>FWWL01002131.1_pt1 | contig 42981 bp, 33 predicted proteins | sample 2228331 | NCBI WGS metagenome assembly FWWL01 (sample SAMEA103939775, study PRJEB20133) | metagenome | reverse complement strand
AATAAAATTATAAACGGAATACCCGATTGGGTATATGAAGAAGAATTTAGCTTTTCCAAAGCTTACGAATGGTCGCCCGATAATCAGTACATTGCTTTTATCCGATTCGACGAGTCAAAGGTCAAAGAATTTTCAATGCCCATTTATAAAGGACTATATCCAGAAGAATATCGTTACAAGTATCCAAAAGCAGGCGAAAAAAACAGCGACGTTTCTTTACACATTTACAAACTATCATCAAAAAAACTATCAACAATCAAATTAGGTAACGATACCGATTTTTATATACCACGAATATATTGGACACCCATGCCACACACATTAATGGCTATGAAAATGAACCGCTTACAGAACAACATGCAGTTATTTTTGATAAATGCCGAAACCAATGAAACAAAAATTATTTATGAAGAAACAAATCCTGCCTATATTGAAGTACCTGAAATTCTCTTTACAAAAGACGGCAAATACTTTTTTATTTCCAGCGACAAAGATGGTTACAATCATATTTATCAGTACGATTTCAACGGAAATTTAATTAAACAAATTACCAATGGAAAATGGGATGTAACTGCCATAAACGGTTACGATGATAAAAACAGTATTATCTATTACACTTCAGCCGAAATTTCACCCATGCAACGACATGTTTATTCGATTAATGTTACAACAGGCGAAAAAAAGCAACTCACTAAAAACAATGGATATAATGAAGCAACTTTTACTCAAAATTTCAAATATTTTATTAATCACTATTCAAATGCATCTACACCCTCAACCTATGTTCTTTATGACAATAATGGAAACCAAATAAGAGTTTTAGAAGACAACAGCGGGTTGAAGCAAAAGCTAAGCGAAGCCAATCTGTCCAAAAAAGAATTTATTGTATTAAAAACATCAGAAGGAATTGAATTAAACGCATGGATGCTTAAACCACAAAACATGGAAACTGGCAAAAAATACCCGGTAATGTTTTGCATATATGGTGGCCCCGGTTCTCAGGAAGTATTAGACAAATGGGATTACAATAGCCTGTGGTATCAACATCTGGCATCAAAAGGAATTATTGTTGTAGCTGTTGACAACAGAGGAACAGGTGCTCGTGGAGCAGAATTCAGAAAATGTACTTACCGGAACCTCGGCAAACTTGAAGCTATTGACCAAATAGAAGCAGCGAAAGCATTGGCTCAATTTTCTTTTATTGACACTTCACGCATTGGTATCTGGGGATGGAGCTTTGGTGGATACTTATCAACCCTTTGCCTTGAAAAAGGAAATACCGTATTCAAATTGGCTATTGCTGTGGCACCTGTTACCAACTGGCGATATTACGACAGCATCTATACTGAACGATACAATGGTTTACCTCAAGATAATCCCAATGGATACGATGATAATTCGCCCATTAACCACACAAAAAAAATTAAAGGAAAATATCTGCTTATTCACGGAACGGCCGATGACAATGTTCATTTCCAGAACAGTGTAGAGCTTATCAAAAAGCTGGTTGAAAACAACAAGCAGTTCGAAACCATGTATTATCCGAATTCAAATCACGGTATTTATACTGGTCGCAACACCCGTTATCATTTATTTACCAAAATGACGAATTTTATATTAGAAAATTTGTAACTTTGTAACCGAATTTTTGCCCGGATGGCGGAATTGGTAGACGCGCTAGTTTCAGGGACTAGTATCCGCAAGGATGTGCAGGTTCGAGTCCTGTTCCGGGCACCTAAAAAAATTTTTTGCAAATCAATATTCTTCTTGTACCTTTGTCATATTAACCAAATCTTTTAAACCATGAAACGTTTCTTTTTAGTATTCAACATTTTTATTTATGTATTCATAACTTCCTGCCAAAAAGAAAGTTCTGACAATGTAAATCAGGATAAAATTTGGGCTGAATATCAGCTTATTTACGATAACAATACAAAAATAACCTATGCAAGAGCCATTTTTAAATTTAGCAACATGACGGGTACAATATTAGAGCTCAAATCTCCTGCCAGCGTTAAATTTAATAATGATTTACTAACCTACAACCCAACATTTGGATATTACGAAAAACAATACACTGGTATGTTAACCTCCGGAACATTTACATACACCGATTTAGACAATCATACTTTCCTTAATACACTAACGATAGCTGACACTGTGGGCTTCCCTGCTGGCCTCGATACGATAAAAAAATCAGAAGCTTTTGAGCTTGTATGGGTAGGAAGTCCGTTAAAACAAAACGAAACCATTAATGTATGGCTAAACAGCAATGTTGAAGGTGATGCAAGATTATTTTCAACAAGTATGGTCAATAGCACAAGCATTATATTCCCTGCTAATCAACTCTCACAATTAGGTGTAGGGCCTTATGGCACATTGGTTATGGAAAGAGTAGCACATCCACCAATCAGTCAGGCTACCAGTGCCGGAGGTTTAATCACTATAAAATATAAACCTAAGAACCTAACAGGAATTCACATCATAGAATAAATCGTAATTGCTTTTTTCTGATTTTTTTTTAGCTAAACACTCATGTATCGGCGTGTGTGTTTAGTAGCATTTTTGCCAATTTTTTAAATTTAAAATAAATATGTAGTTTTGTGGCTCATTAAAATTGAAGAATTTATGAAGAAACTGGCAGTTGTAGCATTTGGTGGAAATGCGTTATTAAGAGCAGGTGAAAAGGGCACTATCAGCGAACAAGAACGAAATGCTTACGAAACCTGTGAAAACTTACTTCCTTTAATTGAAAAAGGATATAATTTGGTGATTACTCACGGTAATGGTCCACAAGTAGGCAACATCTTATTGCAAAATCAGGCAGGAAGCAAATTGTATGGTATTCCGGAAATGCCATTAGACATTTGCGGTGCTTATAGTCAAGGATTTATTGGCTATGTTATTGAACAACAATTACGAAATGTGCTTGAAAAAAGGGGAATAGACATTGATATTATTACTTTAATCACACAGGTGTTGGTTGACAAAAACGACCCTGCATTTCAAAATCCTACAAAACCCATTGGTCCATATTACACAAAAGAAGAAGCTGAACAAATTATGAAAGAAACAGGTGCTGTATTTAAAGAGGACCCCAAAGGCAGAGGTTGGCGAAAAGTTGTGGCTTCACCTATTCCAAACAGAATTGGAAACAGAAAATCAATTGAAAAATTGGCACGCGACGGCAACATTGTTATAGCCGTTGGTGGCGGTGGTATTCCTGTTTATTACGTTGAACCGAATAAATTAGAGGGTATTGACGCTGTTATTGATAAAGATTTAGCTTCTGCATTATTAGCAACACAAATTGGAGCTGACGAATTTTATATTTTAACAGATGTACCAAAAGTTTGCATCAACTTTAATAAACCCAACGAAAAACAATTAGACATTTTAAGTGTTGCCGATGCTAAAAAATATCTTGCCGAAGGACAATTTGCAGAAGGAAGCATGGCTCCTAAAGTACGTGCATGTATTCAGTTCGTTGAAAATGGTGGTAAAACAGCAATAATTACCGAATCGAAGCAATTACAAAACCCACAGGCAGGAACAAGAATCGTGCTGAATTATTAACCAACAATATAAATGGAGGAAAAATTATGGCATTTAATTTGAAAAATCGTAGCTTTTTAAAAGAATTGGATTTTACACCGGAAGAATTAAAATTTTTATTAGACTTATCGGCCGATTTAAAGAAAGCCAAATACGCCGGAACAGAACAACCACGGTTAAAAGGTAAAAACATTGCCTTACTATTCGAAAAAGATTCTACCCGCACTCGTTGTGCTTTCGAAGTAGCAGCTTACGACCAGGGGGCACACGTAACATATATCGGCCCCACAGGCTCGCAAATGGGTAAAAAAGAATCCATGAAAGACACTGCCCGCGTTTTGGGTAGAATGTACGATGCTATTGAATACAGAGGATACGGACAAGAAATAGTAGAAACACTTGCTAAGTATGCTGGTGTACCTGTTTGGAATGGCTTAACCAACGAGTTTCATCCTACACAACTTTTGGCAGACTTACTTACCATGCAGGAACATTCCGATAAACCCCTCAGCCAGATTAAATTCTGCTTTATGGGCGATGCCAAAAACAACGTGGGAAACTCATTATTAATAGGTGCTGCCAAAATGGGAATGGACTATCGTGCTATAGCTCCTGCCAGCTGCCAACCTTCAAAAGAACTGGTTAATATTGCCATGGAAATTGCTAAAGAAACAGGTGCTAAAATAACTGTTACCGACAATGTTGCCGAAGGAGTTAAGGGGGTTGACTTTATTTATACCGATGTATGGGTAAGTATGGGCGAACCCGATAATGTTTGGGAAGAAAGAATTCGCTTATTAAAACCCTATCAGGTAAACATGGATGTTATCAAAATGACAGGTAATCCCAATGTTAAATTCTTGCATTGCTTGCCTTCATTCCACAACAGAGAAACCGTTATTGGTGAACAGATATATCAGAAATTTGGCATAGAAGCAATGGAAGTTACCGACGAAGTTTTCGAATCGAAACATTCTGTTGTATTCGACGAAGCCGAAAACCGTGTTCATACCATTAAAGCTGTAATGGTAGCTACATTAGCTTAAAATAAATTATGCTATTTGAACGCTGATAGCATCGAAAGGTGTATATCAGCGTTCTTTTTATTACAAGATTATGATTACGTTGATTGCATTGATTATTGCAGCTTATTTGTTAGGCTCTGTACCAACTTCTGTATGGGTTGGAAAATGGTTCTATGGTATTGATATCAGAAAGCACGGCAGTGGAAATGCTGGGGCAACCAACACGTTTAGGGTGCTCGGAGCAAAAGCAGCCATTCCGGTGTTCATCTTCGATGTTGCCAAAGGATTTATTATTCCATTTATAGCACATACTTACTCTACTCATCTGCCCCATACAAACGACGCATATCTTTTTCCTATTACGGTGGGCATTTTTGCAGTTTTTGGACACATTTTCCCAATATTTGCCGGATTCAAAGGAGGTAAAGGTGTAGCTACCTTACTTGGCATGACTCTGGGAATTGCAACCCTACCAGCTTTGTGTAGCTTTGGTGTCTTTATTATTGTTTTCATTATCAGTCGCTACGTTTCACTAGGTTCATTATCTGCAGGACTGTTATTTCCATTATTTGTAATTCTTTTTACAGATTATTCAACAAGCTTGATGTTTTTTTCCATAGTTGCAGTAATCTTACTGTTTTACACCCATCGGAGCAACATTCAACGATTAGCCAAAGGAACAGAAAACAAAATTCAGTTCAGGAATAAAAAATCTTAAGGAATTCTTATCCGCTGACCTACAGATAATATCTTATTTTCCGAAATGTCGTTGGCCTGGCAAATATCTTTTACTGTTGTTCCATACCTACGTGCCAAACTATAAAGCGTATCGCCTTTTTGTATAATATGAATTTTTGAACCTGATTGAACCTTAGTATTAGCATGAGCCAGTGAATGGCTTCTTGTTTTTTTTGTAAATTTAAACGAATCGTGAGTGAGCACAATAGTGTCTGTTGCCAGTTTTTGATCATTGAAATCAATGATTAACCTTGGATTGAAAGGCTGTTCTTTGTATCGTGTTTCAAAATGCAAATGTTCGGTTGTTGCCCTTCCGGTACGACCACCTAAACCAAGAACCTGACCACATTTTACGGTGTCATTTACCTCTACCAATCGCTTTGAAAGATGTGCATAAACAGTTTCTATACCATTGTAATGCCTCACAACCACAAGATTTCCATATCCGCTAAAATACCTACTAATGCGAACAACACCATCGAAAGAACAATACACAGAATCGCCCTTGTTGAGCTTAATATCTATTCCTGTATGAATTCTTCTTCCTCTCCATCCGAATTCAGAAATCACCTGACCATTTACAGGCATTGTAAACTTAGGAAATTCTGGAGTACGAAGACATAAAACTACTGTATCCAAAGGATTAATTCTGGGTACTCTTGATGTTCTTAAATATAAAGTATCCCAGTTATAAGAAGCAATATCAGTATAACAGTAACCCGTTGTAGTATCATCTATGGATAAAAAATCGTATTCATCTAATAACTGCGAATATGAATAACATGCAGTCAATGTGAGCGTTATAAAAGCTATTATTTTTTTCATACTTGCAAAAGTACTAAATCTTGTTTAAAAACAGCATTTTTTTTTAAAGTTTTAACATTTTTGCGGAAACTTTTAAAGCAGAATTACAATCTTTATAAAATATGAAAAGAAAAATTGATTATACAGAGTTCAACATTGATATTTTTCAGGCTATAGGCAAACAGTCTTTTTTACTGGCTTCAGGAACGATCAACCATCATAACTGTATGACAGTTGGTTGGGCTGGATTAGGTTATCTGTGGCGACGACCTATGGCTTTTGTATATGTCAGACCACAACGCTATACCTTTCAATTCATGGAACAATACAATTATTTTTCAATGAATTTCTTCTCCGATAATTACAACAATATTCTTCAATTGTGCGGAACCAAATCAGGTAGAGATATTGACAAAATGCACCTTCCTGGAATTACCCCGGAAGACTATCAGCAACAAACCATTTATTACAAAGAAGCTCACATAGTGCTTATCTGTAAAAAAATATATTATCAAGACCTAAACCCCGAAAATTTGTTGGAAAAATCGGTTTTATCATTATATCCTTTGAACGATTTTCATCGTATATATTATGGAGAAGTCACCAGTATTCTAACTGAAAGATGATTTTCTTTAAGCACATAGTACAGATTATTTCGTTTTTCATAGCAATATCTATATTTGCACAACAAAAACAACCACTCATCATTGACAGTGATGCAGGAAGTGATGATTACAGAGCAATAATACTGCTTAGCCAAATCAAAAATTACGACATCAAAGCTCTTACGTTTAGCGATGGAACACTATTCCCGAACAAAGGGGCATTGCGTGCACAACAGCTATTATCCTGTCTGCATTTACCTAACATACCCACAGGTATAGGCAAAAAAACAATGTACAACAAGCCTGCCTGGAGAAAATTTGCTGAAAGTATTCCTTGGTCAACCTGTTATGAACAAAAAGATGCAGTAAACATTGAATATCCCAATGCTAAAGAAATATGGAAACCTATTTTTGAATCTGCTCAAAAAAAATCGCTAACCATAGTTTGTCTTGGTTCATTAAGCAATGTTTACGAAACACTTTTAGAAAAACCCGAATATACCGACAAAATCAAGCTGTTGGTATGGTATAGTTCTCCAAATTATCAACAAAGCACAAATTATATGTTTCATCCAAAAGCAGCCGATTATGTGTTACAGCTTCCCATTCCCATTGTGCTCATTCATTCTATTCCGGACAAACCCTTAGCTTATACCTCTGATTTTGTCAAAACAATTGATGAAATATCAACAAATGAAGCAAGACAAATTAAACATCAACTAACATGGCTAAAGCAACAAATAGGTAGCATACACACACAATGTTGGGACGAGCTTTGTGCACTCTTTCTGGCCAATCGCTCTTTATTTACTCTGAAAGAGAACAACCTTATACCCGGTTTACAGTATGTTGTTGACTACGACAGTGAACAGTTAAAGTCGCTTTACATTAAACTGCTACAAGGAAAATATGTGGCTCAGGAAGGCGTCGTTTTCAATTCTTTTCCACTCGACTCCATTTATTATATTGAAGATGTAAACAGCATACGGAAAAAAGTAATAGAACTATATGGCGAAGAAGAATTCAAAAAAGCAGTAATCACTTCCGAAATTCACAATCATCTTGGTGTATATTCGATAATTGGTGTTAAAATGGGGCAAAGAGCCTTAGAACTCCTGCAGGCACCCATCAGTTCGTTAAGTGTAACCTCTTATGCCGGCAACAATCCTCCCCTATCCTGCCTCAACGATGGTATAGCTGTAACTACCGGCAGCACGCCAGCCTTTGCAAATTTACACATTGACACAACCCGTTTAATGCCCGCTGCAACATTTTGCTACAGAGACAAATGTCTTACTTTAACCTTAAAAAAGGCATACAGCGAAAAAATAGAAAAAGAGATAAAAGAAGCAGTAATAAAATACACTATAAGCTCCTCCGAATATTGGAAAACCATCCGAAGATTGGCTATACAATACTGGCTAGAGCTGAACAGAGCAGAGATTTTTGAAATTGAATAATAAATTTTGAAAAAAATAGTTGTACCTTTGCGGCTACTGTAATTTTTATCTTTTAGTTCTATGATAAGCCGACGTCTGTTGCGATTGAAAGTTATGCAAATGATTTATTCCCATCTACAAAAAATGTCGGGTGATATTAATCAGACAGAAAAAGAACTCTTCGAAAGCATTCACAAAACCTACGAATTATACCACAATCTCCTGCTGCTTTTAATAGAATTAAAATATTATGCACAACAAAAGCTCGAAATAAACAGGAATAAATTCATTAAACCCAAAGACCCCAAAGACCTTAGCGAAAATTTTGTAAATAATAAAATGATTGCCTTACTCGAAGAAAATTATCTACTTCAAACCTTTCTGAATAATTATAAATTTAACTGGAACGAATACCCAGAAACCATTGCTTCTTTGTATCAGGAAATTTATGCCACCGATTTTTTTACAAATTACCTGCTAATACAAAATCCCGAATTTTCTGATGACAAAAAAGTTGTACTCGAGATTCTGAGTGAAATTTTTCCAAATTCCAGAGACTTAAATCAAACGCTGGAAGAAGCCAGCATTTTTTGGAACGATGACCTGGAATTTGTTATTTCCAATTGTATTGAAACATTAAAAAAGTTTAAACCCGAACTTGGTAAAGACAACAAACTCATGAAGATGTACAAAAGTGAAGAAGATGTTGATTTTACCAAAAACCTATTACGAAAAACCATCATTCACCACAACGACCACATACATATTATAGAACAATATCTTGAAAACTGGGAAGTTGAACGAATTGCTCAGCTCGATATTATTTTACTTGAATTAGCCTTAACTGAGCTTTATTACATGGAAGAAGTACCAACCAGAGTTACACTTAATGAATACATCGAAATTTCAAAATACTATAGTACCGATAAAAGCAGCACTTTCATAAATGGTATTCTTGATAAGATAGTTCAAGAGGGGAAAAAGTCTGGTAAAATAGTAAAAAAAGGCAAAGGTCTGATTGGAGAAATTAATTGACCTTTAACATTGTTTAATATAAAAACCTTAAACTTTTTTTCTAACTTTGCAAAAAAAATGAATATGGTTCGGGCATTCGTTATAGGAATTGTAAGTTTAGTTTTGTGGGCATGCCAATCATCGAACAATGAAGTAACAGCAGATATGATAAACAATCCCCTTACTGCAAATGGTGAGGCAGATACCTCTACACTGCCTAAGTTCCAATGGAAAGAACAAACTCACGACTTTGGCGTTATTGTTGCGGGCGAAAGAGTATCTTATACTTATACTTTCAAAAACGTTGGCAAATCGAACCTAATTATTTCTTCTGTACATGCTTCCTGCGGTTGTACTGTAGCTAGTTACGACACAAAACCCATTGCTCCAGGGCAAGAAGGAAAAATAGAAGTTGTATTCGACAGCTCCGGACGAAATGGCATACAGAACAAAACAGTTACTGTTGTTGCCAACACACAACCTAATAGAGTAGAACTGCATTTCACGGCAGAAGTTGTTCAACCAGAATCACGTTAATAATAACTTAATTTTAAAATAGATTATGATGAATTTAATGAATCCTTTACTGTTAATGGCAGACCCAAACAGTGGTCAGAATCCTTTTATGTCGTTATTACCTTTAATTTTAATCATTTTTGTTTTCTACTTCTTTATGATACGTCCACAGATGAAGAAACAAAAAGAACTGAGAAATTTCAGACAAAGCTTAAAACCGGGCGATAAAATCATAACTGCAGGTGGCATTTACGGCAAGATAAACGACATTAAAGATAATATCGTTGTTGTAGAAGTTGAAGATAAAATGCGTCTGCGTGTTGACATTAACTCTGTTTACAGAGACCCAGCAGATATTGAACCAAAAAAATAATCGTTGAAATCGGAATTATTAAAACAAATTCGTAGCCTGTTTAGCCCCAAGCAGGTAAAGCTGAATAAACGAATTATCTATTTCCTATTTTTTTTAACACTTTCTGCAATTGTCTGGTTTTTCAACAAACTCGACAAAAATTATTTTACTCAAATCGAAATTCCTGTCCGATACTATAATTTTCCGAAAAATGTTATTCAAACCGCTGATCTTCCCCAATCCATCAAAGTTTCTATCTACGGAAGAGGATTTACGCTTCTGAGGTACAAAATATTATCCTTATCAACCTTTTACATTAACTTATCCCGTTATCTCAATTCCACTTATCAGGGAGGTGAAATTGTTTACGTTTATACCGATAATTTAATCAACCCACTCGATAAAGAACTGTCGGAAGAAGTAAAAATACTAACCATAGAGCCCAAATCCATAAAATTTGAGTTTGCAAAAAAAATCGTTAAAAAATTACCCATTGTTCCGCAAATTCGATATTCCGTAGAACAACATCATCTTTTAAAAAGCCTGACCATTAGCCCGGAATATGCTTTAATTACAGGCCCAAACAACATACTCGATACCATTGACACACTTTTTACCCAAAAGTACTCATTTACAAATCTTAGTCAATCAAAGCGTATTCAATTAAACCTTATGCCCATTCGCCACTGCGAAATAAGTCCTTCTTCCATTGTCGCTCTTTTTACAATTGATAAAAAAACTGAAAAAAGAATAACCATTGCAGCCGAAAGCTTACTCAAAAACAATCGATTTAATTACAACAGAATAATACCTGACAAAATTACTCTGATTTGCAACGTAGCTATTTCCGATTACGATGAACTTAACAGTACATCATTTACAGTAGAATTGTCATGTTCGCCTACAAACAACCAACAAATTTTATACTGCACTCCAAAAGTTATTGAAAAACCTCAATCTGTTCATTCCATCCGATTTGAACCAAACTATATAACCCTTATTGTAAATTAATAACATGCTTTCCGTTGGAATTACAGGCGGTATAGGTAGCGGCAAAACAACAGTTTGCAAAATATTTCAGGCAAACTGGAATATTCCGGTCTATTATGCCGACCTTAGGGCAAAAGAAATCATGCAACAAGACGACAAAACACAACAGCTTGCAATAGAACTGTTTGGACAACAAGCTTACATCAACCATCAGGTCAATACCAAACACATTGCACAAATTATTTTTTCAAACCCGGAACTAAAAAAAAGATGGGAAGATCATATTCATTCAATGGTCATTGACGATTATCTAAATTGGCGGAAAAACCTTCATTGTCAATATCATTTACACGAAGCAGCCTTAATTTTTGAAGCAAATATGAACCATCTGTTCGATAAAATCATTCTGGTTACTACTCCTACGGCTTTAAAGATTGAAAGGCTAAAAGCAAAAGGCATGAGCGAAGAAGAAGCCATACAGAGAATAAATAACCAACTGCCCGATTATGCAAAACACGCCGATTTTTATATCACCAACAACGAGCAACAAAGCCTGCTGCAACAAATTATTCATATACATCAACACCTAACCAGCGAACCATGAAATGGGGCAAATGGATTGGCACTGGATTGGGATGGGCACTCTTTGGTCCTATCGGAGCTATATTTGGATTTGCTGCCGGAGCTATTATTGATGCTGACGAAACAACCCCAAAAAATCAAACTACCCGTGGCGATTTTATTGCCAGCCTGCTGGTACTCATCGCTGCCATCATGAAGGCAGATGGCGTTGTTAAACGACAAGAACTCAACCTGGTAAAAAAATTCCTTACCGACCTACTTGGAATTGAAGAAGCACAGGAAGCTTTACTAACGCTTCGCAACATATTGAAAAAAGATATTCCCATTGAAGAAGTATGCAAGCAAATAAACAGTTATCTTGACTACTCTTCAAAACTTCAACTTATACATTTGCTGATAGAAATCGCCAAAGTTGATGAAACTATCAGTAACGAAGAAAAAAAACTAATTTTCCAGATTGCTAACTTTCTCTACATTCCGCAGCACACATTTGAATCTTTAATAAGTGTTAGTAATCCTGTAATGGAAGCATATAAAATTTTAGAGCTTTCGCCCGATGCTTCAGACGATGAAGTAAAAAAAGCCTATCGCCGTCTTGCTATGGAACATCACCCCGATAAAGTTAGCTACCTTGGAGAAGATATTCAGAAAAAAGCTCAGGAAAAATTCAAACGAATCAACGAAGCATACGAAATCATTAAAAAAGAAAGAAACATCAAATAATCAGACTATCAGATGCTGATTTTGAATATCGTGCAGCTTTTTATATAAACCATCTTTTTTGATTAATTCGTCGTGGGTTCCTTGTTCTATAATTTCTCCTTTGTTTATAACTAAAATTTGGTCAGCATTAACGATAGTTGACAAACGATGTGCGATAACCACCGACGTGCGGTTTTTCATAAGTTTATTTAAAGCATCCTGCACCAGACGTTCAGATTCAGTATCGAGCGAGGAAGTGGCTTCATCCAGAATTAAAATAGGTGGGTTTTTCAGCACTGCACGGGCTATACTTAGTCGTTGTTTCTGCCCACCCGATAATTTATCGCCGCTATCGCCTATATTGGTATAAAAATGACTGGGATATTCCATTATAAAATCGTAGGCATTGGCAACCTTTGCCGCCTGTATTACCTTTTCTTCGGTTACATTTTCTGTACCAAAAGCTATATTCCGATAAATGGTATCATTAAACAATACTGGTTGCTGTGTAACAATCCCCATTAAATTACGTAAATCTTTAATTTTTATTTTTTTTATCGAAATACCGTCAATCAAAATATCACCATCATTAACATCGAAAAAACGTGGAATTAAATCAGCAATGGTAGATTTTCCTGCTCCCGATGGACCAACCAATGCAACCATCTGCCCTTTTTTTATGGTAAAAGATACATTTTTCAGTACATATTCATCTTCGTACTTAAAAGAGATATTTTTAAACTCTATACTATCGGTAAATTCTTTCTTGCTCACAGCATCTTCTGCTTCGTATATCTTGATATCGGCTGCCAGAATATGGTGAATACGGTCGAGCGAAGCCATCCCTTTTTGTATGTTATAGTAAGCCTGTGAAAAGGCTTTAGCTGGATTAATTACCTGCGAAAAGATAACAAGATAAGCAATAAACTGCTGCGAACTTAAATTTGCCTGATGATTGAGCACCAGCGAACCACCAAAATACATCAACGAAACCAGAACAATGGTTCCTAAAAATTCACTGAGCGGAGAAGCCAGATAGCGACGTCTGAACAATTTTATCATCAACTGTGTGTAAAAGTGGTTCATGCTTTTGAAACGCTGACTCATCTTTTCTTCTGCATTAAATCCTTTAATTATACGGATTCCTGAAATGGTTTCTTCTACCACGCTAACAATATTTCCAATTCTTCGCTGTCCCTGATTGGATTGCTTTCGTAGGTTTTTCCCTACTCTGCCAATAACAAGCCCACTGATAGGAAGCAATATCAGAGCAAACAATGTTAGCTCATAACTCATAAAAAACAGAGTAATTAAATAAATCAATATCGTTACCGGGTCGCGGAAAATCATTTCAATAGAGCTCATGATGCTCCATTCTACTTCCTGCACATCGTTTGACATGCGGGTAATAATGTCTCCCTTTTTTTCATTGGAAAAGAAAGATAATGGAAGTTGCAAAATCTTATCATACAACTTATTTCGTATATCCTGAATAACTCCATTGCGTATTGGTGCCATGAAGTAATTCGCCATAAAAATAAAAAAGTTCTTCAGCAAAGAAGTAAGCACAACAATTATACTCACAATGAGCAATGCCGAAGCCGGACCGTTTTCATCTATTTGTTTGGTAAGCAAATAATTGAAATTGTGCTGGATGCTGTTTACAGACAATTCAAAAGGAACGCTTTCTCTAACAGGCTCCTGAGTTCCGAATAAAATTCCAAGAAAGGGAATAACCATAGCCAAACTAAACAGGCTAAAAATAGATCCAAGAATATTGAATAGTCCATTTAAAATAGCATTTATCCAATATGGCTTAACGTAAGATAAAAGTTGAAAGAACCGCTTCATATTATTTCCCAGTATAATTAAAAGGTGTCAAGGACAGAAGTTCATGCTTTACCTGCTGACTAACAGGAAGTGATTCAATAAATTGTTGTATCTCACGTTGAGTAATGGCTTGATTGGTTCGGGTAAAATCTTTTAAAAGCTCATAAGCACCGGTAACACCTTCTCGCTTTAAGATAGTTTGAATACCTTCGGCTACTACCAACCAATTCGATTCTAAATCTTTTTCAATAGCTTCTTTGTTGACAATTAACTTATTAAGCCCACGCTGTATGCTTTTGAAAGCTATTATCGTATGAGCAATAGGAACCCCTATGTTTCTGAGAACGGTTGAATCTGTTAAATCTCTTTGCAGTCGCGATATTGGAAGTTTTGCACTTAAAAAATCGAAAATAGCATTGGCATACAGTAAATTACCTTCTGCATTTTCAAAATCAATAGGATTAACCTTATGTGGCATAGCAGACGAACCCACTTCGCTTTTTTGAATCTTCTGCTTAAAATAGTCCATAGAAATATACATCCACACGTCTCTTGCAAGGTCAATGAGAATGGTGTTGATACGTTTTAAATTATCGAAAAGTGCAGCCAGATAATCGTAATGCTCTATTTGAGTTGTATATTGTGATCGGTCGAGCTCCAGAACGTGATTGACAAATGCATTGGCAAATTCATCCCATTTAATATGCGGATAAGCTGCATAATGAGCATTAAAATTGCCGGTAGCACCACCAAACTTAGCAGCATACGGAAGTATATACAGCATGCCCATCTGTTTTTGCAAACGTTCAATAAAAACCATAAACTCCTTGCCGAGTCTGGTGGGCGAAGCTGGCTGACCATGTGTGTGAGCAAGCATGGGAATATCTTTCCATTCATCGGCCAGATTTATTAGCTGATCAATCAATTGGTCTATCAACGGCATGTAATGTTCCTGAATTGCTTTTTTTAGAACAAATGGAACGGCAGTGTTGTTAATATCCTGAGAAGTAAGACCAAAATGAACAAATTCTTTATACTTATCCCAGCCTTCATGTGAAAATTTTTCCTTTAAAAAATATTCAACAGCTTTTATATCGTGGTTGGTCGTTTGTTCTATTTCTTTAACACGAAAAGCATCGTCTATCGAAAAATTTTCGTACCACGAGAGCAAAGTTTTGAAATTGTTGTGATTAAAATCAATCAACTGTGGAAGTGGCAACTTGCACAAAGCTATGAAATACTGAATCTCAACATATACTCGATATTTTATCAAAGCAAATTCACTAAAATACTCCGACAAAGCGGCCACCTGCTTTCGATAACGACCATCGACCGGCGATATCGCTGTTAATTCCTGTAATTGCATAGTTTAAATTTTGTGGTAAAGGTACATTAATTATTAATATCAATTGGTATTTGAACAGAAGGATTTATTTTTCGTGCTTTATCAAAATAGTTCAACGCTTCATTCAGGTTATTCAGATTCAAATAAGTAATGCCAATATTTACCATGGTTTGGGCATCTTTGGGGTCAAGTTCAACTGCCTTTTTTAAGTAAATGAGCGACGAGTCATATTTCATCAAAAAGCCATAAACCACTCCCAAATCCTTATTTACATTGATATCGTTGGGTTTTCTCTGATAAGCACGAAGCAAATAATACTTCGATTTGTTCAAATCGCCTTTAAAACGGCCATATAAATTACCTAACTGATAATTTGTTTCGAATCTGTTTGGATTTATTGCAAAATAATCTTCCCATACCTTTATTTCAAAATCTACGCTATCGATGGCACTTAAAATCAATTCTGTGTTGGAATAAGCTAAATTGTGTTCAGGGTTTAAAGAGATAAGCTTTTTATAAGCCCATATAGCCGAATCGTAATTTTTGTTATATTCGTAATAAGCATTACCAAGTAGAAGCAGAGCATCGCCATAAGTCGGATGAATTTCCAGTGCATGATTTAAATATTTTAGTGCCTGTTTCAGATAAGCATCACGCAGGTTTTCGTTGCCCTTTTTAATACCTTCTTCCAGCAATTTTCCTCCTGCCGAACAATTGCTCTTTGCTCCATTTACAGAGATTTTCACATCGTGAGTAAACAACGTAAAATCATTTTTCCAGTCCATGTTACGGGTGAAGGTTTTTAGTCCATACAACAGCATAATAATTATCAGAAAGGCTATTCTCAATTGCTCTTTGTGAATCCAGGCAGGTAAAACACGAACAAAAAAATAAGCACTTAATAACGAAAAACTGATAGAAGCAACAAAAACAAATCGCTCATTCATAAATACCCCAACAGGAAATAAAATATTGGAAACCGGTGCCAGCGAGATAGCATAAAACAAAAGACTGTAAGATAGAATATGTTTTTTTGCAAAATATTTAATTGCAACTATTGCAAGGAAGATTATCAGAATCATCGAACCCCAGGCCTGAATTTGATGCCATTCGATAATGGGAATATGATAAGGATAATAATCGTAAGTCAACGGATGTGGGAAAAACAAAAGCTTTATGTACAGAAACATGGTAAAAGCAATGGTAGCATACTTCTGATTTTTAGTCATTTCCAGAAATGAATCGTTCATCAACTCGGGAACTGTTTTAATAGCACCCGAACCCACAACCTGCTGACGAATAATAAAATAAATAACAGTGGCAGCAAGTATTGGAATCATTGGAAACACAAAATCCCTGAATTTCTTATTAGTAAAAAACCATAACGACAGGGGAATGGTAGCTATAAAAGTTGCTGCTATTTCTTTTGAAAACATTGCCAGCATAAAAGTCAGAAAAACAAAAAGCAGGTGTTTGGCTTTTCTGGTTTCAAACCATCGAAGCACAAAATAAAAAGCCCACAAGGCACCCAGTAACGACATTATTTCATCACGCCCCTTAATATTGGCAACTACTTCTGTATGTATTGGATGAGCCAGATATAATAAAGTAGCCAGCAAAGGAATGTGATTTTTCCATGAGTTTGCCGGAAACACTGGCAACAATAGCTTCGACAATACCAGATACAGCAAAAATCCAACCAAAGCAAACAACAAAACATTGATAAAATGGCTAATGTGCGGATTCTTACCAAATAATTCCACCTCTATGGCAAAAGTAACCATTGACAAAGGACGATAACGCCCACCTGCAACAAGGTCTTTTTTAACTTTAAAAAAGCCGGTAAAAAGCTCATTTTTAAATATATCGGGTATTCCTGCTATGCCCTTCTGAGTATAATCGTTTTGAGTTATAACGATAGCATCGTCCAGAGCATATTCGTTTAAAATGGTATTCCCATAGAAAAGAAAAGTAAACAACAGAATTAAGAAAAAAACATATTTATTCTGAATAGGATTGTTTACGCTTTCCGATAGTTTATTCTCTTTTGTTTTTGAAGTTCTGGCAACTTTCTTTTGTGTTTTTTTAGTTGAAGCAGACATACAGTAATTTTTGACAGTCAAAATTAATGAATTTGTTCTGAAATTCTTAGGCGAATGTTGTTGAATTTTTCAGCTTGCCAGATGTTCAGTTTTTGTTCGTTGTGCAAAAAATTTCAGCCACCAATGCACGAAAATTTGTAATCACTATTCTTTAATAAAGTCCTCTGTGCTTCTCTACGAATTCTCCGTTTTCTCAGCGGTTAACTGTTTCTGAGCCTGACGAAGTAAACCGCAGAGTTATGCTGAGAAATTTAGAGAACCACAGAGTTAAATTGTGCTGGTTTATAAGATACGAATGCACAAATTGTCATTAATAGAAACAAAATCATTACTTTTGCAATCTATGAATACCTTAAAACATTATTTTTCGCTGATAAAGTTCTCACACACCATTTTTGCCATGCCTTTTGCCATTGTTGGCGCATCTCTTGGATATAAATATGGAAATTTTACAGATGTACCCTGGAATTTATTTATCTACGTTATTTTGTGCATGTTTTTTGCACGTAGTGCAGCCATGAGTTTCAACCGTTTTGCCGATGCCCGTTATGATTTATTAAATCCTCGAACACAAAACAGAGAAATTCCTCAAGGATTATTCAAACCCAAACAAGTTCTACTTTTTACCATTGTCAATTCTTTTCTCTTTATAGTAACTACCTATTTCATAAATCCACTTGTATTTTATTTGTCTCCGGTTGCCCTAATCGTTGTATTGGGCTATAGTTTAGCCAAACGATTTACTTTTTTATCGCATATCTGGCTGGGAATTGCTTTAGCTCTTGCACCATTAGGTGCGTTTATGGTTTTTTCAGCATCATTTTCGTGGATTCCTATCCCATTTTCAATTATTGTTATTTTTTGGGTCAGCGGGTTCGATATCATGTATGCTACTCAGGATGCTGAAATTGATAAAAGACTCGGTTTATATTCAATTCCTTCAAAGTATGGCGTAAAAAAAGCACTTACCATTTCCCAATTTTTACACATCATTGCAATTTGTATGGTATGGTTAACAGCTTTTCTTTTTGAATGGCACTATACTTATTATATCGCTGCTGCTATATTCTCTCTTATGATTCTATGGGAACATCTACTTATCTTTAAAGACCACAATTCTAAAAACATCCATTTTGCTTTTGCAACCATTAACAGTTACGCCGGGCTGATGTATGGTTTATTCGTTGTTATAGCAATTTTTCTAACATAATACAACCTTCATGAAGTCATTTATATTTACTGTCCCTCTGTTTTTCCTGATAATTAATTCTAACTGTCAGGTACGGATAACTGCTGAAAAAAATCAATGCAATGAATTTACCAATTTGTATAAATTAAACGATAGTATTTACAGAAGTGAACAACCTGATAGTCTTGATATTAAATTGTTAAAAGAACTGGGCATTAGGAGTATATTAAACCTACGTCGTTTCCATTCCGATACAACTTTTATGGGTAGTCGGGACGATTTTTATTTTTATCATGTAAAGATGTATGCCTTTTCTTTTAGCAACAAACAAATAGCTGAAGCCATGAGTGTATTGATAGAAGCCCCCAAGCCTATACTTATTCATTGTAAACATGGCAGCGACCGAACAGGCGTAGTAGTCGCTATGTATCGTATTCTTTTTGAGCAATGGACAAAAAAAGAAGCTATTAAAGAACTTAAAACTAAAGACTTTGGCTTTCATGGTGTTTTTGTCAATATCCCCTGCTACATTAGGAAGGTAAATACAGAGAAATTAAAGAGCAAAATATGTAAACAAAAAAGGCTGCCCAATTAAGACAGCCTTCTTTAAAATACCTGTTCAATGCTTTTATTTAATGAGCATCAGACGTTCAATAAATTTACCGTATTTGCATTCACCTCTGATGATATAAACACCACTTGTCATGGTTTTCATATCAAGGAAATAAGGTTCGCCATATACGGTAGTTATTTGTTCGGATTTGCATACACGACCGAAGATGTCAGTAACAGTTAGCTGAACCTTTGTGTCGGCCGGATAAGGCATAATAATATAAGCGCCATCTGCGGCAGGATTTGGGAATACCGAAACGGCAACATTATTTAACTCATTAATTTGTGAACCTGTTGGGCACATAATTGGCCAGATAGAAAGACTTGCATTAAACCCCCAAGTATTATTTGCATCTGAGTATGGATACCACGTACCATCGTTCCACTGTTCCCATGCAGTATTGGTTGTTGCATTCATTGTATATAATGAAACAGTGTCGCCTGCGGCTGTTGGCAATGTTACACCAACATAGAATGGAGTAGATACTGTTACTGGTGTAGAATAAGTAACAATTGTCGGCATCTGTGAATTAACATCGTTTTTAATTGTACCTAACGTTACATTTTGGGTAGCTAAAACAGTACCAGGAGATCCGTTTGTACCTCCATTGTTATATACTTTAATAGGCACGTTGGTTGCGTTGTTACCTGTGGCTACACCAAAATAAAGAATTACCTGATTTATTTTCTTGGTAGAAACAAAAGTACTAAAATATTCAGCTTTGGCTTTATCCTGCCATACATTATTTCCTGACACATAACCAGCATATTGACCATTATTTGTAGCAGTGTACAATCTTAGTGTGTCTGTTACAGGCCAATGTAAGGTATCGCAGGTTGTGGTTTGTGCTATTACATTGATGTAGTTGGTTTTGGTTTCTGTATCGTTTTGCGAACCGTCACTAACTGTTAATGAAACCGTTTTGTATCCCGTAGTAGAATATGTAACGGTATGTGGTCCAACGGTATTGGCTGTTGCTGGACTGGCACCCGAACCAAAATTCCAACTATAAGTGGTTGGTGATCCTGTGGATGTACTGGTAAAAGTAACTGGCTGTCCTACTTGAACAGTAGTAGCACTGGCTGTAAAATCTGCATTAAGGGTTTGGCTTGAGCCATTGCAATATTTACCATCCAAAGTTGTTGGATTTAAGCCTAACGGGTCCAACCAATCTTTCAAACGGTTAGTAGAAGTTGCACCAGTTCTGTCCCAGTGATAATACATTTTGCCGTAATAATCGGGCGATGATTGAGCTGAACAATAAGAAGAACCACCAGTAAGTGTACCTACGATTCTTTTGTTAGCATCAAACAAAGGAGATCCTGAAGATCCACCTTCTGTAACACCCCAACCGTTAGCGTTTTGTGTCCATACTACACGCCAGTGTGCGTTGGCTAAAGCACCACTATAGGTTGCAGTTGTTGCAGAATTGTAAGTAGATATTTTCTTGATAGAACCTGCTGGATGGTGAATACATGCACCAGGTCCTGTTACCGAGTTGTTTCTATCCCAACCATTCATATATACATTGTAATTGTTGGGAACAATTTGCTTTAATTCTACCAATAACATGTCAGAACCTCCGCTAATGTTATAGGACGCTCTTAAATTGCAACCTGTCATTGTATTTGAAGATGGTTCTGTACTTGGAGTTACACATCCACTTGCTTCGTAGTTGAAGTAAAAAATCCATTGATTCAAATCGTTGGCAGAAGCACCTTCGTAGCAATGATATGCAGATAACACATAAGGCTTACAATCCTGAGCAGTATTATTAACCAGCGAACCAGTGCAATATCCGTATTGATAACCAATCTTCAATAACATTCTGCACACTCCACGTTTTGCATCCTGCCAGTTATCGCCCACTGGAGAACAATTAATGTTTACTTCACACGGTTCTGATGGTTCTGTCCAGGAAGGATTTTTACGCAAGGCGACTCCTCTGTAAAAATAGGCTACTTCGTTGATATGAATTACTGGTTTTCCAACAACCCGTGCAGGTTCATAATATTCTAACCAAACAATATCGCCATAAACCATTTCGTTTGCGAACATTCCGCTTTCATCATTATTTAAATAGGTATAAGCACCTAAAATCTGAGTTTTATCTTCATTATACAAAAACAATTTTCCTCCATAGGGCAGATAAAAGCGATCGTAATAAATACCTAAAGCTAAAGCACTGGGAGCTTTGATTTGCAAACGCCAAATGCGACCGCCATCGGGAAGTTCTGTCCATGTACCAGCATTTTCAGGCGACAAATCGGTAAAAATGCTATATCCAATAAACGGAACCCTGCCATCTTTTGGATATTTGTCATTTTCTGCATCCAATTGTGCCTTTGTCAAAGGAGTTAACGTTACTCTATCAACTCCTTCGTCAGAAATGGAATACTGAATGCTTGGTGGAGTACCACCATAACTAATCTGGGCATTTACCCACACAACTGTCGCCATAAACAGCATGGCAAAAAGTAATAATTTTCTCATAGGCAAAAATTTAGTTTAACAATTACATGACGTTTTTTTATTTTATTTAGTTGCATAAAGGTAAAAAGTAAATTCTGCAAAAACAAGCATAGAATTTTTTTTTCAAAAAAAATATTTGTACCTTTAAACTATTAAATTTAAATGATATGAAAAACCTTAATTCATTAGTAATCGTTCTGATTTTAAGCTTCATTTTTGCATGCAACAGCTTAACCGATGAAGCTATTAACTACAATGATGCAATTATTTCAAAGCAACAAACTATTGTCAATCTTTTTAATTCATTAGACAGCAGCTTTTCCGACACTATTCATAAAACTTTCGTAACACATTATGAAAAACTAAAAACTGAGATTGAACAACAACTGAACACCATAGATACTGCCATTAAACCCTTTAATGGTTCAGACGATTTTAAAAATGCTTATAAAGAGCTGTTGAAATCATATAACGAAGTGGTCAACAATGAATACAAGCAGTTGGTTGATTGGTACTCTTTGCCCGATTCGCTTTTTACTGAAGATGTATTAGCTGAATTTAGAAAGACTTACCAGCTTGCCAACGAGAAACTCGAACAGGCACTTAATCGTTTCAGGGAATTTCAAAAGCAATTTGCCTCAACATACAAATTTAATCTGATAGAATAATCTATACGTCATGAATAGTGAAGATGCAAAAAGAAGGATAGATTTTTTAAGAGAGGAAATAAAAAAACACAATTATTATTATTACGTAGAAAATAATCCTCGTATCAGTGATTTTGAATTCGACTTGTTACTAGCAGAACTTGAAGCCTTAGAGAAAAAATTTCCGGAATTCACCAAGCATGACTCGCCGACTCAGACTGTAGGCAATGACCATGTAAAAGGCTTCATAAGCAAAAAGCATCCCTACCCCATGCTCTCACTCAGTAACAGTTATTCAATCGAAGAAGTACAGGCTTTTATTCAGCGAATACAAAAGTTATCAGACGAACATCCCACTTTTGTATGCGAATTAAAGTTTGATGGTACCTCCATTAGCCTTCATTACCAACATGGAACTCTTACTGAAGCCCTATCCCGTGGAGATGGCGAACAAGGCGACGATGTTCTGCTGAATATTCTAACCATAAAGTCAATCCCAACAAGAATAGATACAGATGTACCATTTTTCGTTGTCAGAGGCGAAATTATTATGACTCGTTCAGTGTTCGAACAACTCAATAAAGAACGTATAGAGAATGGAGAGAACCCTTTTGCAAATCCACGTAATGCTGCAGCCGGTACTTTAAAGCTATTGGACTCGAATGAAGTAGCCAGACGTCAATTACAATGCTACGTATATTATCTTATAGCTGACGAACTTCATTTTTCTACCCATTACGAAAGACTCCATCAGCTTAAACAATGGGGCTTCAACGTGCCACAATGGATAAAGCATTGCAAAAATCTTGATGAAATAAATGATTTTATCAACTATTGGGATAAAGAACGACATAACTTGCCCTTCGATATTGATGGAATAGTTATTAAAGTCAACGAAATTCCTATCCAGGAACAATTAGGCCTGACAGCCAAAAGCCCACGTTGGGCTATTGCTTATAAATTTAAAGCAGAACAAGCTGTTACAAAGCTCATTTCAATTGATTATCAGGTTGGACGCACAGGAATTATTACACCAGTAGCCAATCTTGAACCTGTTCAATTATCTGGCACAACAGTAAAAAGAGCTTCGCTACATAATGCAGATCAAATAGCATTTAAAGACATCCGCATCGGCGATCATGTTATTATTGAAAAAGGCGGTGAAATCATTCCGAAAGTTGTAGGCGTTGATTTCAACAAGCGTTCACCGGAATCAAAACCTCTGGAATTTATAACCCATTGTCCTGCCTGCAACACGCCACTTGTTCGTAACGAAGGCGAAGCTGCCCACTATTGCCCAAACTATTTATGCCCACCACAAATAAAAGGCAGGATTGAGCATTTTGTATCACGAAAAGCCATGAATATTGAAGGATTGGGCACTGAGACCATTGACGAAATGGTTGATAAAAAGATTATAACCACCCCAGCCGATATTTATCAATTAACCAAAGAACAGCTCATTACACTCGAACATTATGCCGATAAAGCTGCCGAGAACCTTCTACAAAGCATTGAAAAATCTAAACAGGTACCTTATGCCAGAGTCTTATACGCACTAGGAATCCGTTATGTTGGCGAAACCGTAGCACAAAAACTTGCTAATGCATTTTCTTCGATAGATATACTGAAACAAGCATCCTTTGAACAACTTACAGCAGTTGATGAAATTGGTGAAAAAATTGCTCAAAGCATTCTACAATTTTTCTCTAAAAAAGAACACATCGAATTAGTAGAAAAGCTAAAAGCAGCTGGTTTGCAATTCACACAATCAGAAGAAAACAAAAAGCTATCCGACAAATTGCAGGGGCTGACCATTGTTGTTACTGGTACTTTTCCACTTCCATATAATAGAAAGAAAATGGAAGAATTGGTTGCATTGCATGGTGGTAAACTTGTTAAATCTGTAAGCAAATCTACATCGTTTATTGTTGCCGGAGAAAATCCAGGACCCGACAAAATAGAAAAAGCTCAAAAACTTGGAATCAAGATTATTACACAAAATGATTTTTTAAATATTATCCAATCTTAATTTTTCAGGCAACCTTTTTACCTTTTTCATTGACCTATAAAAAAAAGTTTATGAAAAAGATAGTTTTCTTCTCATTAATGTTTTTATACTATAATAGTATAATAAGTCAACAAGATGTTAAAAATCAAATTACAGTATGTGGAAATCAGACCATCATTACGTATGACACCACTGGAACCAATGCCGTTGATGGATATTGGATATGTCATGACCCCAATCTTATTTTAGTGCCATTTGACACCAGTCCCTTACATTATTCTACTTATGTGTTTATCAACCATCCTGAAAACTTTTTCCTAAATCCTTATGAAGATGTTTATTGCTATTATCATTATGACGACACTCAATTAACTCATCACATAGATAGCATCCTGGTAAGATTTTATCAGAAACCTTTGTGTTTATCAAAAGTTGATACTTTAATTTGCGGCAAATCAATTACAGCCAATTTCAATTATACCATAGAGCACTCAACAGGAATGTGGTATAGCATTTCTGGCAACCCAGGTACTGCTATATTTTCAGACATTAATTCTCCCAATACCAATATTACTGTAAGCAACTATGGAACCTATACTTTTGTTTGGAAAGAGATGAATTCAGAAAACTCAGCTTGTTTTTGCCTGGATACTCTTATAGTTAATTTTGTATTTCCTCCGATGCCTGATGCTGGTATAGACATTTCGATTTGTGAATCTCCATGGGCTTATATTTGTGCGACACCAACAGCTCCTGGATTTACAGGCTCATGGAGTGGTCCTACAGGCATACAATTTTATGATAACATCAATGGCAACATTGCACCACATTACAAAGACTCGCCCTGCGTATGGATTCGCTGGCCATATAATAATTATAATGATACTATTACCATGTATTGGACAGAATTTAACGGTATTTGCTATGGTTACGACTCTGTAAATATTTATTTTCATTCAATAATACCAGCAATCATTATAACCAATAACGTTAACAACAAAATATGTGGCGATAATGTTTTTCATAATCTTGAAGCATACCCTCCACAAGTAGGTTACGGATATTGGATTGATAATATACCAAATACCACTTTTGCACCACATGCAAATAACCCTAATGTTGATGTTATTATAGATACTAGTTATTACGGAATTCATAATATCCAATGGATTACAGTAAATGGACCTTGTAGAGATACAAGCGATGTTTTTACCATTCATTTCATGAAATATCCTATTGCATTATTTGACACAAATATTATTATAAACAACTTACCCTACAATTTAATTATTCAAAATCTATCGCAAAACCATTATTATAATGAATGGTTTTTTTGGAATGCAGATAGCACAACAGTAATGTACAGTAATCAAAATAATTATTCTATAAATATCACGGAACCTGATTGTTATAATATTATGCTTATAGCCTATTCGATGTTTTGTGGTGCAGATACCATGATCCATCATTTCTGTATAAGCAGCTATCAGGAGCTATCAGCAGAAGCACCTTTTAAGCTATTCCCCAATCCCTTAAATAATGGAGATGTAGTTTATATAAGCACAACTGAACATGTTTATGACATTAACGTATGGGATGTATATGGAAATTGTATATTAACTTATAAACAATACAGCTATCCTTATCTACCTGTAAACAGCTTAAAAAACGGGATCTACTTTGTTGAAATAAGAACCTCTTCAAAAGTACAAACACAAAAACTGCTGATAACTCGTTAGCTTACTTTTTGATAAGATTAACCAAAACTTTAATCTCCTGCTCCTTTGTTTTGTCAGAAATCAACAGATTTCCATCGTGTTCAACAATAATCAGGTTATTCACTCCATTGATTACTGCAGTTGTATCGGCTGAAATGTTGATATAATTATCTTTTGAATCCTGAATATAAACTCTTTTACCAAAGATAACATTATTGTTTTTATCCTTTTTCAGATTTTCGAACAAAGAACCCCATGTGCCAAGATCGGACCATCCAAAGTCAGCTTTGATAACATAAACATTATCAGCCTTCTCCATAATTCCGTAGTCTATAGATATGTTTGGACATTCGCTATAGATGTACGAAAGTTTTTGACTATCAACTGTTCCGCCTTTTCTTAACTCTTCAAACAAATGATGGACTTCGGGCATGTATTTTTCAAATCCCCTGTTGATAGATTGTATATTCCATAAAAATATTCCACTGTTCCACAAAAACTCACCACTTTTCAAAAACATTTTGGCCAACTCAAGGTTAGGCTTTTCGGTAAATGTTTTTACACGAGAAATCTGCTTTGAAAATTTTTCGTCTGTGTTAAGCTGAATGTAACCATACCCTGTTTCAGGACGTGTTGGATTGATGCCAATAGTGAGCAAGGCGTCTTCTTGTTTAATAAAATCCAGTCCTGTTTTAATGATATTTAAAAATTTATCAGGGTGTAAAATCAGATGGTCTGCTGGACTTACAACGATATTAGCCTGTTTATTTCTTGAACATATTACCGAATTTGCATAAGCAATGCAGGGTGCAGTGTTTTTTCGGGCAGGTTCAAGTAATACATTCTCCTCAGGCAGATTGGGTAATTGTTTCTTTACGAGCTCCTTATATTCAAAGTTTGTTACAACTAAAATATTTTCAATAGGACATATCGGCAAGAACCTATCAACAGTTTCTTGCAAAAATGTTTTTCCCGTTCCTAAAATATCAAGAAATTGTTTAGGGTATTGTGGTTGACTTAATGGCCAAAATCTGCTTCCAATACCACCTGCCATTATAACTATATAAACCGAATCCATATAAAAAAATTTAACCGCAAACGTAGCTATTTTTTATCAGTTTACAAAAAGAATGAATTAAGCGAAAAACAAGTATGCAACAAGGATTGCAGCAATTATACCTACCAAATCGGCAAATAAGGCACAGCCTACAGCATGTCGGGTTCGTTTAATGCCCACCGAACCAAAATACACAGCAATAATATAAAAGGTAGTATCGGTAGTTCCCTGAAAAATACAAGACAACCTTCCGATAAAAGAATCGGGTCCGTATGCTTTCATTGCATCTATCATCATGCCTCTTGCACCACTACCGCTTAATGGCTTCATTAAAGCAGTTGGCAAAGCACCCACAAAATCGGTATCGAAACCCAACCATCCCAGCAGTTGAGCTATTCCATCTACAAGTAATTGCATTGCCCCCGATTCCCTGAAAATTCCTATGGCTACTAAAATAGCCACAAGGTAAGGGATGATTTTAACGGCTATCTGAAAACCTTCCTTTGCACCATCAATAAAGGTTTCGTAAACATTGATTTTTTTTATCAAGCCTGCCAGCAAAAAGCTAACAATAATAGACAAAATGATAAAGTTTGCTGCAATTAACGAAACGGTTTTTAATTGCTCAGGCGGAATAATGCTAAAATACCAGGTAATTCCTGCAATAAACAAAGTAAAACCACCAAGATAGAGCAAAACATTTTTATTTAATAAATTTATTTTCTGTACGATACCAACAGAAAGAATTGCTGCAAGAGTTGCTGCAAAAGTTGCTATTAAAATCGGAATAAACACATCGGCAGGATTTGCTGCCTGAAGCTGAGCACGATATACTAATATACTTATAGGAACTATGGTTAAACCCGACGAATTAAGTACCATAAACATGATTTGAGCATTTGAAGCTTCATCTTTCTTTGGATTTAAGGTTTGAAGCTCGTTCATTGCTTTAAGCCCTAATGGGGTAGCTGCATTATCGAGCCCTAACATATTAGCAGCTATATTCATTACAATAGAACCATGAGACGGATGATTTTTGGGCACCTCGGGAAAAAGTTTCGAAAACAAAGGGCTTACTGCTTTTGCCAAAAGATTAACCATACCAGCCTGTTCAGCAATTTTCATTAATCCTAACCATAAGGTCATCACACCCGTTAAGCCCAGCGACAGCTCAAAACCAGTTTTTGCATTTTCAAATGCACTATTCATCATTGCAGTAAACACATCACTATGATCAAGGAAAACTGCTTGTATTAAGCCAAAAATAAAACCAACCAAAATCAATCCAATCCAGAGGTAATTCAATAACACAGCTTATTCGTTTTTTAGAAAAATATTTCTTATGATTGTATCTATCTTCTGCTGATAGAGACTAAATGTAGCAGGGCGAGCATACCAGTACAACATAAAAAGACGCTGATTGTTGCCCATCGTAATAAATGAAACCTGCACCGTATCCATGCTGCCAATACTATCTGTAAATATCCTTAAAAAAGAAACTTTTATAGCTCTTTGTTTTGATAATAGTTCTGTTTCTGCACTATCGAGAACTTCTACAAAACTATATTTTCTGGAAACATCGAGAGTACTTCTTGCATAGTTTTCAACTGAATAATTATAGGCCAAAGAGTCTGACGCAATAGGGTCGCTATATAAAATAAAAAACATGTTCCCTAAGATGTTTGAATATTGCAATATAGCATCTGATTCATTAGTGATATCGGTTCGCGAATAAAAATCATAAGGTAAAAGAAAACTAATAGGACCTTCAGTAATTTTATTAAACATATTATTCATATATACGTCTTTCAGCATACTATCCACAAAATTGTTCAGGCTATCTTCTGGATTATCATTGTATTTTTCTTTTTCATTTTGAATCCCAACTACCAGCCAGGCTATAAGTAAAACAAGAATAAGCGGAAAGAAAAAACGTACCATAATGCTATTCTTTTGTGTAAAAATACAAAGAATTTAGCAAGAAAAAAAATTCTTCCAATCATTTTCATTGCTTATTTGTTTTGGATTTACTATTTTTACGAAAAAAAAGTTATGTTAGAACATTTGAATCCATCAGAAGTTTGGAAGTATTTTGAAGAAATTTTATCCATACCAAGACCTTCGAAAAAAGAAGAAAAAATAATTGCTTATCTCGAAGATTTTGCAGAAAAGCACAAATTGAACTACAAAAAAGATAAAGCAGGCAATATACTAATTTCGAAACCGGCAACCAAAGGCATGGAAAGCAAACAAACCGTAGTTTTACAAAGCCATGTTGATATGGTTTGTGAAAAAAACAGCACCTCGTCTCATGATTTTGAAAAAGACCCTATCATTCCGGTAATTGATGGCGATTGGGTAAAGGCAAAAGACACAACTCTGGGAGCTGATAATGGTATAGGCGTTGCCATACAATTAGCTATTCTTGCATCCGACAATATCTCTCATGGACCAATTGAGTGTCTGTTTACTGTTGATGAAGAAACCGGATTGACCGGTGCTTTTGCTTTAGAAAAGAACTTTTTTGAAGGCAACATATTATTAAACCTCGATTCGGAAGATGAAGGAGAGATTTTTATTGGATGTGCCGGTGGAAAAGACACTGTTGCAAAATTAAAATTTGAAAAGAAAAAAGCTCCCGGCAAACAAATTCCTTTAACAATTTCTGTCACCGGATTGCGTGGCGGTCATTCTGGCGACGACATTCATAAAGGTTATGCCAATGCCATAAAGCTCCTTGTTCGTATCTTGTATCATATATATAACCAATACGGCTTAAAACTTTCTTCTATTGACGGTGGAAATCTTCGTAATGCGATTCCACGTGAAGCTTTTGCTACTTTTTATGTAACACACGAAAAAGTCAATAAAGTAAAAAGCGATGTTGTACACTTTTTCGAACTTTTCAAAGAAGAATACAAACACACAGAACCTAATCTAAGCGTTACCATTTTAGAAGCTGAACCTGCAGAATATGTTATAGACAAAAGAACTTTTCCAAAACTACTGTATTCGTTGTACTCCTGCCCTCATGGGGTAATAGCATGGAGTCAGGATATGCCAGGTCTGGTAGAAACATCAACTAATCTGGCATCGGTAAAAATCAAAAAAAATTATATAGAAATTACCACAAGCCAGCGTAGTTCTGTTGATTCGGCCAAAACAGATATTGCCAATATGGTAGCTTCGGTTTTTCAACTAGCAGGGGCAGAAGTAAAGCAAGGCAATGGATATCCCGGATGGAAGCCTAATCCTAAAAGCGAAATTCTTAAAATCGCTAAAAGAGCTTATCGCGATTTATTCGACAAAGACGCTAAAGTGAAAGCAATTCATGCCGGTTTAGAATGTGGTTTGTTTTTAGAAAAATATCCTCAACTGGATATGATTTCTATCGGACCTACCATAAGAAGTGTGCATAGTCCCGATGAAAAACTTCATATTCCTTCTGTTAATGACTTCTGGAAATTTTTACTCGAAATATTACGCAATATACCAGAAAAATAAAAAAACAAAAGCTTAATATAATCTTAAAATATTGTCAAGTAATGAAAGGAATATTGCTCATTGTATGTTCCTTGCTGTTTATTGTTTCTAAGGCTCAAACCATCAACGACCTATACGAAGATGGCATTAAACTCAAAAACAACAATAAATGTAACGAAGCAATAGCCAAATTTACCGAAGTTTTAAAAAAAGACAAATATTATCATGAAGCCTGGTATGCCAGAGCATTATGTTACAAAGAACTAAAAAAAACTGACCTTGCCATTCAGGATTTAAGTCAATGTCTGAATGTTAAGAAAGACTTCGTCGAAGCTTTTCTGCTAAGAGCAGACTTGTACCTGGAGCAAAATAAAAATTCTGAAGCACTGAACGATTTAAATCAAATTATCCGTTTAAAGCCTAATTATGAACAGGCATACGAAAAACGGGCAGCCATTTATCTTAAAGACCCACAAAAGCAATCGAATGCTATAGCTGACCTACAAAAAGCAGCCGAGTTAAAATCAACCAACTCATGGGTTTATATTCAATTGGCAGAGTATTCTGCAGAAAAGAAAAAATATCAGGAAGCCTTATCACATTATTCTAAAGCCATTGAATTTGATAATGAAAATGGTCAATTGTACTTTAAACGAGCTTTAATATATCAGAATCTTTCTGATAACACCAATGCCATTAGAGATTTAACAAAAGCCATCAATTTAAAATACACAAGTGAAGCTAATTATCTTAACCGAGCCAACCTATATATGGAAATGAAACAATACGAAAATGCGCTCAACGATTACAATATTCTTATCAATCAATACCATACAAAAGATTTATCGGTGTATTTAAACAGGGGCCAATGTTTCTCATTTCTAAGTCAAACCCAAAATGCCATCAAAGATTTCAATAAGGTTATTACTCTAAACCCTAAATCAGCAAAAGCCTACTATTTGAGGGCGAATGAATACTTAAAACTTGGCAAAACAAAAGAACCACTTGCCATAAAAGACTTCAACAAAGCCATTGAATTAGAACCCGATAATGCCGAAGCATATTTAAAAAGAGGAGTTTTTTATATAGAAAAACAAAAATATACAGAAGCACTGAACGATTTAAACAAGTCTATTAAACTTAAACCAAGTGCAGAAGCATTTTATTATCGTGGTGCCATTTTATATGAACAACATAAATTTCAGGAAGCTTGTATAGATTTAAAAAAAGCTGCCCAACAAGGTTATGAGCCAGCAAAGAATAAAGCTTCAGAAGTTTGTCCGAATAATCATTAAAAAATCAGTTAAGAAATGATTGAAACAATTTTTTTGAAAAAAATTTGCAGAATTCAATTTTTGTTTATACTTTTGCGTCGAATTTAATGCGGGAATAGCTCAGTTGGTAGAGCACAACCTTGCCAAGGTTGGGGTCGCGGGTTCGAGTCCCGTTTCCCGCTCAGTTCTTCTGACAAGAAGAATTTTTTTTATCTTTGAAATGTTGCCTCGGTGGTGGAATTGGTAGACACGCAGGACTTAAAATCCTGTGGCCCGCAAAAGGCCGTACCGGTTCGATTCCGGTTCGAGGCACACATAAAACTGCCTACGGGCAGTTTTTTTTATATATGTTTTTCTGCATGATAAGAGGAACGTACCAAAGAACTGCTCTCAACATGTGTAAATCCTTTTAAACGCGCAAGTTTTTCTAACTCACTAAACTCTTCCTGACTGTAATATTTTTCTACTGGTACATTATCTTTTGTGGGTTGAAGATATTGTCCAATGGTAATAATTCTACATCCTACAGAAAGAAGGTTGTCCATGGTTTCTGCAATTTCTTCCTTAGTTTCACCTAATCCAAGCATAATGCCACTTTTTGTTGTCATGCCTTTGTCTGCAATATATTTTAAAACATCCAGACTCCTATCGTACTTTGCAACACTTCGAATAAATGGAGTTAATCGTTTTACTGTTTCCAGATTATGAGATATGATATTGGGTTGTGCCTGAATGACAATGTCCAGTAATTCTGTTTTACCCATAAAATCGGGAATCAGAACTTCTATTGTTGTTTCAGGATTAAGTTTTTTTATGGTATGAATTGTATTTGCCCATTGATGAGCACCGCCATCGGGTAAATCATCTCTATCGACACTGGTTATAACGCAGTGCTTGAGCTTCATATATTGAATTGACATTGCTACTCTCATCGGCTCGTCTTCATCAACGGGAAATGGTTTTCCAGTTGTTACTGAACAAAACTTACATGAACGAGTGCATATATCACCCAGAATCATGAAGGTAGCAGTACCTGCATTCCAGCACTCTCCAATATTTGGGCAATTACCGCTCTGGCATATAGTATGAAGGTTGAATTTTTCAACTATTTCTTTGGTTTCAAAATATTTTTTACCTGACGGAATTCTAACCTTTGGCTTCGAAGGGTCAATCTGTCTCTTCATAATCAATGCTATTCGATGAACGTTCTCTGTTCTTAACTTTTATCTTTCCAAACCTGTAGCCAACATATAACGTAACAAATAAACGCTCTTTACGTTCATTAGCCATAATTTCTATAGGTTTAAGAAATGCTTCTGTTATAACACCAACTTCAATTGCATTAATAGCCTCATATTTTTCGCTAAAAACAAAAGAAAAACCACCTTTTAGGAAAATCCCCGGTATAAATTTTGTCTCACCGATACCTTTAAAAAAAGAAGAACGGCTATATATATCACTGACCTGATGTATAGAATAATCGAACTGTTTATCGCTTATGTAAAGATATTGAATATTATTATAAATTTTTGTACTGTCTACAACTTCATAATAAATGGGTTTTAACATACCAAGCGATGCACCAAAAGAATAATGATAACGAATAGCAATGCCACCTTTATCAAAGATGCTGAATATTTCGCGTTGTTTTCCCTTACCTACACGAAAAGCAAACATAGTATTAAGTTTGCCAAAAACAAATTTTTTCTGATTCTGATAATACGGGTTTTCTACTCTTATCTCTTTTGGATGTTTAATGTAAGAAAAATCAATGTCTGTAATTCTTTTCCTAAAACCGTCTAATCTTTTGCCATATTGAAAGCCTAATGAAAAACCATTGGAATTTATAGAACCAAAAAACGAATGCTCATTCGTTGTAACAACTCTTGCTTCAGGATTTAATTCGCCCTGCGAAAATACTTTACAACTAAATAAAATGCTGAATATTATTATATAACTATTAAACTTGCTCATATTTTTTGACAAACAAAAATACTCTTTTTTTTTCTGATTGAATATGACTAACTTTGTTAAGTAAATCAGTTATAAAACAAACAACTATGCGTCCCATTACTTTTATTGTGATGTTTTGCTTCCCATTTACAGCATTTTCGCAATCGTGCGAAGAAGCAAAAGAAAAATTTTTTAATCCGGCTTTTTCCAGGATAACTTACCAAAACACACCATCATTGCACAATAATTATGACCAGAAATTTATCCATATCAATATCGAAGCAAACGATTCTAATACATTTATCATCAACACTGTGCATTATTTGTTAAAAAGCAGAGAAACCATCCATCAACTATACTTTGAATTTTCACCAACATTTACAATAGATAGCATAAAAGTTAACAATCAATTTTCAACCTATTATTATTCGAATGACACACTATTGGTGTTTCCTCCAACGCCAGTTCAGAGTAATGAGCTCTTTACAGTTTCCATTAGTTATCATGGATTTTCTTCAACAGGCGGCACTTACAGAGGATTAACAAACACTTATTCGAACGAATATCAACAACATATCACCTGGACCTTGTCAGAATCATTTCATTTAAAAGACTGGTTGCCCTGTAAACAAGAGCTTACCGACCGCTTGGATTCTGCATGGATATTTATTACTGTAGATAGTACCTGCAAAGCAGGAAGTGAGGGAATTTTAACAGCAATTACACCACTGGGAAATGGTAAAGTTCGATACGAATGGAAAGAACGACATCCAATTGTGTATTATTTACTTTCTATTGCAGTTGGGAAATATGTAGAATACACTTTTAAAACCTATATTCCGGGCATGGCCGATAGCTTACTCGTTATGAACTACCTATATCAAAATCCACAATGTTTGATAGATAACAAAACCGACATAGACCGAACTGCCGACTTTTTGCGAATATATAGCAATCGTTTTGGGCTTTATCCTTTTCATGATGAAAAATATGGGCATAGCCAGGTTCCGCTTGGTGGCGGCATGGAACATCAAACAATGACATCGCTGGGGTATTTTGTTCACTGGCTGGTTGCCCACGAGCTTTCGCATCAATGGTTTGGCAATAATATAACCTGTGCTACATGGCAAGATATATGGATAAATGAAGGTTTTGCCTCATACGCAGAATATATTGCCCTGCAAGATTATTTCGGCCAAACTACAGCCGATATAACCATACGCAACTTTCAACAAAGAGCACGAATGGAACCAGAAGGGTCGGTCTATGTTCCATTTGAAGAAGCAACCAACGAAGCAAGAATATTCAGTAGTAATCTGAGCTATAAAAAGGGAGCTTGTATTATACACATGCTAAGATACTTGTGTGATAACGATTCCATATTTTTTAACGGGTTAAAACAATTGCAGATACAGTTCAAAGACAGCGTATTAACTGGCGAAGACGTGAAACATGTTTACGAAAACCTGACCGGTTTGGACTTAACTCCCTTCTTCAATCAGTTTTATTATGGTAAAGGATTTCCCATCTATTCCTATAATCTTTATCAAGACAGCCTTAGCAACAACCAGTGGAGCGATGTTACTATAAAAGTAATGCACAGAGGCAGCTCTACAAGCAATAACTTATTTACAATTCCTATTCCTGTAAAAATTGTTTATTCTGACAACTCCGATACCTTAGTTAAATTACCTATTCAACAAAATGTCCAGTTCTTTACAATACCATCTAACAGAAAAAAAATTGCTTCATGTATTATTGACCCCAACGACTGGCTGCTTGATAGTTTAGAAGGAATTCACATTTCAGTCAATAAAATGGATTTTAATGCTACTGATTTTTGGATATATCCCAATCCAGCCAATAGTTTTATTACAATTTATTCAGCAAAACCATTCAGCCCTTGTACAATACAATTGTATAACAGCACCTCACTACTAATTGAAAGTCATCAAATATCAACTTTTCCATATACTATCCAATTTCAAACTCTTTATCCCAAAGGTGTTTATTTTTTAGTAATCACCAACGATATGGTCAGAAAGGTTGAAAAAATTGTAATTCAATAATTTAGTCACTCTACTTTCTTAACCCAATGCAGTTTATTGGTTTTTGTATAAACTATTTTACCGTGCTCTACAAGCCATTGAATCACTCGTTTAACTTTCTCTTTTTGATGTGTATGTTTTTCAAGTATTTCATCCATAGCTAACGATTGTTCTGAAATTAATTCTTTTAAATCTTTTACAATCATATCAAAATCATATGCACTGATGTCCAATTCATTGCGTTCAGTACAAACATCACATTTTCCACAACGATAAGGATTTTTATCGCCGAAGTACATCAATAACAACTGACTGCGACATTTATTTTGACTATAAGCATAATTTAACATTTGTTCTATTCGGTACTGCATACGCTTTTTCCGAAAGCTATAAACCTCTCTACTAAGCTCCACATCTTTAAAATCGAGGCGATTAGTCAGATAAGTGATAACTGTTCCCTTTTTTCGCTCAATGTAATCAATCAGTTCGTATTTCTGCAGTTTTCTCAGCCAATCTCTTACTTTGTCTTCAGGAATACCAAGTTTTTTGGAAATATCACTTTCTTCAATTCTAACATATTCTGTAAACAATCCTGAATAATTTCTTAATAAAAATTTGATAAAGACATCATCATCGGGATGTTGCAACTGAAAATTATACAATTGTTCGCGATTAGTATTAAAAGTAATTCTGGAGGGATTGTCAACATCTTCCGAAATACTGATTAATTCTTCATAATCGAGTAATTTAAGCGAATGATAAGCAACCAGCACATGAAAATTATAGTTTTTGCTAAAATCTGTCAAATTGAACAAAAAATCATAGCCTTTACCTGAACCTATGGGTACCTGAGCATAATTGCCCAAAGCATGATATACCTTGCGAATAGTTTCAATAGGCGGAAAGCTTACTTCGAGTTGTTGTACCAATTGCACTCTATCGGATGCATCAACCAGAAGCAAAGCGATAGCTTCCTTTTCATCACGCCCTGCCCTTCCAGCTTCCTGAAAGTATGCTTCGAGCGAGTCGGGCAAATCCATGTGAATAACAAATCGCACATCGGGTTTATCTATACCCATTCCAAAAGCATTGGTTGAGACTATTATACGGATTTTATTGTTTTTCCATTCTTCCTGCTTTCGATTTCGCTCTTCCATTGGCAGACCGGCATGATAAAAATCGGCAGAAATTCCATTTTTTCTTAATAAAGTGGCATATTCTACTGTCTTTCGCCTGTTTCTTACATAAACAACACCAGTACCTTTATACTCCTTACAATACTGTATCAGGTCATTAATTTTTTGATCCGTATGCTTTACGAAGTAAGTTAAATTCTTACGCTCAAAAGATTTCCGAAAAACATTTTTTTGCTTAAATTTCAGCTTCTCCTGAATATCGTCAACTACTTCGGGAGTAGCAGTAGCAGTTAGTGCCAGAACGGGCACTCCGGGCAAAAACTCTCTTATTTCGGCAATATTAAGGTACGATGGTCTGAAATCGTAACCCCACTGTGAAATACAATGTGCTTCATCTACGGCAATTAAATTTATTTTTAAAGATGATAAGCGTTCGCGGAACAAATGAGTTTCCAGACGTTCGGGCGAAACATATAAAAATTTCATCTCTTTGTCAAATGCAGCATTATCAAGAGTTCGGAGTATTTCATTAAATGACATTCCCGATACAATTAAAGATGCTTTTATTCCTCTTCGTTTAAGATTTTCTACCTGATCTTTCATTAAAGCTATGAGTGGAGATATAACCAAACACAATCCGGGTTTTGCAAGAGCCGGAACCTGAAAAGTAATAGATTTACCTCCACCTGTAGGCAATAAACCCAACGTATCTTTACCCTGATAAACTGATCGTATAATATCTTCCTGTAGTTCCCTAAAGTTCTGATAACCCCAGTATTTCAACAAAATTTCTCGAAATTCATAAACAGGCAGATAATTAGCAAATATAGCAATTTATATTATGATTGCGAACAATAGTTGACATACCAATATATCAGACGTAGCGTGAGTTATATTATCTCAATACTTTTCTAACAAAGGCAACGGTAAAGTACGACATCATAAAAACTCCAACAAAACCTTCAAAAGACGAAATAACACGGCTAATTCCCTGAGGGAAAACATCGCCATAACCTATGGTAAAAAAAGTAATAGCACTATGATAAAACGACTGAGCTACAATTGAAATATGATCAGGGTTTCCGACAGAACTCCATGTTTTACCCCATCCCAGGTAATGGAAAATTGTATATACAAAACCAAATAATGCCCAAATAATGATGATACTATAAAATACTCTGAGCGGAGATGTTGCATACAAACCCATCTGATCAAACACCAATCTTTTAAACCAATACTTAAACCATGCCAAAGGTTTAACCAAAACTGGCAAATTACTTATGTTTTGTGCCTCTATGTTAAGCTCTTCTCTTTTAAAAGCAACATAGGCTAAATCTTCATCATCATAAAAACCAATGCTATTAAAATTTCTTTTTAGCAAATTAAACTGCCATGCGTTCTTTTTATGATCGGTAGAAGGGAAAGAAGTAATTTGTTTGTAAACTTGATTAGCTTTCCACGATAAAAATAAGTGTCCCATCAAACGACAACCAAATAAATTTAAGCATTTAATAGCTGTGGGCTTTTCTTCTAAAGACAAATCAACAATATCGTGAATAAAAGTATCGGATAGATCGAGCTGATGGCATTCTGATAGTCTTAAATCTGCATAACTATTTATCTGACATGCTTTTAACGAAAGAGTGTTAATTTTCGATTTATAAAACGATACATTTACTTGTTTAAAGACCGATTTGTCAAAATAAACAGCACAGCCTGATAATCGGGCAATTTCAAACCTCACAACACCTTCTTCAAAATAAAGATGCTTAAAATTAAGTTTACCTCCAGCTACTTCAACCTCATCAAAGATCAACTCAGCTTTTCCAAAAATAGCTTTGTTAAAATTAATCTTACACTGCCCAAATTCACTTCGGCTAAAATCAATAAAACCATTTCCAAATTCTGTCCGTTCGAAAATTATTGTAGAGTTGCCAAAAACTGAATATTTAAAATCAATATTACCTTTACCGAAAGAACATATTTTGAAGGAAATTTCTCCATCTCCAAAGGAACTATTGACAAAATTTACATTTCCGTCATTAAAATATGAATTAGAAAATAAAATATCGCCATTGCCCCAAAAGGTATATTGAAAGTTTTTAGTTCCTTTTCCGAAGTAACAATTTTTAAAATTAATTGTTCCCTTTACAAAATTAGCATCGTAAAAGCTTACATTTCCGGAATAAAAGATTACGGAATTGAAATTAGCATTTCCTTCAATAAACATACATTTTTCAAAAAGCACATCGCCCTTTATGAATAAAGCTCCCTGAAAATCTGCAGAACTTTCAATAAAATTTATTCCCGAAAAATTTGTTGCTGTATCGGAAGAAAAAATGGCATTCTTAGCTGAAAAACATTTTACCGATATTGTATCCTTTTCATTATCAACAAATTTACATATATCAAAATTTTCTACCAATGCCTCATCAAGATTTATTGCTTCGGCTTTTTCAATTTTTTGAAAAATTTCAGAAGCTGTTATAAAACCCAATTCAACATAATAAATTTCCTGACCATATTCATTTAATAAGCTTACACAGGCAGTTTGAGAATAGGTTATGCCCGCTTTTGATACAAACTCTTTGTCCTTTAATCGTATTTTATAGGTCGAAAAGGAATTGGGATACATATTATATTTTTTTGCAAGTTACATTAAAAATACAATACTTGCAATTCTCTACATTTTTTGTTTGTACAAAAGGAATATGATCGTTCAATAAATCGTTTAAAAGAACCTTGAATTTTTCATTTAATTCTTCTTTTACAGAACGAACATCTAATAACTCAACTCCTTCTTCTTTTTTAATACTTAGCCATGGATTAATTCTATCGTCATATTGCTTTTTCAAAAAGACATTTTGTAAATAGACCGGCAATTCATCACTGTCGAGCAAATAACCGTAAAATAATAACTGAAAAGGATATTTATATTTTTTTTCGTCATCAGAAAAAACACTGTCGATTGAGTCAATTGTATTGTCTTTTGGAGAAGAAAATTTAAAATCAATCATGTGGTAAGAGTCCTGTGTTTTCAGTAATAAATCGTACTGTCCATAAAAACGCACAGACATATTATCGGAAACCTGCAGATTTTTTGAAATGCCACGTTCAACACCCACAAGCGTTGCAGGATAGCGATTTTTATCCGATAGCTCTTTTTCAAAAAAGGTTGCTACATACCATTTTACCTGATCTTTTTGCAACAATCGAATTAACGGTAAAACACCGTAATTATTAAAAATTTTTTCGATAACATCATCTACATTCGCCTTTATATCTTTTAAGATATCATGGGTTAATGTTTTTTCTTCGTAACTTCTAAGCAGTTCTTCCACTACTTTATGAACAATTATCCCAAGTTCTTTGTTTTCTTCGTCTTCAATAAACAAATTATCTTTTTTCAACTTTTTTACATAATTTAAATAAAAACGTAATGGACAATATACATAATCGCTCAGAGCATTTCTCGAAATTCCTTTATCATTTAGATATTGAAGAAAAGCTGTCCATTCCTCGCCAAGTTCGGGTTTTGATATTTGAATCTCCCCTGTCGTTGATGTTAGATGAAACGTTAATGACGGCGTATAGTGTTTAACTTCAACCCCTGCACAAATTTCAAGTTGATTAAGGTAAGGACTAACAGTAGAGTTTTTATTTTCAACTAGTTCAGATGAACAAATCGTAATATCTTTTGAACGATGCAATAAACGATAAAAGTGATAAGCGTCAATAGCTTCACGCCTTGACTGTGTGGGCAAACCAAAATATTTGCGGAATGGATATAAAATAAAAGTATTCTCAAACTTATCTTCAGGCAAATAATCGTCATTAGCTGATAAGACTATTAATTTTTCAAAATCGAGCAATCGGGTCTCCATCAAACCCATAATCTGAACGCTTTCCAGCGGTTCACCAATTAAATCTAGCTTCTGCAAACCTGCCAATTGAATGAAAATCTTTTGCTTCAACCGATACGATGATATTTCCAGCTGATGCTTATCAATTTGCTCTATTAGATGAGTTAATGAATTCAATAATTTTCTGATTGCCTGCTGTTCTATTTGTAAACTTCTGGATTGCTCGTAATATTCCGATAATTCAGCATCTAAACAATAGAATACTTTCAAAAGCTGTTCAAAATACTGGCTTTCTTCAGCATTTAAAAATTCAGACACGGAATAAGGCAATGATTCTATTTTGTCAATAGATACAAATAATTTGTTATCTTTTTTTAAAGAATCTATATTGTTTTTTGCACTTTCTGAATGAACAATAAACGGATGGTACAGGAGCGATAATAAATCATTGACACGAATGTATTTATTTGCAGAATTACTTCGATGAATGACATCGTATATCTGAACAAGCAGCTTTATAAATGAATAGGTTTCAGTAAAACGAATGGGATACCCCATTGTAATGTTGAACTTTTCAATACCATCGGGCAAAGAATGTAACACATTCAGTAACAATGACTGATTGATTAAAACAATTGCAGTTTGCCGAAGCATATCATTTGAAACCTCTGACAACAATACAGGCAAATATTTTACTTGAGCTACTTCATTTGGAAAATGAAAATGCTTGATATGCTGATTTTTTAAATTATCACAGTGAATCTGAAAATCATCAGGCAAAGGAAATTCTCTTAATAAATTACGTAAAAAATATCCGGCATTGTATTGTTTATCATCTACATACAAATTATCATAATCCCATAAAAATGTTGTATTGGTGCATTTTTTCAGATAGCGGAATATTTCCAGTTCCGAACGTGTTAAAGCATTAAATCCAATTATATAGATACTTTCTGGAAGTTTGCAGTTTTGAAGCTCATTGATTAAAAAATATTTTAACAACAATCCATCGTATGCAAGAGATTCCTGTATCAGATGAGCTGAAAATTCTGCGTACACTTTTGCCAATATCGACCATATTTCCAGAAAATGTGCTGGAGCTTTTTTATCAACAAAAAATACATAAAATTTTTCTTGAATTTGTTTGATGTCTTCATCAATGGCAAAATTCTTTTTCAGCTCTTCTAATTCGCTAATGTTCTGAAAAATCAGCTTCGCATCTACTAATTCGCTATCAATTTCATTAAAGTCATTCAATATAGTTTTCCCTATAAGGTAGAAATCCTCAAAAGAAAATCCCGAATGATGTTTCTGAAATATTTTATAAAGATGAAAAATCAGAATAAGCTCATCCACAACAACCAGCGACGAGTGCCTGTTAATCCAATCTTTGAAAGAAAAAATAGCAGGTAGCCAAACTGTTTGGTTAGAATAACAAGACTCAAAAGCTTTTTCCAGAAATAGACAAGAACGTCGGTTAGGCATCAAAATCAGCACATTCTCAAAACGACCAGAATGCTTCTGACAAATATACTCTGCAACAGATGAAAGGAATGTATAATTTAACATAACCATTAACTCATTTATGTTTGCTTAGATAGTTCATGAGAAATTTTTTCAAAAAACTGCTTGAAGTTTTCAAACCAGTAATTTCTGTATCCTTCTCCCACATTTTGAACATTTTCTGTAAACAATTGTAGAAAAATTGAAACTTTTAATTCTTCGTATATAAATTGTTTATCTTTAAATAATCTTTTATATCCATCTACTTTGTGCTGATAGTCTGATGCCATCGTTCCTTTGGGATCAACAAAAACAATAAAAATATTGTTTTTCATTTTTAACCAAAAAATAAAATCAGGTTTAAATTTTTCTATTCTATTGGTTTTTGGCTGGTAATAGGGAATATAAACTTCAT
>FWWL01002130.1_pt1 | contig 42996 bp, 44 predicted proteins | sample 2228331 | NCBI WGS metagenome assembly FWWL01 (sample SAMEA103939775, study PRJEB20133) | metagenome | reverse complement strand
TCATCGCCGCCCTTCTCCTTTTCATCCCGTGGAAGCGGACCAAGCCCAGGGGCTATTTGCCTCATCTCGCCTGGCGCTGGGGCCTTGTATCCTTCCCCTATTATCCGGGTCCCACGCAGACCCGGTTCTTCGAGTAGGCGCCATGGGCATCTTCAAACGCAAGGAAGAGGGCGCTGACCCGTTGCTGGGTAAGCCGGCAAGCTATGGCATCCATCGCTATCTGCAGGGCTCGGCGAACCTTTTCGAGGAGAACCGACTGCTCAAGGTCGCGATCGCCGGCATGTTCGGTGTTACCGCGGTCCTGGGCGTGGTGATCTACACGACGAACCAGAATACCCGCACCATCATCGTGCCGTTCGGCGCCACAGGCGATCTTCATGTCTCCGGGAACAAGCCGTCCGAGGCCTATATCGTCTCGATGACGCGCAACGTCGTCGCACTGTCGGGAACATGGTCGGCCTATTCGGCGGACCGGCAGTTCCAGGAGCTGCTCGGCCTCGTCCACCCGTCCGCTTATAGCGCCATGCGCGAAAGCCTGAACGTCATACTCGACGAACTGGCGAACAACCCCACGCTGTCGATCGCCACCTATATCCGGGGCGATCAGCCGGTGCGGTGGACCGCTCATGAAATCGTCGTGCCTATCGAGAAGGTGCGCGTCATCGGCGGCGTGATCCGCAAATTCCGCGGGATATTGCGCATCGGCTACGGCATCGAGAATGGCCGTTTCTGGCTGACGCGCCTTTCAGAGGAGCAGTTCGATGCCGAAACTCGCTGACCGCGAGATGCCGATGCGCCGCGCCCTGACGCTTTCCCTGCTGCTTGCGGCGGTGCCCGCAACGGCGCAGACGATCCATGCGCTTCCTGATCAGACCAGCCATATTCGCCTGTCCAACCGCGACATCAATCATGTCGTGTGCGAGGGCGGCGAGATCGAGGACATCAAATTCTCCGCCGAGAAGGGCCTTGCCGTGGAAAAGGGCGGCCCTGACGCCTGGATCAAGTTCCTCGCCCGTGAGATCGACGATGCCGGTCAGGTGACGCGCACTTATGTGACGCAGCCTTCGGAATTCTTCGTGCACTGCAACGGGGCCACCTATCCGCTCTATGCCGAACCTGCAGAGATTCCCGCGCAGACGGTGGTGCTGATGCCCGGCGCGCGTCAGCGCGCGCAGGCGAACAATGAATTGATGGCGGCGCTGGCCGACGAGGATCGCGCCGTCTCGATCACCCTGTCCCTGCTCGATGATCGCATCCCTGCTTCTTTCAGCGAGGTCGCGCCGTCCGGCGGCACGGTCGGCATTTCGGCCGCGCCGGGCGTGTCGATCACAGAGCGGCGGCGTATAGCGATCGAAGGCGCCGGGCTGTCGGCTTCCGAATTTCATCTGCAAGCGGCCGCACCGGTCACGCTCGATGAACGGCTACTGGTCGATCCGATACTTGGGGAGCGCATTTTCTCGGTCACCCTGGATCGGGTTCGCCTCGCCACAGGTGAAACGGCCCGACTTGTCGTCGTGCGCCGGGGAGCCGGGCAATGAACGGCGAAATGAACAAAGACCCGGCAGAGGGGCCGGAAAGCTTGTCGCCCTACCAGGCGCATCTTGCCGCGCAGAATGCGCGGGACGGAGATACGGCCATGCGCCGTTCTGCAACGGCCTTGCCTGACTGGAAGGCGCTGTGGGGCAGGATGTCGGCGAAGCAGAAATTGCGCGCGCGCCGGCTCCTGGTCGGCGTGGCGGTCGGTGCGCTGGGGATCGGTCTTTATGTCGCTTCGGGCGGCGAGGAGGAGGTCAAGCTCGCCAATCCGGCATCCTCGCTGAACATGGGTGCCGGGCTGCGCGGCGACAGTCTCGAGGTGAAGCTGCGGGGCGACCTGAAGAAGGTCCTCGATGGCCAGCAGCTCCTGGGCGACAGGGTCAGCGCGATCGAGGAAGGCAAGGTCGTTCCAGGGTCTCGCGCCGGGGACAGCAAGACACCGGGAGGTATCGACGGGGATCTGCCTCCTGCCCTGCCGGACAGCGTACCCGCTCTTCCCTATCCGCCGGAAACCGGCGACGTCAGCGCGGATGCCGACAAGCTGCCGGTGCCGCCCACCGGGCCGGTTGCGCCGCCTGCTCCGCCCGCCCCGCCGGTGGAAAAGACAGTCGGTGCGATCGGGACAGCGACCGGTCAGGTGATGGCCCAGGGCGCGATGGATGCTTCAGCCTCGTCCAAAAAAAAGAATCGGACGATCTATTTACCGCCTGGTTTCATGAAGGCGCGACTGCTGACCGGGATCGACGCCCTGGCGAGCCGGGACGCGACCAGTAATCCCGAACCCATCATCGCCCGGGTGCAGGCGCCCGCCGTCCTGCCCAATGAGGTGAAGGCCAATCTTGCGGGCTGCTTCGTCGTTGGAAACGCGACAGGAAGCCTCGCGAAAGAACGGGTCGAGGTGCAACTCGTCTCCTTGTCCTGTGTCGACTTCGACGAACATTCCATCGTCGATCAGCCGGTCAAGGGCTTCTTCGTCGATACCGATGGCAAGAAGGGCCTGTCCGGCAAGGTGGTGACGCGGGCTGGGGCAACGCTGGCCCGCGCCTTCATCGCGGGCACTATCAGCGGCATCTCGCAATCGGTTGAAAGCACTTTCGGCAATACCTCGACCTCGGCACTGGGCACCGTGCGCACCCTCGACGCTGGCGATGCCGCCAAGACCGGGATTGCCGGTGGCCTATCGAAATCCTCGGACAAGCTCACCGATTTCTATCTCGATCTCGCCCGTCAGGCAGGCCCCATCGTCGAGGTGGGCGCCGCCAAGGATGTGGTCGTGGTGATCCAGGAGGGCGCCACTCTCGAGATCAAACCTGGCGCAGGAGGGAAATTCTGATGCGCGTCCCAACAGGAGGCAATATAAAAAGTCACATTCCCGTCATGACGCGAGCTTGCCGCGCGTCTCTGCTCGCGCTCCCCCTCGTTGCGCTTTCGGCCTGCGCGACGGTCGGCTCTATGATGTCGCCCTATAGCGAGAAATTCTCCTGCAAGAATAGCGACCATGGCCAGTGCATCCATCCTGACCAGGCCTATGCAGACGCGGTTGCGGGCCGTGCCTCCAAATCCGATCCCGCCGTCACCAACGATCGCAAGCTGCTTGCCCTGGATGCGAAGGGGCGAGCGCGGGTGACGGGCAGGCGCGATAGCAGAGCCGGAGCGCCTCCAGCTCCTGCGACGGCATCGAGCCCGCGCAATGTCGGCACGCTGATCGAGGGACCTGGCTCACCGATGCTGCGCCCCTCGCGCACGATCCGTACATTGATCCTGCCCTATGCCGACAAGCAGCGGCCAGACCGCCTCTACATGGCGCGGTATGTCTATTCGATCATGGATCGGCCGGCCTGGGTCGTGGGCGACTATCTGGTGGAACCTGGCGGGCGAACGCCCGCGCCGCCGGTGCTGCGCACGACACGCGAGCCCGCGCCAAACGCCATGGCCGCGCCGACCGGGGAAGCCACTCCGCTGGCCGTCGAGCCGGAGAACCGGCCATGACCGCGCGGCCCGTCCACAAAAATCTCAGCTACCAGCGCCTGCGCTCGGCCGTGACACGCGACGCCTATTCGGATTTCCTGCCGATGGTCGCGTGGGTGGAGGAGGAGGAAGCCTTCCTGTGCATCGACGATGGCTGGGGCCAGGCCTGGGAGCTTGTCCCGTCTGCCTATATGTTCGCCCATGTCCAGCAGGCACTTCTGGGTCTTCTCAACATTCATTTTCCCGAAGGCACGGTCCTTCAGCTCCTCACCTTCGCCGATCCGCTGATCGATCCGGCGCTCAACGCCTATCTCGACCTCAAGGTGCGACCGGACCCGCTGGTCCAGGCCTCGGCCCGGCGCACAGCCGATTATCTGCGCAGCGGAACCAGGGGGCTCGATGCGCTGCACGCGATCCCGGTACGCGATTTCCGGCTATTTCTCTCTATCAAGACGCGGAGCAGTCTCGGCGCTGACCTGCGCCGGCAAGTCGAGGAGCAACTGGCGAAGATGGGTATCCGGCGCCTGCCGCCGGACGAACTGGTCAGCTTCTATCGGCGGATTTTCAACGGTGTATTCGCGCCGGCCCCAGGGGTGTTCCTCAGCGAAAGCATCGGTGGCATGCCCGCGCCTTCGATTGCGCGGCAGATTATCGAGGCCGGCCCAGACCTCTGCTTCGAGGGCCCGGAGGTATTCCTCGGCAATCAGGTGGCGCGCTGTCTCACACCCAAAGCGCCTGCACGCCGGATCACCGCCGAGCGCGCCAATCGCCTCCTGGGCGGCATGCGCGGGAGCGCGGAAGACAGCGATCAGATCGGCGGGCCGTTCCTCTACTGCCTCTCGGTCCTCTTCGATCATTCGCAGTTCGAGATCCACAAGCGGGCACAGATCCTCTCGGCGCAAAAGGCGGCCGGCAGCTTCGCGGTCGAGGTCGGCAAGCAGATCGAGGAGATCGGCTGGATTCTCGATGAAGCGTCGAACAGCCGGTTCGTTTCGGTGATCCCGACGATGTGGGTGTTCGGCCGCGATAGCGCGCAAGCGCGGGAAATGGCGGCGCGCGCCAAGCGGCTGTGGGAATCAGAACCCCTGCCCTTCATGGTGCAGGAGGAAAGCTATCTGCTGCCCGTGCTGCTGGCCGCCAGCCTGCCGTTCGGTCTTTATCCCGAAAAACGCACATTGAAGCTGCTGGAGAGGGATTTCCGCATGCCGGTCAAGGCCGCGACCTTGATGGCACCCGTACAAACCGATTTTCGCGGCGGCGGCCGCCCTGCCTTGCTCTATGTCGGACGAAAGGGGCAGCTCATCACGCTCGATCTCTTCGATCCGCGGATCAACAACTACAATTTCATCGTCTCGGCTGAGTCCGGCGCGGGCAAGAGCTTCCTGCTCAATAACCTGTGCCAGCAATATTATGCGCAAGGCGCGCTGATCCGCATCATCGATATCGGCGGTTCCTACCGCAAGCTCTGCACGCTCTGTTCCGGGCGCTATATCGACATCGGCGAGGAGCGCCTCGTCCTCAACCCCTTCGACATGGGGCTGGCGCTCGACGGCGAGGACAAGCAGTCGGCGGTCGCCATGGCGGTCGCGATCGTCGCGGAAATGGCCAATGCCTCGACCCGCAAGCCCGTCACCACGTCGGAATGGAATCTCCTCAAGTCCGCCGTGCAATGGACGGTCGACGGCGGGCGGGGCGTGGACGGCATCGATGCGGTTCGCGACTGGCTCGGCCGCTATCCCGATAATGCAGCCTCCGACCTCGACCGGGTCGACCATCTCGTGCCGGTCGCACGCGAACTGGCGTTCAACCTGCGCGATTTCGGATCGCAGGGCGCCTATGGCCATTTCTTCAACGGCCCCTCCACTTTCGACATCTCCCGCGATGAGTTCGTAGTGCTGGAGCTCGAACGATTGAAAGCCCTTCCCGACCTCTTCAATGTGATCGTGATGGTGGTGGTGAACGCCGTCACGCAGGATCTCTACCTCTCCGCGCGCGACAAACCCCGCTTCGTGCTGTGCGACGAGGCAGCGCAGTTCATGACCCGCAGCGACGGGCAGGACCTCTCGCGCCTCGCCGAGGCCTTCGGCCAGGGCTATCGCCGCGCGCGCAAATATCAGGGCAGTTTCGGCATCGTGCTGCAGAGCATGAACGATCTCATGCTCTTCGGCGGTACGGGTCAGGTGATCCTCGAAAATGCTGCCACCAAATTCCTGTTGCAGGGTTCCACCTACGACAAGGCGGTGGACAACAAGATCCTCGACTATTCGGGGTTCGTTCTCGATCTGCTGAAATCGGTCCGCAACGCCAAGCCCAATTACAGCGAGGTCTTCATCGACAGTCCGCTGGGCCTCGGCATCGCCCGCCTCGTGGTCGATCCCTTCAGCTACTGGATCAATACTTCTGCGCCCAATGAGGTCGCCGCCTTCGAAGCCTTGGTGCGGGCCGGCCGCAACCCCCTGGAGGCGGTGTGCGAACTGGCCGGTGTCGATCCGGTCGAGGTGCTGGGCTCTGCGAGCGTTCAGGATTGGAGGCCGGCATGACGCACAAGGCACTCCCCCATCCCGACCAGCTGGCGCTCGACTGGGAAAATGATCCGGCGATCGAGGCGTTGATCGAAGCGCGCGTTGCCAAACGCGCCGAAGCGGTCGCCTTCCAGTGGCGGCTGCGCCTGGTGGGCATTGAAACCTGCATGATGGGCAGCCTCGTCATCGCGGCAGGCCTCGCGCTCGACCAGCCGCCACTTCAGACCATTCGCACAGGGCTTATCGTCGCCGCTGCCTGCTTTGCGAGCGGGATGCTGCTCATCGGCCTGTCGGGCGCATGCGGGATGCTTCTCACGCGCTTGTCGCGGTGGAGGCGCAAATGACCGACAGGATCGAACCCTTCACCCCCAAAATGATCGATGACATCGGCGCGATCTGCCGTTGCAAGCGCTATCCTGGGGAGAGCCAGAATGATTTTCTGGGTCGCGCGATCCTCTCGCTTCACGAAACCCATGGCGAGTGCGCGCGCAGCCTTGAGACGGCTGACAAGCTGATAGCCGGTTTTCTGAAGGACTCTCGGCGCGTCCCCGTTCTGGGTTCCGTGATGCAGACCTGCTGCGCGGTCGTGCCGCTCATTCCGTTCATGTTTCTGCTCGGCCGTCCTGTCGTCATCTACGCTTTGTGGCTTGGCATCGTCTGCCTTGGGCCTGTCGTCGCAGAAGCCGGATTCAAGCTGTTCTGTCGTCTGCGCCCGGTTCGTTCCGAACTGGCGGAGGTCGAACCGGCATGAACGGCATCTTCTCATCCACACCCGCGCCGGGACCGATCCGCCTCATGGTAGGCAGCCAGGGCCTGTTGCTGATGCAGTCCTTCATCGCGTGGCAGCTGCCCGCCGTGCCGAACCTGTTCCGCATTCTCGTCGGGATCACGGCGATTATCGCGATGGCGGCCCTGATCAGTGCCGCGATCGGCGAGGATCGCGAGAGTTCTCAGCTTTATTGGAGACGGCGCCATGGTCGCTAGATCGCAGCATCGGCGTTTCTGTCGCTGCCTCCTCCTGTCCATGCTGGCTGCGATCACGACGACGGTGAGCTCGCTGATGCCTTCGACGGGCAAAGCGGCAACCAGCAAGATCGGACGCGTCTGGCCCATCGCCGAGCCGGACGCCCTGAGCGAGATCGAGGGTCGGGCCGCTCAGGTCCCTGACATGAAGAGTGCCTTTGGGCCGCGCCAGAACTGGTCGGCCATGAAGGCGGCGACGCTCGGGATCGCCCATGTCGACCGGAACCGCACGGTGGTGCCCTTCTATACCCTCGATCAGGATATCCGGCTTGCCGACGGCAAGCTGCTCTACGCCAAGGGCTACAGCTTCAATCCCCTTGCCTATGTGTCGCTCCCGCAGCGGCTCATCGTGGTCCACCCCCGTGATCTTGCCTGGGCGCTGCGGACCGCCAGGCCGGCGGATTTCATTCTGCTGGCGGCTGGAACTCCCGGCGATGCCGATGCGATCACGCTCGGCGAACGTCATGGCCGGGCGCTGTTCCTGCTCGAAGAGCGCGTCAAGGTGCGGCTGGGACTGACGGTCGCACCGGTGTTCGTAGCGCAGGCCGGGCAGAAGCTGGTGCTGACCGAAGTCGATCGGAGCGAATCCAAGCGGAGAACCGCGCGATGAAACAGGTATCGCTCCGCAGACTGCTGGCGCTGGGCTGCACCTTTGCCGCCTTGGCGGTCGCGGCTCCCGCCCATGCCTCCAAATGCGAGGCCGGCACGGTGTTCAATCCGATCACCAAGGTGCGCTGGAACTGCATTTTCCCGATCACGATCGGCGGGGTGAAGGTCGGTCCGAGCGATCCGCTGGGCAAGGCGCTCGATGCCCAGTCCGCGTCCAAGCCGCTATGCGCCTGCCGCAAGGGCGTGACCTTCTGGTTTGGCGTCAAGGTCAGCTTCTGGTCGCCCAATCGGATGGTCGATGTCGTGACCGAACCGGGCTGCATGATGGCGCTCGGCGCCGACATCATGCCGACCGGCGGCAGGCTCCAGGGGAGCCAGAGCAGCATTTCCGACGGCACCAATACCGCCAAGATGTTCGCGCAGATGCACTATTATATCGCGCCGGTCTGGAAGATGCTCGACATGTTCACGGACCTGCCCTGCATCGAGGATGACGGCTTCGATGTGGCGCTGATCACCGAAGTGCTGCCCACCTGGCAATCGGCAACGCTGGGCGCGATCATTCAACCCGAGGCGATCCTGTTTGGCAATCCGGCCGCGGGCCTTGCCTGCATGGCCGACAGCGCCGCAGCGGCTGCGGGCAAGGTCGTCGATCCGCTCTTCTGGTGCATGGGATCCTGGGGAGCGACCTATCCGGTTGCGGGCGACATCCATTTCGGGGACAGCGTCGAAGCCTGGGCGGGGCTCGCCGCGCGCGGGGTCTTCATGATGGGTCGCCTCGGCGCACTCACCGTCAGTTCTGCCGATGGCTGCTCCTTCATTCCTCAACCGGTCTGGACCAAGAGCCGCTACAAGTTCCAGCTCATGGAGCCGGTCAAGGGTGGCAGTTGCGTCAATGTCGGGCGACCAGGCGCGCTCTGGACCAGCGCAAAGCACGCGCCGGGCAAGGACAATGCCCAGTTCATGCTGTTCGAGAAGACGATCTGCTGCGCCGGGGTCTCCACGCCATGAGCAACCCGTCTCGCCAAACCCGCGCCAGATCGTCTGGGATCAGCCGATCGCCTGTCCGTCACCTCAAGGAGCCAGACGTCTCTTGCGCGGCTAGACCGGCGCCGCATAGCCCCCGCGGCGCCGGCCGGGCGGTCGGCGTGGCCACCACAACCAACGATGATGCGGCACCCCCCTCCCCGCCGCATGTCGTCGTGGCCACGCTGACCGTTTTTGAAGGACAGGCAGTGTTTCGAGCAGAACTGCCCCGCCCGGTTCCAGCCATCCTGTTGTTCCGGCTGCGGCGCGGATCCCGCCGGATCATACCGAGCGATATCCGGCCATGAGGAAGAGCGCCCTGCTGCTGATGGCGGCGTTCAGCTTGCCATTGCCGCTTCATGCCCAGACCGCGGAGGAACGCGCCCGTGCCGCGGCGCAAGCCGCCAGGGCAAAGAGCGCGGACAGCGATGCGCTGCTCGGCAATTATGTGCAGCCGGGCCTTGGCGGAGAGGCGATCACCACGGTGGATTCCTCGCAGGCGTTCACGCCTAAACTTGCCTGCCAGAAAAGCGCCACGTTACTCGAACTGCTCGCGCAGCCCAATGCCTCCGGCGATATCGGGACGCTGAGCATTTCGCGGGACCGCGATCTCGACGGCAGCTTCGATGAGGCGATGACGGTACCTGTTCCCGTCTCGGGTATCTGCGCCAACGGGATCATCTCCTGTACGCCGGGTACCTGGAACGCCTGCCGCTTCTTCCGCTGGGATGTTGCGGGGGCGGGATCGCTCAAGCTTCGCGAGGTCGAACTGACCGATCTTGCCGGCTGTTACTGCGTCAACAACAGCTGCGGCAGCAATCTGGTCTGGGGCAATATGGCCTCGGTGCTCAAGGATCTGGGCGGCGGCATGGTCGGCGCGCTCACCACGGCCGATCCACGGATCGGCATCGCGCAGGCCTCCGTCGATGGCCCGGTGATCCGCTATACGGGCGCACAGACCACATCCTGCACATCGCAGCCGCAGATCGGCGCAGCGGCGTACAAGGCCAATCCCGGCGCCGTCGCCGGCGACGCCTATGCCGCAGCGCAGACGAGCAGCATATTCCAGGCTCTTTCCGCGTCTTCGACCGGAACCGGCACATCGCAGCTGCGCCGAAGCTGCGCCATCACCCGGCAGATAGCGCAGGAAGAGATGATTGCGGAGAAGATCATCGATCGCGTGTCTGGCGGCTACGCAAGCTATGCCACGAGTTCCGACAGCCGCACCTTCGTCATGGGCTCTCCTACCGACAACAGCCTTTCTGGCGGATCCTGCACCCTCATCGATTTTCATATGACGCTGAGGGTCAAGGACACCGAAAGGCTGCAGCAGGTGCTTCTGACCCGCTTTGGCGGTGACGACTGGGCGCAGATACGAGTCGATGGAGAACTGATCGGCTCGGGTCCGGAAGGCTGGACCGGAACCGGACTGCCGCCGGGCAAATGCGAGAAGAAGGGCGCGTTCTATTTCTATCCCAATCTCGATCTCACGTCGAAGATGACCCTGGGTGATCACGCTATCTGGCTTCGCGTTGCGGTGGCCGATGGCGGAGAGGCCTACGCTTCGATCGAGGCGAAAGTCGACGTCGGCTGCAAGACCAGCGAGCAGCTTGTCGACACCTGTTCGGGCTATGCCGCAAATGATGCCTGCCGCCTCGACGATGAAGAGGTCGATGGCGTCGTCACCTACCGCAACGGCATCAAGACGGGACTTACCCCCCTGCCCCAGACCCGGTTGATCGGCACTGGCACCTGCACGACCTCGATCAGCCGCGCCTTCTTTGAACGCCGGCGCAATTATGCCTGCACGATCGACCAGGGCACCGTCCCACAGCCCGATCTATCGCGCGGCGCCTATATCATCGACCATTCGACAGAGACGCTGCTCGCCGATCGGGTGAGGAATGCCGATGGCGGCTATGGCCTTACCACTCGCAATTTCGCCCTTCCTGTGGCCGGCAGCGTCAATGCCTGCGAGCCCATCTGCAAGACCCGCAAGCCGCAAGCCAATAGCGCCGCGGCTCCGGACGGCGTGACCGGTTCGAAACAGACGAACCCGATCGGCTGGGACACTTTCTATCACGCCTGCCAGGACAGTAATGTCTGCCCCGCCGGCGAGGGCGAGGACCTGGTGCAGGGTTGCGGCTGCATTGATGATTTTCCCGAAGCGGTGGTGATGATGCAGACCGTGCGCCTCGGCGGCGCGGACATGGTCTGCACGAGTGCGGTGCGATGATGCAGCTACGCCCCCATCTCTTAATGTTCCTGCTTGTCGCGGCGAGCCTGGCGCTGTTCCCGGCGACTGCCATGGCCCAGCAATTATGCGCGGTTGATTTGAACGGCAATGGCGATGCGGCCGACGACGGCGAAACGGCGAGCTGTCACCTGACCGGTTCAGGCGGATGGATGTGTCCGATCGGCGAAACGCGCTGCGAGGCGGATCCGGCCGGGACGATGCACTGCCCACTCGGCGATCAATATGCCTGCGCCGTACCGGCAAGCGGCGGCGCGCCAAGCTGCTCGGCCAATGCCTGCATCGACACCAGCGCCAATCCCGTCGTCGAGGATCCGCCGGTCGATGATCCGGGTGTGGAGGCGGATGGGGGCGTCGATGCCGAGGGCAATTGCCTTGGCACGATCGAGATCTTTTCCGGACGCGCCGCGCGCTGCCGGCCAGCGGGTCTCAGCACCAGCTTTCAGAATTGCTGCAAGGACAAGGGTAGAATCGTGAAGGACGGCATGGGCGGTTCGATCTCGTCGATTACGACCAAGATCGCGGTCGCCAAGGGCGTTTTCACCGGCATGAAGGCCGCGTATACCGCCTTCAAGGCCGGTGCGACGGCGAGCCAGGCCGCCAGTGCGGGCGCCAACGCAATCATCGTCGGCATCGATCCGACATCGATCGCGATCAGCCTGGCCGTCAATTTCATGATCGAGGTGCTGCTCCAGGGCTGCGACCAACAGGACATGGAAGTGGGCATGCTGCGCGGCTCGGGCATGTGCCATGAGGTGGGCAGCTATTGCTCCTCGAAGATCCTGGGCATCTGCGTGCAGAAGGCCCGGGGCCACTGCTGCTTCAACACCAAGCTTGGCCGTATCATCCAGGAACAGGGTCGGCCTCAACTCAAAGCCTTCAGTGCAATTGGCTGGGGCACACCCAAGGAACCCTATTGCCGGGGATTTACGCCAGAAGAATTCCAGGCGCTCGACTTCAGCAACATGGACCTCTCCGAATATTATGCGGAAATCGAGGCACGCGCCCAATCTGAAATCCAGATCGATATGAAGGACAAGATCGATGCCCATATGCAGACGATCAGCAACTAGCCGCGCCCTGCTTTTGGCGGCTCTCACGCTCGACCCCGCATCGGTGCGTGCAAGTGAACCGCAGGCCGTGGCCGATCAGCCGACAAGCGAAAATGCGCGTACTCGCATCCAGGATTACGGTGAGGCGGCTATGGAGCGCGTGAAGCGGGCTGCCGCCAAGGCCAAGGCTTCAACGAAAGCTTCGCCCGTTCTGCCCTCAAAAGCCGACGCTGGCGCGGAGCGACGCGCCTTCGAGGGTATCAACAGGCGCAAGCAGGACCCCGCCATGGCGAAACGGGTGGAGGCCGATATCGCGACAGCGCGCGAAGCACTGGCCGTCGAGCGCGAGAAGGCCAGCCATCGTATCGCCCAGGCTTTGGGCCTTCAACAACCCGAAGAGGCAGCGCTGGCAGGGGTCGTGACCACGGGCGGCACGAGACGCTGGGTTCCGGTGCTGTTCGTGTCGTCCTCCATGCCGGTCGAAACGCTGCGCACCTATGCAGGGCAGCTCGAACGTGTCGGGGGTGTCATGGCCTTCCGGGGCATGCCGGGCGGAATGCGGCAGGTCGCGCCGATGGCCAAATTGTCGGCCGCCATTTTGCGCCGCGATCCCGGCTGCGAAGGCCCGGCCTGCGCGATGCGCGACGTGCAGCTCATCGTCGATCCGCTGGTGTTCCGGCAGCATGGCGTCACCCAGGTGCCCGCGCTGGCAATGGTCCCCGGCGATCCGACCCTGCCCTATTGTGAACGCAACGAGGCCAGCCCACGTGCCGCGCATATGGTCCTGGGCGATGCCGCGCTTTCCGGATTGCTCGAGGAATATGGCCGCTTGGGCGGCAAAGAGGAGGTGCGAGATGCTCTTGCTCAGTTGGCGGGCCGGTAACCGGCTCTGGTACGAACTCAAGGATTTGCCGCTCCGGGCAGCCGTGGCGCTGGGCGCAAGCGGCCTGGGGCAGCCGGCGCGGCCTGCACAGCTTCTCAAAGCCTATGGGATCGTGCTACCGATCGGTCTCTTCGCCTGGTGGGTGATGCCGCAGATCACCCTGGTCATGACGCCATCGATCGACGCCTGGGTGGTGCACCGTTCCCCTGGCGTTGTTGAGCGCGGCGATCTCGTATCATTCACGCTTTCCGACCCGGTGGCGGGCCCGGCCCCCGTCTCCGTCACCAAATATGCACTGTGCCTGCCCGGAGACCAGATCGTCATGGTCGAAAGGCCCGCCAGCCTGGGCGGGGGCCGGAATGGCTGGTATTATTGCAATGGCCAGTTGATGGGCATCAGCAAATCCGCCGCACGCAGCGGCAAGGCGCTTGACCATTGGCAGCCGGAAAGCGCGCGTATTCCCGGAGGGATGATCTTCGTCGGCTCGCGTCATCCTGACGGGTATGACAGCCGCTATTATGGCCCGGTGGCGATCGAGCGGCTCTCTCGCATGGAGAAACTGCTATGAAGCGCTTGTTCTCCATGGGTGCGGTCCTGCTCATGTCCGCCGGTCCCGCATGCGCCCAAGCGACATCTGCGCCCGCAACCGATCATGCGGCACGGGGTTATTGGTGGTACGAGACGCCCAAATCCGGCCCTGCGGAAGAGGCGGAAGATGACGCCGTTCCAAAGCCCCTCATCCCGCCGATGGTCGAGTTGGCCAAATGGTCGCCGCCCAGGATCGCGAAGCTCATCGTGGAGCAGCGCGACTATGCCGCAACCGTCCTCACGATCGACGCGGTCGCCGATTTCTGGCGTCTGCAGGACTTCGCCCGGCGCAAGGCCCGCGCCTTTGCCGGCGTCACCCAGCTGGCCATGCTCACCCATCCGCAGCTCAATGCCAAAGCCGCCAATCCGATGGTCGGCGAAGCGCGCGATGTGCTGGGCGCGCAGAAGGATCAGATCCGCCGCCAGTATCTGCGGGCGCACGCCGGAGAGTTCGCGCTCGTCATGTTTGCCCGCGAGACCTGCGGCTATTGCAAGGTGCAATGGCCGATCGTCCAGCGGTTCCAGGATGACATGGGCTGGCAGGTAAGCCTGATGGACCTTGATCGCCGGCCTGAGATGGGACAGCGTTTCGGGGTCGAAGTGACGCCGACCACCATGGTCATCCGCCGGGGCAGTCCCCAGCGCATGGTGATAGCCGCGGGCGTCGAGACTTATCCCAATCTCGCGCAGATGGCCTATCAGGCCGTACGGCTGCTGAGCGGCGATATCCGGCCAGAGCAATGGCTGACCGGCGCTGGCGAGGAAGACGGGTTTTTCGATGCGCTGGCCAATGGCCCTGTCTCCTCGACCGATCCGCGCGTGATCGGCGGCGATCTCATCGATGCACGGGAGCCCAGGCCATGAGGCGCCTGGTCCGCATGCTGGTCTCCGGCCTCCTCCTGCTCGCGCCATCGGCATCGCTGCCGGCCACCGCCCACGCGCAGCAGAAAGATCGGGACGCCGCGCGGCAGGCCGCCATTCATCCGGTGTCGACAGCTGCGGACATGCGACTTTGGCTTTCGCGCGTGCCAGTGACGCGAAACTTTCCGCCCGATTTCGAACCCATGCTGCGCTGTCAGGTATCGCTCTATGTGATCGAAATGAGCACCGCGCCAGGTTGCCTGCCGTGCGGCGATCTGTGGTCAAAGCTTCTGGCATTCCGTGGTCGCTACGGCTGGCAGGTCCGAACACTAGGGACTGAGGAAGCGGCGCTCCGCTCGGGGCGTCTCGGCCTTCCCTGGGTCGGCAACCCCGTCGCCTGGGTGCGGCCGCTGGTCGATCCGGGTCGCATGGTACCGGTCGCGATCGGTACCGATCACGGCGCCAATATCGCGCGCAACACCTGGCTGGCCGCCCGGATGCTGTCCGGAACCCGGGCTGCCGTCGGCGTGCGCGCCATGTCGAAATTTACCGGAATAGTCGGCGTGAGGGCGCCGGTCTCTTCCCATCGGAGAATACGCTGATCGTGCGGGGGCTGTGTCGTCAACTTTTCCCATCAGGAAATCTGTCATGGTCCGTCTTGTACGCCGTCCCTTTCTTGCTCTCTGCCTGATTGCAGCGTCCTGCGGCCAAGCGGTGCCCGCTCATGCCCAAAGCTGGGCTGAAAGCTGGTTTGACAATGTCACCTACACCTCACCGGGTAGCTTCGAGGATCAGACCCGCGGCTATGTGACCGCGGGCGGAATGTCAGGCCGGGTCGATGTCCATGACGATTATCTCATGAGCCTGACCCTTCCGAAGGTGAAGGCCGGCTGCGGCGGTATCGACATGTTCTTAGGGGGAATGTCGTTCCTCGACCCCGACTATCTCGTCCAGAAGTTGGAGACGATCCTGCAGGCCGCGCCGGCCGTCGCCTTCCAGTATCTTCTCGAAACGCTCGACGAGAAGATGGGGAATATAATCTCAAAGATGGAGGCGGCCACCAATTACCTCAACTCCATCCAGGTAAATGACTGCCGTCTCGCCAATCGCATGGTCCAGATTGCCAAAGGCGACGACAACATGTCCGGCATCGTCGAGGAGATGACCGGCTACAAGTCGATCCGTGCAGGCTATGCCAATAGCTGGCAGCAAAGCCGCGAGAAGATCCAGGCCAACAAGGGCAACCCGACCGAGGATCTTAAGGACGCACTCGCCAATTGCCCGGCAGAGGTCACGGACATCTTCAAGACCGGCTCGCTGCTGGCCCATGCCGCCGCGCGGGTGGGTGCATCCGATTGGGCGGGCGTGATGCGGGCCCGCGTCGGCGATGTCTATATGCGCTGGGACGCCAACGACAAGGTGCCGATCTTTTCGGCTATTCCTGCATGTCCGCGCCAGGATACCGAAAGCGCCGACGATTTCCTGACCGGGCGTGTTCCGACCCGCGCGCTCAACATCCCTGCGACTGGCGCGGATTGTTCGGTGAACGGTGCGGGGCGCGGCGCGCTCATTTTGGCGCGCGAGAGGATGGAGGCGATCTCTGTCAAGATCCGGACGCGCGCTGCGCTCACCATTGAGGAAAAGCAGTTTGTCGCCAATGTGCGGACCCTGCCGGTCTACCGCCTGCTGGAATGGGGCGTGCGGCAGGGCCTCACGGACAGCGTGATCGCCGATACCGACGAACTTGTCGCCCTCACCCTCGCTTATCAGATGCTCAATGATCTGACCCGCTCGATCGACTTCGCACTGCAGAATGCCGAGCGCGGCGCAACCACCGCGGGCGCCGCCGATGCCGAAAATGGCAACATCTGCCAGACCCGCATTCTGACCAAGGGCATCGAGCAGCTGCGCGAGTTGCGTGACGAGGTGCTTCGCCAACGTGCGCAGATGCGCCAGTCCTACATGGCCGCGATGAGCCAGGCGAACCTATCGGCTAACTATGCCGGTGTTGTTCGCCAGCGCGACCGCGATGCCCGCGACGCCGCGGGCGCCAACGCCAATCGCAACCGGTGAGGCAAACCATGTGTCATCTTATCCGCCTGGCATGCGTCCTTCTGGGATGTCTGGGCGCCACTCCCGCGCTGGCCATCGATGCCAGTTACCACACATGGGACGGCTTTTCCGAAACCGTCGACGCGTTCCACCTCGTAGCGATGATCTTCGGCGATCCGCGCTACGAGACGCTGGTCGTCATCATCGCGGTGGTCGGCATCGCATTTGGCGCTGTCATCGCCAGCATCAAGGGCTCCGGCATGGGCCTTGTCGCCTTTGGCTTCCAGATGCTGGTCGGCATCGGTCTGTTCGCCGGCATGATCGCCACGACCGGCACCGTCCACATCTATGACCGGGTGCGCAACGCCTATCAGCCGGTCGGCGATGTCCCCAACCTGATTGTCCTTGTAGCTGGCGTCACCAACCTGATGGAGCGAGCGCTGGCCGAAACCATTGACGACAACACGACCGATCCCAATGCCAAGCTGGAGTTCGGCGCGGGTGGCCATGCGTTCGATCTGTTCCTGAACGCGGTTAGCCCACGCAGCCCGATCGTCGATACTTTCCTCGACGCGACGGTGAAGGATTATGTGCGTCAATGCTATCCGGTGGCGCGTGTGTCGCCGGCCTATGGCGTCGACGATGATCAGCTTTTCCGGACGTCGACCGATCTGCCCGCCTCGTTCGCGGCGATGGCCGGCCCCGCCACCTTTTCGACCGTGTTCTCGGCGAGTGACAAGGCCGGGACGACGATGAGCTGCGACGCGGCCTGGGGCTATATTGCCGACCGTCTCTCGAACGCCACATTGTTCGACGCCTATAGCGACCAGGTCTGCGCCCGCACCGGCTTCGATGTCACCCAGGCCACCCAGCGCGATCGCTGCCGCCAGCAGATCGATGGGCTGGGCGACATGATGCTGGGCCAGTCGATGAGCCGGCAGAAGTTCCTCAGCAACGTCCTGCTCGGCCAGACTGTCGGCGACGTCCTGTTCGAGGATTCGCCGGCGGCAACCGCGCGGGTTATGGCGAACCGCGCTGTCGAGTCCAACGGGCTCGCGACGCTTTCGACTGCTAATGAATGGATGCCTACCATCCGTGCGTCGGTCTTCGCGATCATGCTCATGATGATGCCGATCGCGCTATTGTTCATCTTGACGCCGATAAACCTCAGGGTCGCCAGCTTCGCGCTGGGGCTGTTCGTGTTCGTTGCGCTGTGGGGCGTGATCGATGCCGGCATATACCAGCTGACCCTCGGCCGGGCGATGGACGTGCTTGCCGAACTGCGCGCGACCAACGTCGCAGCCGAAAGCTGGATCCTGGCACCGTCGGCAGCGATGAAGGCGCTGGCCATCTTCGGTTCGTTCCGTACCGCCGCTGCGGGCCTCGCCGGCGCCTTCGTGTTCACGGTGTTCCGCTTCTCGGGCAATATGTTCACGGCCTTCACCTCGGGCATGCTCGGTGTGCAGGGCCAGGGAAGCATGGCGGCCGCGACTGTGGGAACCAGCGAGGGCTATGCCTCGGCGCTGGAAGCGCAGGCATCGGCTAGTGGCACCACGGCGCGGCGATCGACGTCGTCCGGGTTCGGGGACTTTGGGGAGCGCAGCAGCTTTGGTCTGGACCGAAGCTTTGCTTCGGCCGGATCGGTGCTTGGCGAACATGGTGGTGGGGCAGCGGGAACGGCGGCCTTTGGCCTGGGTCGTACAGACGCCGCGCGGGAGCTGGGAGGCGTTTCCCCTGCCCTCGTTGGTCGGGATTTGAGCGATCCGGCGACGGCCAGCGCGATCCGCAGCAATGCAGCGACGTCGGCGATCCACAATTTCGCGCAGGGCGACGCGCTGCGCAAGCTGGGCACAACCTACTTCGGGGAAGGCCAGGCGGGCGAGCGCGCCTTCGCAGCATTTGCGCAGAACATGGTGCAGTGGAAGGCGTTCGGCGACCAGCGCGCCTATGAGATGATGCAGTCGGGCGCGCAGCGGCATTTCGAGCGCAGCGGCTATGATGCAAAGGACGCTGCACTCAAGGCCTCGACTGTGATCGGCCAGGCAAGCGCCGATCCGACCTTTGCCAAGCTGACAGCCAACGCCTTCGATCAGGAAAAGATGCTGCGTAATGACCTGACCGCCGCGCAGACGCAGGTCGGCGCCATGGAGGGACGACGCGACTATGCAGGCGACAGGGTTGCTGCCGTTGAGCGGAGCAATGTTGCAACTGAGCAGGCGCAGCGCACCGGCGGCAATCAGGGGCAACGGCAGGCCGCGGCCATGCTTGGCCTTTCGGTCACTGAAACCAGCCGGCGCATCGGGTTCATCAATGCGCTCTCGGGTGAGGCGCGATCGACGGCGATCACCCAGCTCTCGCGTTCTACCGGGCGCAACGAGGCACAGGTCCTGCGCGCGCTGGAGAGCTATAATGCCGCTGTCCAGGTCGGCACTGCCGATGGCGCGAGCGCGGAGGCCGCACGCGAGGGCACGAGTGTCTACAGCCGCACGCGTGAAGCGGCGGGTTACGACTTTGCCGAGCGGTCCGGGAAGCTCGATGCCCAGCGCGAGATTGGTCCGGATGGGGTTCGCGGCAATGCCCAAATCGGCGAGCAACGGCGGCAGGCGGACAATGCAGGCTTTGCCGAGGGCGCAGCAGCCGCAGGCGTCTCGGTCCGCGAGGCTGCCCGTCTCGATTCCTTCATCCGCGCGCTCGCCGGCACCGCCGGAAACCAGGTCGATATGGCGGAAGGCGGCGCAGAAGGCGTCGCGGATCGCGCCCGCAATGAACGGCTGAGCGCGATCGTCGACAAGGAGCGCCTCACCCGTACCCAGGCGCTGCTCCGCACGCATGGGATCGAGATGTCGAAGCGCCAGATCGCCATGGATCAGAATGGCGACGTCGGCCTTAACCTGACACCCGAGCTCGCGGCACAGATGTGGCGGGGCGGGCTCATTAACGAGAGCCAGCTTGGCGCGATCGCCAATGGCGGGCATGCCCGGTTCAGCTTCGCGCACAATGATCTGCTCGTCTCCAGCAGCACCGGGTTCAGCCAATCCGCCCGTAACGACACCAGCACGCGGTTCGAGGCCGGCAAGCAAGCGGGGCCGGATACGATCGAACATTTCTTGGGCAGTGGCGCTGAAGGGCAGGCCGCCATGGCCAACTGGCTGCGCGGCGGGTTCGAGATGGATCGGCGGGGCAACTGGCGGTTGAAGCCGCAGGTCGCCGATACGCTGGAACGCGATGTCACGGCGATCATGGTGCAGACTGGATGGCAGCGGTCGTTATCCAGGTCGGCGGAGCATCAGACACAGGATAGCCAGAGCATTTCCGGAGATCTTACGGCCTCGGCATCCCGCGGAGTCGGCTCGAGCGGCGGGGGTGACAACAAGAAGGATGGCGCCAAGAGTAGTGCTGTTGGCTCCCTGACCGGCAAGATCGGAATGGATTTTGTCGATCGGGGCGGGGCTGCGACTTCAGCTCGGTCTTCGATTGACATCGTGAACTATGATGTTCGGGAAGCCATTGCTATCGCAGAGCAAAAGGCAGCTCGTTCCGGTCGTCCCGAAGAGGCTTTTGCTCGGGAGCTCAGCGAGCGGGTGCTCGGCAATGATGGTCTGCGCAATCGATATTTGAGACAGGCCGATGCGGGTCGTGGCACCATCGATATGACCGGTCCCATCACATCAATGCGCCCTTCGTCGATCCTGAGTTCGGGCCGCCTGCTTTTTGATCGCGACCACGGGATGGCCGACGGAGATCCCAGCTTCAAGGAGCGGCGGGATCCGTGAGGTCAGTCCTGAATCACTCCGATATGCCGCAGATGCAAGTCGCCAGAGCGCATGTCGAACGGATCCGAAGTCGGGTCAACCAGAGGCCTCTGCTGCGGCGGACCTGGCGTTATCACCCATTCTCCGCATGCGACCTTGGCTTTGAGGAAGCCGTATCCCAGCGCAGCTACTACCGTAATCGGATTAAAGACGAAGATCAGCAACACCATGACATTGACCAGGTAAATGTTGAGCCGGTCGTAGGGGATGGTGATCATCAACTCGAGACCGATCCAGTAGAGCAACGTCAGAGCCCAGGTGCTCTTTGCATACCATGGGTGCCAGAGCCAGTCAGCCACGCGCGGCGATGGTGCCAGCAATGGAGTTTCTTCTGGTGTCGGGTCGAGTTGATCAACATCCTGCATCTGCAGAGCCTTTCCAGAAGGGAAAATAGCACAGCTTCGTTGGGCATGGAACCGGCCCACCATCGGCGTGGGGGCCCGCCTCTGCGAGGGAAATCAATCCAGATTCCCTCCCCTTCGTCCTTTGCTCTCTTACTCCGCTCCGATTTGTGCTCCGGGATTGAGATGTGGGCGGGTTCAGGTCCGAAACAGCGGCTACCGTGAAGAAGAAGCAGCGACCTTTAGATATGCGTCCCCAGGTCTCGCCGGGAGCCGACGCAGCTATTCTGCGTCTTGCCAGACTTCTGGGACGCCAGATTGCGCGCGAACTTCATGAGGAGCAGAAAGAACGCGAAAAGCGAGCCGAGATGCCACCCGAAGATTCAGAATGATATGTCTCAGCACAGCAAATCGGATTGCAGGAATGACTTTGCGAACCTGGCGCGATATGGATTGTGCAGTGTTTACAGAAACTCAGACACTTGAAAGTCTCGCCACCGTCAGTGAAAATCCCCTCATCAGTTTGCCCGGCATGGCAGCCTGATCCAGTCTGATCCTCTACCGAGATACCCGCTGTTACACCATCCTGCGGGAAACGATCATTGCGGCGCTTTGCTACCCGACCTGGGCATCGCCAATCACCGTTGGATTTGCAGATGCAACATCTCGCAGAGATGAGGCATAACTGATATCACCCCATGCGAAATGAATTTTGGAATTGGTGACCCAGGATGCCGCAGTCTAAACCGCGATTAATGGAGCCAACCGAAGATGCTTCCATTCTCGCGCTTGAAGCCTGGCATGTCATTTCTTCCCGTACAAGAAACTGCCTTGGGCAGCTGGACGACGCCAGCGATACCACATCTACCGTGGCCGGGGTTAGGATTGAGGAGATGCGGCTTAGCGACCTGTCCCGTTGCGAATGGGTGAGCATCTTCCGTCTGCCCAATCTTGGCCGGGTCTGTTATTGCGAGATCGCGGCCGTGATGGATCGCTATGGCTGGCGGTTCCACGATCGATGGACTGGCAAACCTGAACCGCCGGCACTCGACCTTTTGGGGCCTGCGCTCCCCCATTATCTACAGATGATCGCTGAGGCTGCTGCCAAGCGATCGGAGAGATTTGCAATCGGCGAGACGATGCTGCGGCTTTACGATGAGGAAGGCCGCAGCGGAGCTGAAATCGGCAAGCGTTTTGGAGTCACAGGCGCAGCAGTCCATGCGACAATCCAAAAAACGCGGCGCATTCTTGATTTGCGCATGCGCCTACCCCTGTCGCCAGATCCCGCGGCGTTCTGACATATGGCGCGCACACCAACTCGATGCAGCGCATCGTCTCCGAGAATAGCCGCCAGGTAGCGAGCCCCGCTGCAACGGGATTAGATTCCCATTCTTGCCCGCCATGTAGTCTTTGGTGCGGGCCAATATTTCTCGGAATTCATCCAGGCCTCACCGCTTCGACATAGCGAATGGCATCCTGCACCGTACTGATCTTCTCGACATCCGCGTCGGGTATCGTGATGCCGAACTCATCCTCGAGCGCCATCACCAGTTCCACAACGTCGAGACTGTCGCCACCGAGGTCATCGAGAAAACTGGCTTCGGGTGTCACTTGGTCGGGATAGACCCCCATATGCTCGATCACGATCTGGATAACACGTTCAGCAGTCTCGCTCATATGGCCTCCGGATTATAATGCCCCAATGTCGACGCGCCGGCCTTGTTTCATGCCATCGGCGTTCGACGCCTATGATAGGGGATCAACGTTTGCGTACAAATTCGGCGCGCAGCACCAGACCCTTGATGCCGTCATATCGACAATCAATCTCCTGCGGGCGCCGGTCAGGCGGATCGATTTGATGACCGTACCGCGTTTCAACGTCTGATTGGCGCCCTTCACGGTCAGATCCTTGACAAGAGTAACGCTGTCTCCATCCACCAGCGGGTTGCCGACGGCGTCGCGCACCTGGACGTCGACATTTTCCGCCTTCCGGTGAGCCAGATCCGCGGCGCTCAGCCACTCGCCGCTCACCTCATCATAGACGTAATCTTCGCCTTCTTGCATCATTCGCTCTCACTCATTTCTCTCATGGTGGCGGAGGAGGCGACTTCCCTCAGGCGCACACCCCGCCCCCTGCCCTGACTGAGCGCATCGTCGCCGATCAGCTCGATGCCCCCTTGCTCCAAAGCTGAAATCACTCTGACGAGAGTATCCACGACACAGCGCACCTGTCCGTCTGAGGCTTCCATGCGCTGGATCGTCGGCACGGAAACACCTGCCAGCGCGGCCAATTCCTTCTGGTCGATCCCGAGCAGGGCGCGCGCCGCCCGCATCTGCTGTGACGTAATCATGCACCCTTATGATGTGTAGGATATCAGAGTTCAACCTTACGATTTGACAATATATATGCTACGGGTGTTTTTCGGTTCAGAGGCAGCGTTGAACACAAAAAGCGATTCAAATGGGTGCGTCGGTGCAAAGGCTTTTGGCAGCAACACGGCTGTAGGTAGGAAGGCCGTCCACTTGGTTCCTCAAGCGTTGGCCCAGTGGCCGCGCGCCGATCTCACCCCCGCCGATCCATTGCAACGCGAGCAGGCTGAAGATTCGGGGTTGGCGATGACGATGATGGTGTGCCTCGGAGCCCTGGACCGGCCCTATGACGAGGTGACACCATGAAACTGCGACAGCATATGAAGGAATTTCTCCTGCTTCAGAACATGATGCTGAAGGATTTCGTTCGGCAGGGACTGGCCAACCGGTCGCTCGCCACAGAAGATGCGGCGCGACTGAGCCGGGTAGAAGTCCTGAACATTCAGGAAATGGCCCGGTGGGACAGGGATCTGTCCGCTGCGCGCAATGGCGCGACGCGTCCGCAAGAGGGTGATGAATGAACCGATACGATCGGAAGATTTGGGGATTGGCGGCGTGCTTCGCCGCGCTTGCAGGATATGTCGATGCAGTGGGCTTTCTCTATCTCGGCGGTTTCTTCGTCTCGTTCATGAGCGGTAATTCCACGCGCCTTGCCGTCGGCTTGAGCACGCATTTGTCGGATGCGGCGACCGCAGCCGGATTGATCGCATCGTTCGTGATCGGGGTCATGCTTGGTTCGCTCTGTGGCCGGGTCATCCAGCACTCCAGGCACAGCGCGCTCATGTATCTGATCGCAGCCCTGCTCATGATCTCGGCGATCCTTGCTATCATCGATGCCAACTGGGCAGCGGCCGCCGCCCTGGCCATGGCGATGGGAGCGGAAAACGCACTATTCGAGCGCGATGGCGAGGTGCAGATCGGTCTTACCTATATGACCGGGACGCTGGTTAAATTCGGGCAGCGCTTGCTCTCCGCACTGATGGGGGGCGATCGCCTTGGATGGCTGCCCTATCTGCTGCTCTGGGTTGGCCTGGTGACGGGCGCCGTGCTGGGTGCCGTGAGCTACCGCATGGTTGGAAATTCTGCGATCTGGGCCGCTGCTGGCGCGGCATTCCTGCTGGGCTCCTGGCTTCATCATCGACGCGTCCCGCTTGCGGCTTCGATGGCGCAGGCCCGCAAATGACCGATGGGCCATCCCGCTCGGCAGACATCGATCTCGATTTGCTCCATGACTTGGTCTTCGGCTTGCGCCTCGAACGTCCCGAGCCCGGCTCAACTCTTCAAGGTCGATACCACAGCGCCACGGATATCCCGGTTACGCTTGATGCTCCATTCGGCCCGGCCGGACCAATGTTGTTCAGATTTGGTGATATGCTTTCACTTCTGTTCGGCTGGTCCACCGTTCAGAGCGCCATGCGTATCAGCGATCCGGATCACCTCCTGTTCGACTATACGCGCGTTATGATGGGCTTCAGGCTGTTCAGACCCAAGCCCAAACGTATAGAGATGATCGGACTCGGGGGTGGATCGCTGGCCAAGGCCTGTTACCGCTGCTTGCCGGACTGCGATATCACGGTTGTCGAGATTGATCCGGAGGTTATCGCCTTGCGGGAGAAATTCAAAATCCCGCCGGACGACCGTCGGTTTCGCGTGATATGTGCCGACGGCGTCGATTATCTGGCCACGGCAGCGACCCAACCCGACGTTCTCCTCATTGATGGATTCGACAGCAGAGGGCTGCCTCAGGCCCTGAGCGAACAGGCCTTCTATGATAGCTGCCGTGCCCGCCTTGGCGCCGGCGGCCTGCTGGTCGCCAACCTTTGCGACAACTCCAGGGCCTTCGCCACGCTTGTTCGCCGTATCGCCGGGAGTTTCGATGGACGGGCGATCGCCATTCCAGCGGAGCGGCGCGGCAATCGTGTTGTTTTTGCCAGCGCTGACCCTGCCTTCCCTCCCTCGTTCGAGGCACTCAAAAGCGCTGCGCGGCATCTGCCCTCTGGAGACGCGGTTGATTATCCGGTGAAGGCGCGACGTATCATACCGGCGCTCCGTCGTTGGGTAGAGCTTCAGCTATCTCCGACAATCAGGTGCTAGGTGGATCCCGATGGTCAGCGCAACTTGAATTCCACAGGAATGGTAAGTTCGACAATATCAGGCCGTTCAGCGGGTATCGCCGGCAGTGGCTGGGCGCGCTGAAGCGTATTGAGCGCGGCCTCGTCGAGGTCGAATGAGCCGGATTTCTGCACGACGGCCGAGGACAGCACCATGCCGGCTCGGTTCATCTTGAACCGAACATAGGTGACGCCTTGCTGGCGGGCCGCGTGAGCGCGGGCCGGATAGCGACGGAACCGCTCCAGATGGGCAAGGATCAAGGCTTCCCAATTGGGCTTAGCGTCGCTGGCAAGCCGGTTGACCGATGGCGCGGCGATACTTTTGGGTGCGGTAGTCTGGGGCACGGGCGGGCCGGGATCGACAATCTCGACCGGCTTTTGCATGTCCGCCTTGACCGATGAGGTCGTGGGAAGCTGGATGAGGGGAACGGGTAGCACTTCGCGCTTCGGTTCAGGTTTTGTTTCCTGTTTCTCCACCTGATAGGGGCCGGGAGCCACCTCACGCACAGGTTCGGGGGGAGCGGCCAACGGCGCCAGATTCACGACCGTCAGCGGCTGCGAAGTCGCAGCGATACGGGGATGCACCACCTTCCACGTGAACAGAACCCCGGCAAGGACCAACCCAATAATCGAGGCAGTGCCGGCTAACCCGAACAGGCGAGTTCGCCAGTCCGCCGGTTGATCGCAATAGCGGCTAGAGCCGCGCGACATATCGCCGACATGAGGGCATGCCATGGATGGATCCATGGCCCTTCCGCGCTGTGGCGGGATGTCGGGATGATAGGATCGGAAGATGACATGGCCCTCAAAGAGGCCAGGTTCATCATTGGCCGCTGCAAGCTGCGTCCTTCGATAGCTGCCTCGCTTCATCGTAATACTCCCGGCTCTGGGCGCCGAACGATCCAAATCGCCCAGAACAGCATGAATGCTACGACCGCGCAGGAGAGGAAAATGCCGGGGCGGAGATGGAACCAGAACAGACCATAGCCCAGCGCCATACCGATACAGGCCGCGATCTTGGCATGGCGCGGTACTGCCCGGTCTGTTCGCCATGCGCGCAAGCTCGGGCCATAGCGGGGATGGTTCAGCAACCATGCCTCGAGCCGAGGCGAGGACCGCGCGAAGCAGGGCAGCGCCAGCAGCAGGAAGTCCATCGTGGGCAGCAGCGGCACGAAGATGCCCACGAAGCCGATCGCCACCAGCATCACCCCAAGCACGAGCCACCCGGCACGCGCCGCTCGCCCGCGCTGCAGGAGACCGGCCTGCGACGCTTCAGCCAAGACGCGCATCGACATGGGCCTGAACCCGCGCGAAGGCGTTCCGCGCCCCGTCCTCGGCGCGCTTCTCTTCATCGTCGGTAAGTGCGACGGCATCCAGGGCGGCAACGAATGCACGCCAGTGCGGCGCAGGCCCTTCGGGAGCCGGGGCGAGATGGCGCGCACCGAGATCATCGGTCAGGCCGAGCTTTTGCGCCTCCTTGCGCAGCAGGGCCGCACCCATGTTGGAACCTTCGGCTACATAGAGCCAGCCCAGCGCGGTTCCCAAGGCGAACTCGGTATCGGGAACGAACGCGGGCGATCCCCCGTCCGGCGCTGTGATGCTGAGGTCCTCCATGTCGGCTACGACGAGCGGCAGTCGGCAGCGCTGCGCGAGGTCCGGAAAGGCTGCCTGAAGGCGCGGTTCCGCGTAGAGGGCCGCCACGTCGCGGTGAAAGAGAAACTGGATAGCCAGGAACTGTTTGTACCGCTCGATGCTGGCGAACGATGCTGCCGACATGATCGAGCGATCGACCCCCTCATGAACATCGCTGGTCAGCGCCTTGAGGCGCTTGGCGCGGCTCTCGATCAAGGGTTCGGTGATTGTCGCGGTCATGGTAATCGTCCTCCTGCTCAATGGAAAAATTGCGAAACATTGTGGATGGCTAGAAAGCATGGCTGAGCCTCACACTCGCGGTGGTGCGCCTGTAGGAATAGAGCCAGTCGATGTTGCTCTCGACGCGGGTATGCTGCACCACGACTTCAGGAGTCAGCCCGGCAAATTTGAGCACCGGGAAACGCGCGATCGCGGTGGCATTATATTGGTCGTCGCTACGCTTGGTGGCGAAAACTTCGCTATAAGCGCGATTGTCGCGGTGACGGTAAGAACCGATCACGAGCAGGCTCGCGCTCTTGCCGAACGACTTGCTGACGCCGAGGCGACCTCCCCATTGCCGATAGGCATCAACGTCCGCCGGGGTGTCCTTCGCGACAAAATCCGGTCCGCCGAACAGGGTCAAACTCGGGGAAGCGAAGTAAAAGGCTGTCAGGCTGGCATCTGTCTGGGGGCCGTCCTGGGAAGTGAAGGCGCGCCGGCGATAGCGATAATCGCGAAAGTTTGCTTCAGCCCGCAGCAGGATGCTGCGTGATGCGGTATGCGTCCAATCCAGATTGGCACCCCAGGCATTGTAGAGCACCGAAGACCCGAAACTGCCGATGTCGAAGGATGGCGATAGCGACAGCGTGTTACGGGCGGACTGATATTGATAGCCGACCCGCGTGATAAGGGTTGCCTGAGAATAGTCGTGCTCGCTTGGATAAATGTCGCCGAACAGAAGCGCGCTGGCGCGCACGCCATGATGCCCGGAGATCGGAATGCTGCGTCCCAGCGTCCCTTCGAAATTGATGCCCGTGGCCTTGATCGGATCGGGCACCTTGCGGTCGATCACGCAGGTGCCGTCATCGGTCGCAAGAAGGCAGGTATAGCTGGCTGAGGACTGGTTGAGATTGGTGCTGTAGCCCGGGCCTATGGCTATGGTGCCCTGCCAGCCTCGCCTGCGCTTGAGGGCGGTCAGGAAGGCATCCACGGTACGAACCACCCCTGCCGACTTCTGGCCTTCGGCGACGAGTTGGTCTCGAACCTGCTCGAATGCGCCCCGCGCCTCACGATCCTTGCGGTTCTCGAACAGGACGCGGGCCAGTTCGAGCTGTCCGGACAGGAGTTCGGGATTGAGCGACACCAGTTCGCGGTAATGCCGCTCGGCCTCGCCCAGCTTGCCGGCCTGTCGCGCGAGCGCGCCCTTCGCGAAGAGCACAAGCTTCGGATCGCGATCGGGATAGCGCTCGTAGGCGGCGAGGAACCGGCGCACGTCAGCCCATTGCTGGCGCCTCACAGAGATAAAGAGGGCCTCGCCCATGTCATTGACATTATCGCCGACAGAATAACTCTTCCCGTCGATTTCCAGCGAGGTTGGCGGCCCGTCCAGTGCGTCGGCATCCTTCAAAATCTGTGATTCCGCCTTGCGCTGCTGCCGCTGTATCTCCTGGTCGAGGCGCAGCCGGGTGTCCTGCTCGCCAGCGTTTTGCGCCAGGGCGAGCGAGGGAAGGCATGCAGCGCCGGCGCACAAGATGGGGGCAAGACCCTTCCGGCGAATTTTGATGGAAGTTTGTCGAATCCGCATGCGTGGCTTCAGTCTCGGCGTGCTGCTGCAAAGAGAAGCCAGAGCCGGGAAACTCGGCCCTGGCCCCTCTCTTCACGGCAACGGGTTACTGTGAACCGCCGAAAGCGGCGTCATACTGGCGATTGCTGAAGGTCGCGACCCCAGCCAGCGCCTGCGCGGCGGAACCGAAGAAGCTGCCGCTCACGTTGCCGCCCGTCGCCAGCGTGGTGCTGGTGCTCGGATTGGATGCAGTCGCGCCGGCCCCGGAGAACCCGCTGCCGGAGATATTGGCAGTGCCGATATTGAGCGCGTAGTTCGCCGACGAGATCGAGCCGGTCAGAGTGCCAGCGCCGAAGTTGGCGTTGAACGACCCGTTCAGCTGGCTGTTGCTCGCGAAGTTGCTCAACCCCTGGACGCTATAGGTCGCCGTGCCGCTGGTTGGCACATTGGCTGCAAGCGTGCCACCGGTGCCAGCATAGTACACGGTATGATCGCCGGCCGATGCCGAGCCGGTCTGGCTCCACTCGCCATAATAGACGTTCTGCCCATCGACCTTCGTCAAGTCGAAACGGCCATATTGCGAGTGATCGGTGACCGTCCCGGTAGGGTTGTTGACGGTGGTCACACCGGGTTCACCGGCGTTGACGACCACCGGAGGAGAGGCATTCTGGAGACCTTCGAAATCGACGAAGAACAGGCCGTTCAAGGAGGGCACGGTAATTCCGACCTTCCCGGACGTGTGTGGCCCGAACGGCACATTGCTGACACCGATATCGACATTGGTATCATCGCTGGTCGCGTAGGTGATATCCGACAGAGCGATCTGGGCCTGCGCAGTACCGGCCAAGGCAATGGACAGCGCCATGGCGCCAACTACGGCTTTGAGATGTACGAACTTCATCTTATGTACTCCTACGATTGGAGCACCTGATTTTTCAGGTGCCTATATCCAGGGTCGCTGCCGTCATCCCGATTGTTGAAGATGGTGGATGCGGTGGCGGCCCTGAATCTCGGGTCAGAACCTCCCGGTCAGGCTCATGCGCACCGTCCGTCCCGGAGCGGGCAGCATCGAGCGTGAGAGAGGGTCCATGTAATAGCGGTCGTTGAGGTTCGTGCCGGCCAGTTCGGCACTGAACCGCTCGTTGATCCGGAAGCGCGCGTAGGCGTCGAAGGTGATGATCTCGCCCCAGGTATAGGGGATGTTGAGCGCGCACCCGCCAACGCAGGTCACACCGGTGGTCCATTCCGCGATGGGGTCGGAATTCTTGTAGGCGCTGTACCAGATCGTCCGCCCGCCGACTTCGAGGCGCCGGTCGAAGAAGCGGCCACCGACATTCCAGTTGACGCTGGTCTCCGGCGTCGCCTGGGTCAGCAGGAAGCTACTCACAAAGCCATATTTGACGCAGTTTGGAACTCGGTATCCGCGCGAGATATCGATGGTGGCGGCCACACTCTCGTCACAGACCTGGTTCTTGGTCATATGACCGGCACTGATGTCGGTGAAGAAGCGACCATTGTCGAAGCGCGCCTGCAACTCGAAGCCGGCGATCGTCTGTTTGTCGATATTGCTGAACAGCAGATTGTTGGTGCGCTCGATCACATCATGCGTGGTATTGTGATACCAGGTCAGCTTTATATCGGCGCGTTGATCTTCGCCCCGCAATCCGAACAGCGGCCGCAAATCCTGGATGAAGGCGGCTTCCCATGACTTCATCCGTTCCGGTTTCAGATCCCACAAGGGACTGACCGAAGCGGAAAAGCCGATTGTGCTCTCGAACATGCTGGGCCAGCGCAGGGCTTCGGCATAACGCACATAGGCACGGCTACTGTCGCTCAGATAGAAAGTCGCCGATGCGCTGGGCACCCAACCATTCCCGGACTTGCGCTTGGCTTCAGTGATGGAGACGGGCAGGTTGTCATTTCTAACGCTGCATTGTCTCACATTCGCCAAGGCGTCGAGGAAACCGTTGATGCAGATATTGTCTGCGCGGCGGTATTTGCCGTTCTCATCCGGTACCCAGTCGGGGCCGGCATGGGTCCAGGTGAAGCTTCGGGGGTTGGCGGCGAACGCAGCCACTTCCCGAGCTATTGTAGGCTCCAGTTGGGACGGCAGCAATGCTCCGCTCGCGACGCGGGCGGTATAGAACTCACGGCGCGATGCTGCATAGGCTTCGACCGTGGATTCCGTGGTTATATAACTGCTTGAGTATTTCGTGTTCACATATTGGGTGATCGACCCGCCGCTATATTCAATCAGCCTGGGCAGGAAATCATCCTTCGCCCCATAGCCGGTATAGGCGATGCCTGCGTTAAGCTTGAGGAAACTGACTGGCTTCCATTCGCCGCTCAGATTGATGCGATATTCCTCGCGGCGACCCGCGCGCGGATAAGCCCGCCAACCGGGCACCTGCGTTGCGAGAAGATAGTCATCGTCCGAGCGCAGTTTCTCGTACTGCCAGTTGCCCTCTAGCAGGACGCTGAGTTTCGATGACAGATTGAACTGGTTGCTCGCACTGAAGCCGAAACGATCGTTGTGTGCGTTGGCGATCGCCGTGTTGACGATGATTGGGTTGGCGGACGAGGCGGCATTGGGAAAGCCGCCCGCGCTATAGGTATCGCTCACCGTGTCCGTCAGCCACGCCGTCGCCTTGAAATCGATGAATCGACTGTCCGGCTGCCATTTATACTCTGCATTATAGGCCTGGAGGTGAACTTTGCTCTCGGGCCACTGGATATTGCCGAACGTATAGCCGTTGCCGGTCGTCATGATCCGCGAAGGCATGATCTCGCCGAAACTGGATCGGGTATCGCGAAAGCCGATTTGCAGGGCCTGGTCGTTGGCGATGTTCCATGTCGCCTTGAGCATGACCGATTCCAGCTCGCTCGACGTGTTGGGCACCTCATTGCCGGGCTCGTAGTTAAGACCCAGCAGGCGAACATAATTGGCCGCATTGAGCGGGAGGCCGGCCTGCTGATAATAGTCGGCTTCGTGCTTGCCGGAGAAATAGTTGCCGCGCTCGCGGAACGCGTAGGCGCCGAACAGCTCCAAATCCCCAAGGCGACCCGCCGCGGCGATCCGGATCGCGCGATCGCCGAAGGAAAAGGCCTCGTTGTCGTCTTCCGTGCGCAAGTTCACCCGGAGCGAAGGGTCGCCATAGGGGTAGCTGGTCGAGAAGCCGGTGGGAAAGCCGGGTACAGTCCGATAGTCCTGCCCTGTCAGCAGCGTCGGCCAGCGCGGGTTGGTCGAATTGTTGCCGCCCTCCAGCTTGAGTTCCACGCCGAAGTTCTGGCCAGGCTTCAATATGTCGGCAGCGTCGAGCGTGTTGATGACGACCGCGCCACCGGTCGAGCCGTTGACCCCGCGTGTCGAAACAGGCCCCTTGAGGACCTGCACGCCGGAAATCAGGCTCGGATCGATGTAGCTGCGATTGCCAGCGCCGTTATAGCCCTTCCACACGGTCAGCGCCTGCTCAGTGCCATCGATGATGACCGGGACACGTCCTGGCCCCTGAATGCCGCGAATGCTGGGATCGAGCGCGCCACCGTTGCGCGAGTCGCCGCTGAACACATTGACCATGCCCTTGAGCACATCAGCCGTGTTGGTGCCCCTGTAGCGCTCCACCTCTTCGCGGCTCGCGAAAGTGGAGGAAATATCCTGATCGTAGATTTCGTCCTTGCGCCGAGCGTCGCGCTCTACGCCGGTTTCCTGTGCGGCAGCGAGGTTGCCCGTTTGCGCCCCGTCCACGCGCAGCGGGCCAAGCTGCACGTTGCTTTGCGCATTGTCGGAGGCTTGCGCGTTCCGTGGCGTCGGCGCAAGGGTGACGAACCCGTTGTCCAACCGCCAGGTGAGGCCCGTTCCCGCCAGAACGAGGCTCAGCGCCCGTGCATTGGACATCCGGCCAGACACGCCAGGCGACGATCGCCCGCGAATCTCGTCCGCATTCACATTGACCTGCATCCCCGATTGCCGCCCGAAGTCGGTCAGCGCGTCGCTCAGCGCGCGGGGAGGAATATTGAACTCCCTGGTGCTCGCTGCGCTGCCAGTCTGCGCGCTAGCCGCGTAAGGGGCGGCAACGCCCGCGGCAGCAACCGAAGCCAATAGCAAAGCCGCCAGAATCCGATCTCGCTTCTTACTTAATCTCAAAACCCCCGGAAACACAATTGCACGCCCCTTCCGCTCTTTTTCCCGGAGTAAGAAATGCAATTGCGACGCAATTGCATCTACCCCTATCTTAAAGAACAATCCAGGCGCGGTGTTTTTCGGAAAAAAATGCAGGGGACGGCGAAAAAATCGCAGGCGATGGCTATTCGGCTGAAATCACCGTGATCCACGGCGTGAGATTGCGCACCCTCAAATCCTGCGCCTTGGCGATCGCCTGCAGGGCGCGCACGGGCTCGTGCGCGTCATAGACGCCTGTGACGCGCCGTTTGGCAAAGCCCTCGCCAAAGGTCAGGATGACGCCGCTGTGCCAAGGCTTCAGGGCGTCGATCACTTCCATGACCGGCCTGTCGCTGACGACGATCTGGCTATCGGTCCACGCCGCGATCTGTGTGGGATCGATGCTGCTTCTGGCGGCACTGGCGTCATCGCAGCGCAGGCTGAGCGCATCTCCAGCCATCAGCGCTTCGGTCAGACTGGGCCGATCGTTGCAGGAGACGCGGACATGCCCGTGCTTTACGGTAACAGAGGCCCGCCGATCATCGATCCGGCTGACCTCGAAGCCGGTACCCAGAACCGTAGTTGTCGTATCGGCGGCGGCAACCTGGAACGGGCGATCCGGATCGGGTGCCACTTCAAACCAGGCCCTGCCTTTGAGGAGTCGAACTTGTCGTTGCCCGCCCTTGCTGACGTCAAAGGCGACAGCACTTTGCGGGGCGACAAGCATCGTGCTGCCATCCGCCAGATGGACCTGCTGTATCTCGCCTGTTCCGGTCGAAACGTCAGCGCGCAGATTGATGAGCAGGCCGGGGCCGGCAACAATAGCGAAGCAGGCAGCGACGGCCAGAGCGGCAATTCCGACGCCATGTCCCCTACCCTTCCGCACGAATGGAAGAATGATGGACTTCTTTCTTCGCCAGCGGTCCGCGGGAGCGGGTGGTGCCGTCCGGATCACATGGCTGATGCGCTGCGTCTCTGCCCAGGCAGCCCCATGGACGGGATTTGCGTCGAGCCACGCCGAAAACTGCGCGCGCATAGTCTGATCCTCAGGCTCTTCCTGAAGCAGGATAGCCCACCTGGACGCCTCGCGGTTGGCTCGACCGCGTTCAGCCCCATCTCCGCCAAGTCCAGCGCTCATGATTGCCCTTATTGCCGGGACCGCTATCACAATGGCCCCTTATTGATTAAACAAATGAGCGGGAGGATTTTTCGGAGGCGCACGAAATTTTCTCATGCCGATCCGCGATCCGCTCCTTTGCGGCAGCGCTCGATTCCGTTCAGCACCAGCGTGTGCGCGGTAGTGGTGGAGCCCCCCAGATACGCCGCGATATCCTTGAGCTTTTCGCCGCCGATCCGGTGCATCTCCACCGCAGTCCGCATATCGTCGGGCATTCCCTGGAGCGCGGCGACGATCCGAGCATAGTCATCACGTGAAATCGCGGCGGCCTCCGGGTCCGGCATATCCGAGGGAATGTCGCTTGCCCCCGTTCCGCCATCCGCGTCGAATATGCGTGCCTCGATCCGTTTGCGTCGGATACGGTTCAGGGCGAGGTTCCGCACGGTCATGCGCAGATAGGCCATCATTTCGGCAGAAGGAAGCCTGGCTGCGCCGGCGGCGCGCAGCCAGGCTTCCTGGACAATGTCTTCTGCATCGCCCCCCTCGCCAGATATCCTTTTAGCGTAACGGATGAGGGATGCACGGTGCGAGAGGAAAAGCTCGAGGGAGGCCTTCCCATCCGGCACACTCAGTTCCCTTCACTCCGTCAAAATTCAGCCTGTGCTAGCATCATTCATTAATGCGAGTCACTTGCAAATATTGGGAAACGGCAGCGGCACTAGTCGCTCTCCTGCGCCAACTTTACCGAGATTCATTGTATAGCGGCCTCAGCTTCTTACGAGGTGCCTCAAAAAAATGGGCCGCAATCGCGCTTCAGGTCGCATGTGGCAGTGTCAGACACGAACTCTCGTACGTTGCCGGAGACGTTCATAGAGCGCCACTTCAGCTTCATGCGAAATTTCGACGGTCACCGCGAAATCCTGCTGCCCCTCGTCTCCCGACCATCCACCCGCGCACCGCACCACCAGATAATAGGTGTCGCCGTAAGTGCTGACGTCGCGTGAAAATGTCACGGCCGCGGTCTGCAAGCTCGACCTCTCTCGAAGGGTCGAACTGGGCAAGAGTTTGCAGTTGAAGCGCGCTGCCATGTCGGGAACCGCGCCTTCCGCTACCGTCCGCCGACGGAAATGCTCGAAGATGTCGTCTGGCGCGCAACCACGAATGAGGCGAAAGTTCATCGAGACGCCATTATAATCCAGTCGGCTGTGCCGGACTGGTGGATCGTAAGCAAGGCTGATCCGGATCGTGCGTCGCCCCCGCTCGGTCTGGAATGGTTCGGGAATCGGGATCTGGTAGACCGTAACCGCTGCACCCGCCCCACGTATTCCGAGAGCTTGCTGATGGTTAAGCTCGCCCGAGACGATGAGGAGATCGGGCAATGTCGGATGAGATTGATGCAGCCTCAAACGGCGGTTTGACCTGTGCGTCGCACAGTGCGGCGTCGCGTTTGATCGAGAGTTTGACGCCGGCGCGCCGACGCTACGAACGATGGCCTGATGAAGAACGTGACCGCATTGTCGCGGAGAGTTTTGCTCCTGACGTGACGGTGTCGCAGGTTGCGCGCGAGAACGGCGTCGGCCTGGGCCTGCTGCACTACTGGCGGCGACATGCACGCGCGGCGGGCGCGGTTGAGGAAATGCGGTTTGTGCCGGTAACGGTCGCCCCGGAGGAGCGATGCGAAGCCGCCGGGCTGGAACTGATCGTCCGCGATGTGACGGTTCGGGTCAGGGGCGCGGTTGAGGTGGACCACCTGCGCGCGGTACTGGCGGCGATCCGGGAATGATCCCGATCGACGGAAGCGTACGGATCTTCGTGGCGACACAGCCGGTCGACTTCAGAGCCGGGATTAACCGATTGATGGGGCTGATGACGCACGTGCTGGGGCATGATGCCTGCGCGGGCGATGTCTTCGTGTTCCGCAACAAGGGCGCGGATAAGGTGAAGTTGCTCCGTCATGACGGGTCAGGCGCGGTTATGGCGACGAAATGGCTCGACCGAGGAAGGTTTTACTGGCCTGCCGTGCAAGGCGGCACGATGGTCCTGAGCGGACCGCAATGCACGGCATTGCTGTCGGGTCTGGATTGGAAGAAACTGCCCGCACCCGAGGTGCGCAGACCCCTGATTTTTGGCTGATATCTGCGGTTTTCTGTGGCGACGAGGAGTCGGTGTGGTATAGTCAGGCATGCCCGCCCAAGCCGACGATCTCCCTGAAGATATGGAGCAAATGGCGGCTCTGGTGCGTGAACTGCAGGCAGAAAACGCCCAACTGCGCGCACTGCTCAAAGGCATGGCCCACCAGGCCTTCGGCAGCCGTTCAGAACGCGCCAGCGTCATCCTGGGTGATCAAGGTCTCCTTGATCTCGGCGACCTCGTAACCACGCCGGCTACCGCAGCCAACGACGATGGCGACGCCGAAGACAAGCCTGCCGTCGGTCGCCCACGCCGCAAGCGCGGCCTGATGGCACTGCCGGCCCATATCGAGCGCGTGGAGCGCGTGATTGATCCCGACACGCTGGATTGCCCCTGCTGCGCCGGCAAGCTCCACAGGATCGGCGAAGATGCCAGTGAGGCACTCGACTGGGTGCCGGCCATCGTTCGCGTCATCCGCACAGTGCGCCCTCGTTACGCCTGCCGGGAATGCCGGGAGGGCGTCGTTCAAGCGCCGGCGCCGCGCCGCGCGATCCCAGGCTCGATGGTCACTACCTCGACGCTGGCCTGGATGGCGACGGCGCGCTACGCCTGGTCGATCCCGCTCAATCGGCAGTTGCAGATGCTCGCAGGCCAGGGCGTCATCCTCGATCGGGCGTTACCGAGCCGCTGGATGCGTAAGATCGCATGGTGGGTGAAGGCGCTCTATGATCGCCTGCTTGCCTACATCCACAGCCAGTCCCGGATCTTCTGCGATGAGACCCGCATGCCGGTCCTCGAGAAAGGGCGAAGACGAACCCGCACGACACAGTTCTGGGCGCACGCTTGTGATGACGGACCGTGGTCAGGCCCGGCCCATCCGGCAGTGGTGTATATCCATGCTCGCGGACGGCGGCATGCCGAGGCGTTCGAACAACTCGCCCGCTACCAGGGCGTTATCCAGGTCGACGGCTATGGTGCCTACAAGGCGCTTGTGCGCGGTGGTCCGGGCCGAGGCAAGATCACACTCGCCTTCTGTCTTGCCCACGCCCGGCGCAAGTTCGTCGATGCCTTCCGCAAATCGCCATCGCCGGTGGCAGCGGCGATCCTTACCCTGATCGGTGAGGTCTACGCGATCGAGGCGCGTGTGCGCAAAGGCACCGCCGCACAGCGCCTCCAGGCTCGTCTCGCCGAAACCGCCGACGTCATGGCGAAGATCAAGGCGCAGATCGACACCATGCTTCCAGGTCTGTCGCCCAAGTCCGACCTGGCCAAGGCGATGCGCTACACGCTCAACCACTGGAAGGGGCTAACCCTGTTCCTGGAAGACGGCCGGATCGAGGTCGATACCAACACCGTCGAGCGCGGCATGAGAAATGTGGCCCAGGGCCGCAAGTCCAGCCTCTTCGCTGGTAGCGAGGAAGGAGCTCAGACCTGGGCCGTCATGGCATCGCTTCTCCAGACGGCTCGCCTGGGGGGCCTGGATCCCTACACCTGGCTGAATGACGTGCTGGAGCGTATCGTCACGGGCGCTGTGAAGATCAACGAACTGGACATCTTGCTCCCATGGAACTGGCGGCCGGCGGCAGAACCGGTAAAAGCGCTGGCGGCATGAACTTCAAACCTCGCACATCGCAGGGCCGGACCCTCTCGCTCGAACAGCTCGAGATATGGCTCGACGAGCTTGATCCCCCCGTAGCTGGCGTCTCATCGATCGACGGCTTCCTGGCCGCAGTCGCCGCAGGCCCCAGCGTCATTGACCCCGACGTATGGATTAAGAGCATCCTGCGCGAGCACGCTCTCAACGCGCGCTCGGCGCCTGCGCGCCGAACGATCCTCAAGCGGTATAACCGCATCTGCATCGAGCTTGCCGAGAAGCCCGAGGCGTACGCGCCGATCTACATGCGCACCGAGGAAGGCGAGGTACTGCTCGAGGACTTCGCCAACGGGTTCTTCACAGCCATGCATCTCGACATGGAGGCGTGGAAGCCCTTCATCGCCGACCCGGAGTTCGGCTACCCGCTCGCGGCACTGCTTGGCCACAGCACCATTACAGGTGGCCCGTCATGGATCGAACAACTGGGTGATCCGAGCGCCAATCTGGCACTAGTCGATACGTGGCGCATGGTCCCGCAAATCATCTCGCTGATCAATGACCAGTGCGCCAGCGCGCGTGACGCCAGCAGCCTGATATAAATCCCGCCACCACCAATGCGTGGGACAGGATCAGCGGTTACGGTAGACCGCGAAGTGATCGATCGACAGCCTATCCTCGGCGTAGAGGACAACGCGCGCATCGTCGGAGAAAACCGCCCGCTCACTGTCCACTCGGCCGTACCCGCACATGGCCCGCTCGGCCGCATCGCCCAGACCCGCGAGGCGCCGGGTAGTCTCGGCGGGGATGGACGCACTGCCGGCCAGGAGCGCGCGTATGAGATTTGCGGAAGCGTCGGGGAAGCGCCCCAGAATCTGGCTGGCCTTGAAGGCAACCAACGGCGCGGCGTGCGACGTGCCCGAGCGCGCAGCGAACAATCGATCGACCGGCCGGTAATGGAGCGACATCACACCCGCCTCGGGCCGGACTTCGCCACCCTGCAAAGCAGCGGTCGGCCCGTCGTAGATCAGGGTACCGCCGACATCAGTGAAATCTGGCTTAATCGCGCCACGCACCCCCGGCCCTGCGCGGGAGAAAGGCGACGGCTCGAACATATCGGTGATAGGCCGCACGCCGACATTGTCTTGAGCACGTTGGCTAAGCCCATTGCCATGAGCGATCGCGCCAACTGTCACGATGTTCATGCCGCCCGCCGGTTCGCACAATCGGTTGGCGTCCTCCATGAGATAGGCCGGATAATCGGTGACGGCCTCCTCGATCCGCATCCCTCGCCGCGGCTGCCGATTTCCGGCGGCGACGACAATAACGACATCAAGTTCACGAACCAGTTCATCGAGGGTCTGCGCCCACGGACCAACCTTGCCGCCTTCGACCACCTTGGTGCGATCCCCGAGCGCGATAACGAAGATACGGCAACCGAACTCCTCGTTGAGGCGGGTGATGGCTTCACGCATGAGGCGCGGAGCCAAGCGGCTGCTCGGGAAATTGCCGGTGTTGTCGATAACCTTGGCGGAACAGAGCCGGGCCTGGCGAACCAAGCTCCCAGAGCCAAGTTGGGCACGCAAATCGCCGAAGGTCGCAATCCCTCCAACGAACGTGCCATGGCCATGATCATCGGCAGTCCCCAATGTATCGGGAATGGCGATTGAACCGACGATGATATCCTCGATCAGCGGATGGTCGTTCACCCCGCTGTCGATTATGCCAATAAGCGGCGCGTCATCGTCGAGTGCTTCAGGCTCGGGAAGTTCGGCGAGGGTCAGGTCGATATGCTGCGCGGTGACGAGATCAGGCTCTGGCGGTAAATCCACTTCCGCGATTTCCTCGATCGTCAGTAGCGTTCGTGCAACACCGCCATCGCAGCGTAGTCGAACCAAGGTCAGGTTGGGGCCGATGTGCCGGTCGAGTTCCTCGCCTTCGCGGGCCTCGGCATAGGCGACGATATCGTCGATCTTCCGTTCGCGCAGATCGCGACGCCCGAGATCCCATAGCTCGATATCGACGACATAGGATTCGCCAGGCTGGAAATCCTCGATATCAACCAGTCCAGCTTCGCGCGCGCGCATACCGATACGGTCGCGTGGGGCGACTTCGTCGATCGATTCGATATTGGCAATAAACCCGGCGAAGGAAGGATTTTGCTGTCCTGCAGGAGTGCCCTGGCCGTAGCTCTCCAGCTTGCGGCGGAATGCGGTCAATTCGTCGCTGGTGGAAAAAAGAACCAGCGTGCGATCCTCATCGATCGAGAGAACCGTGAGACCGACCTTGTTCCATTCCTCCTCAAGCAAAGGCCCACTCATCTGGACACGCAAGATCAACGCGGGATCGACAGCATCGGCGCGTCGCCGACGTTGTTGAACCGCAACTGCCTGTTCAAGCTCCTGCCCTAGACGTTCGCTATGGGCGCCAGGATTGCGCGCCGGTGGCGGCCCGCCACCCCCGGTCTTTCGACGCGGCATTCGCTCGGGCAACCGGACAAGCTGCAAATGATCATATTGTGCCACTCGGGGCGAATCAGGCAGCGGTCATGCGTGAAGTCCGGCGCCGGCGACGACGCTCATCGGCAATGGCATCCAGAAAGTCCCTCTCCCTGACAATTTTTCTTTTATCGATGATCGACGCCTTGATCGCCTGAAGACACAGACGTTCCAGTTCAGCGTAGGAATAGCCCTCAAGCTCAGCAAGATGCGCTTCCGGCTCGAAGCTTACAGCAACGTTCTTGAAACGCATCTTGAGGAAGCGCGCGATCATCCTCACGTCAGGACGATCAAACCAGATCACCTCGTCGAAGCGGCGCCAGATGGCGGGGTCGAGCGATTGGTCGAGATTGGTGGCAGCGACCACAAAGCCCTTGGGTTGGATCCGGTCGATGAAGATCAGCAGACTATTGACGACGCGCCGCAGTTCATTGTGCTCACCATCCTCGTCACGCGCGCGGGCAAGGGCATCGAACTCGTCGAAAAACAGCACGGAAGGCTGCTTGCGGGCAAATTCGAAGATTTTGCGGACGTTGGTTGCCGTCTCTCCCAGATAGGATGAGATCAGCCGGTCGAGCTTTACGATGTAAAGCGGCAGGCCCAGTTCGCTTGCGAAAATTTCCGCGCACAACGTCTTGCCGCAACCGGGGGGGCCGCAGAAAAGAAGCTTCGATCGCACGGCGAGGCCCCGCCGACGGATCGTATCGGCCGCCCGGGATTCGCGCAACAGCCCCAGAAAAATGCGGATATTCTCCGGGGACAGGATAATGTCCTGTTTATTGTGGGTCGGCTCCACCAATTCAACGAAATCGCCAGCGGCTTCCGGGAACGGGATAAGCGGCGCCAGAGCCTTGGGACGTGAAGAGCGCGTAGGTCCAGCATCAAGCGAACGGCGAAGCGAACGAGCCAGAACGCGGTTGTTCTTCTTCTCCTCCTCACCGATGATCTGCTCAGCAACGGCTCGGAATTCTTCCTCCCGCCCGTAGCTCGCCAGCAGCTTTTTCATCAACTCACCGCGCGCCATCGTTCCTTGCCGTAAAAATTGCCTTCCGCGAGCATAGCCGGTCTACCGGATTTCGCCATATGTTTACGATTAAACTCAGATCGTTTTCCGTAGCGGCGTTTCGGTGAGAAGCTCTGCCGATCCGGAGATGACATTCCCCTCTAGGATCGCCCATCCCCATTGTATCTGCCAAGTTGCTCACGGCAGTGCGCGCTGAGAGGCAACCCGGCATCCAAAGCCCACACGTTATCGTGCAGCCAGGCGTTTGCGGCATGTGCGCCGAGAAACGGCCGGCAACTTGTTTGGCCCGCAAATGTCATGTTATCCTTCTTCCACATTCAGGAGGCAGAAAATGACCCGCGTTGCCCTGTACGCCCGCTATTCCGACGACAAGCAGAGCCCTGCGTCTATCGAGGACCAGTTCCTGATTTGCCGTGAACAGGCGGGGCGCGAAGGCTGGCGGATTGTGAGCAGCTATAAGGATGCAGCGATCTCGGGCGCTAGCGTCATTCTTCGTCCTGGTATCCAGGCACTTTTGCACGACGCCCAGATGGGCCGCTTCGACATTCTGCTCGCCGAGGCGCTCGACCGCGTATCACGCGATCAGGCGGATGTCGCGACTTTGTACAAGAACCTCCAGTTCGCCGGCGTGAAGATCGTCACTCTGGCCGAGGGCGAGGTTTCGGAACTGCATGTCGGGCTCAAGGGTACGATGAACGCCCTCTTCCTCAAGGACCTTGCGAAAAAGACCCATCGCGGTTTGCGGGGGCGCGTCGAGAAAGGAAAATCCGGCGGAGGGCTTTGCTATGGCTATGACGTCGTGCGGCGCTTTTCCAGCGAAGGTGAAGCGGTTCACGGTGAGCGCACCATCAACGATGCAGAAGCGGAAGTCGTGCGACAAGTTTTCCGGCAGTTCGCCAACGGTCTCAGCCCGCATGCCATTGCCTGCCGCCTCAACGACGCGGGGATTGCCGCACCGACAGGTAAACTCTGGACATCGACTACGATTCGCGGGCATGCGAAGCGCGGCACCGGCTTGCTCAATAACGAGCTCTATATCGGTAAGCTGGTCTGGAACCGGCTTCGCTATCTAAAGAATCCCCAGACCGGCAAGCGTGTCTCCCGCATCAATCCACAGTCCGAGTGGATCGTAACCGGGGTGCCTCATCTACGGATCATCGACGGCGACTTGTGGCAGGCTGCGAAGGCTCGGCAGGACCAGATCGCGGTTCAGTATGCAGGCGTCATCGAAGCGACACGCTCGGCCCACAATGCGATGAACCGGACTCATCGCCCCAAGAGCCTCCTATCCGGCCTTGTTTACTGCGGCTGCTGCGGCGGGTCTTATACCCTTCGCGGGCAGGGGCGGTTCGCTTGTTCGAACCATATCGACACGAGAAGCTGTTCCAACGGACATAGCATTGCGCGCGAGAAGCTGGAGTCACGTGTTCTCGACGGTCTACGTGACCGGTTGATGAGTCCCGAAGTAGCTGCTGAAGCCATTCGTACCTGCGTCGAGGAAACCAATCGCCTCAATCGCCAGCGGCGCGCCACAGACAGCGCAGAACGGGCTGAGCTCGACAAGGTTCTGAAGGCGATCAAAGGCCTGGTGACGCTCGCGACGGAAGGCAAGGGAACGCGCTCGCTCGTCGATCAACTGCTCGAACTGGAGGCGCGGGAAGATGCCATCCGCGCGCGGCTTGCTGCGGCGCCCGCCGATGTACCGGATATCCATCCTAACATCTCGGAGATTTATCGCCGGAAGGTGGAGAGGTTTGCCGAAGCCCTGGCTCATCCGGAGGAGCGGCAAGAAGCGGCCGATGCACTCCGAATGCTGATCGAGCGCATCGTTCTTACGCCTGGGGCGAAGCGTGGTGAGGTTAACGCGGTACTCCACGGTGAGTTCGGCACGATCCTCGAATGGCTAGAACAACGCCAATCCACCAAAAACGACACAACCCCCGACGCTTTCGCGTCAGGGGTGTCCGGTATGTCGGTTTCTATGGTTGCGGGAGTAGGATTTGAACCTACGACCTTCAGGTTATGAGCCTGACGAGCTACCGGGCTGCTCCATC
>FWWL01002128.1_pt1 | contig 43013 bp, 41 predicted proteins | sample 2228331 | NCBI WGS metagenome assembly FWWL01 (sample SAMEA103939775, study PRJEB20133) | metagenome | reverse complement strand
AGGTTGAACCCCAGCACGGTGAGCATGATGGCAAGCCCCGGGAACACCAGGGTGTGGGGCGCGAGCTGGATGTACTGACGGGCGGTGGACAGCATGGCGCCCCACTCCGCGGTGGGCTGCTGCACGCCCAGCCCCAAGAAGCCCAGCGCCGCGGCGGACAGGATCGCGCTGGCCACCTGCAGGGTGGTCTGGACGATGAGCACGGCCAGGGTGTTGGGAAGGACGTGGCGGAAGAGGATCCGGAGGTTGCCCGCACCCAGGGCCCGGGCGGCGTCCACGAACTCCTGCTCCTTCAGGGACAGGACCTGCCCGCGGACGAGCCTGGTGTACGTGGGCACGGACACGATCCCCACCGCCACCATGACGTTCACCAGCCCCACCCCCAGGATGGTGACCAGGAGGATGGCCAGTACCGTGCTGGGGAAGGCCAGCAGCACGTCCACCCCCCGCTGGACCCACAGGTCGAACCGGCCGCCGAAGTACCCGGAGGTGAGGCCCAGGGGCACACCCAGCAGGACGCCGATGGCCACGGAGATGGTACCGATGACCATGGACAGCCGGGCCCCGTACAGGACGCGGCTGAGCAGGTCGCGGCCGAGCTCGTCCGTGCCGAAGGGGTGTCGGAGTGTGGGAGGCTTCAGGCTGTTCTCCAGGTCGGACGCGTAGGGGTCGTAGGGTGCCAGCCAGGGCGCCAGCAGGCCGCACAACCCGAACACCACCAGCAGGCCCAGCCCCAGGACCGCGGACCGGCTGCGCCGCAGGCGGCGCCACACCAGCACCCCCGCGGACAGGGCTCCGCCGGCAGGGCCCGCGGGCGGTGCGGCGGCGGCGGGCGCGGCCAGGGACGAAGGGCGGGGTGTCTCACTCATACCGGATCCGCGGGTCCAGCAGGCCGTACAGGACGTCCACGGCCACGTTGAGGACCACGAAGGTGGTGGCGATGAGGAGGGTGGTGCCCTGGATGACGGGGTAGTCGCGGGCCAGCACCGCCTCCACGAGGAGCCGGCCGATCCCCGGCCACGCGAACACCGTCTCCGTGAGGACCGCTCCGGACAGCAGCGTGCCCAGCTGCAGGCCGAGGATGGTGACCACGGGGATGAGGGCGTTGCGGAGGGCGTGGCGGTTGACCACCACACGTTCTGCCAGCCCCTTGGCGCGGGCGGTGCGGACGTAGTCCTGGCCCAACACCTCCAGCATGGCGGACCGGGTCATGCGGGCCACGATGGCCGCGGAGGCGGTGCCCAGGGTGACGGAGGGGAGGACCAGGTGCCGCCAGGTCTCGTGGCCGAAGACCGGGAACCACGCCAGGCGCACGGAGAACACGAGGATCAGGTTCAACCCGAGCCAGAACACCGGCATGGACACGCCCACCAGGGCTGCCGCCATCACCGCGGTGTCCGTCCAGCTCTGCCGGCGGGTGGCCGCGAGGATCCCCGCGGGGATACCGATGAGGGAGGCCACCAGCATGCTGGCGAGGGCGAGGCGGACGGTGCGGGGGAACCGCTGGCCGAGCTCCTCGACCACGGGCACCCCGTTGAAGAGGGACCGGCCCAGGTCCCCGCGGAGTGCGTTGCGGAGGAAGTACAGGTACTGCACCGGGAGGGGCTGGTCCAGTCCCAGGGACTGGCGGATCTCCGCGACCACTTCCTGGGTGGCCGCCTGCCCGGCCATGAGCTGGGCCGGGTCCCCGGGGATCAGGCGGATGGCGGCGAACACCACCACCGAGACCCCCAGCAGGACAGGGAGCGCGAGCACGAGCCAGCGCGAGCACGAGCCGCTTGGCCACGTAGCGCCACACGGTCCTCCACCCGCCCTATGGTAACCGGAGGCGAAGAAGGGGCGGGGCCGGCAAGCCGGCCCCGCCCCACAGGGAGCCCGCCCGCTAGCGCCGCAGCCAGGCGCGGTGCGCCAGGACCCGCTCCGTGGGGTGCACCACGAGGTCCTGGACCTCGCGCCGGACCCCGGTGACCTGGGACTCGCTGTGGAGGAACATCCACGGCGCGTCGCGCCAGATGAGCTCCATGGCGCGGCGGTAGGTGGCCGCCCGGCGCGCGGGGTCGGCGAGGGCGCGGGCTTCCTCCAGCAGCCGGTCCACCTCCGGGTTGCGGTAGAAGAACCGGTTGAAGCCGGCAGGTGCCCACTGGCTGCTGTGGAAGAGGCTGAACAGGCCGTAGTCCGCGTCCCCGGTGACCGTGCCCCACCCCAGCATGAACATCTCCACCGGGGTGCGGTCCACGGGCTGGTTGGTGAAGCTCAAGTAGGCGGCCCACTCCATGGTCTGCAGCCGCGCGGTAATCCCCGCCGCGCGCAGCTGGGCCTGGACGGCGGCGGCCACCGCGGCGTCCTGCACGTACCGGCCGGTGGGGTGCAGGAGGGTGACGGTGAGGCCGCCCGCGTGGCCGGCCTCCGCCAGCAGCTGCCGCGCCCGGTTCACGTCGTACGGCCAGCCCCCGGGCTGGACCGCGCTGTAGCCCACGATGCCGGGGGAGATGGGCGCGTCCGACACCCGCGCGGCTCCGCCCAGGACGGTCTGGACGATGGCCCGCTTGTTCACCGCGTAGTTGAAGGCCTGGCGGACCCGCGGGTCGGTGAAGGGTGCTTTCTGGTTGTTGAAGGCGATGTAGATGGTCCGCACGCTGCTGGTCCGGTCGATGCGCAGCGCCCGGTTGAGCGCCAGGCGTGTGGTCTCCCGCGGCGGCACCCGCACGGCCACGTGGACCTGGCCGCCCTCCAGGGCCAACACCCGGGCACCGTCCTCCGGGATGGCCCGCCACACCACCTGGTCCAGGAGGGGCTTGTGGGGACCCCAGTAGTCCGGGTTGCGCTCCAGCACGATGCGGTCCCCGCGGACCCACTCGCGGAAGCGGAAGGGCCCGGTGCCCACCGGCTGCCTCCCGTACGGCTCCCCCGTGGGGGGCCGCATGCCGCCCGCCCGCTGGACCGCGGTGGGGCTGTGGATGGCCAGGAAGTCGTGGGTCAGGTGCGCCAGCAGGGGCACAAAGGGACGCCGGAGGTTCAACCGCACGGTGTACGTGTCCACCGCGTCCACGCTGGCCACCTCTCCCAGGAGGATGGCCCGGAACGGCGCCCGGTTCTCCGGGTTCAGGATGAAGTCGAAGTTCCACTTGACGGCCGCCGCGTCGAAGGGCGTGCCGTCGTGGAACCGGATCCCGCGGCGCAGCGGGATGGTCATGGTCCGGCCGTCCGCGGACACCTGTGGGAGACGTTCTGCCAGAAGGGGCTCGATCCGCCCTTCCGGCGTGAGCTCGTAGAGGGTTTCCGCGATGTGGGAGATCACCTCTGCGTCGGGGGAGGCGGAAGCGTAGGGGCTCAGGGTCACGGAGTCCACACCCCGCCCGATGATGAGGGTCCCCCCGGGCTGGGGCGCGGGTGTGGCCGGACCGCTGGCGGCGGGTAGCGACAGGGCGGCCACCACCGCCGCCACCACCAGCGCGAGCGCGACTCTCGACACGGGCATCCCCCCTTGTGCCTGTTTGCAGGGGGACTTCGTCCCCGGGGCGTGTCCTTCCTGCCACCCGGGCGTCCGGGGGGTTGACGCCCCGGGTCGGGGGCGGTAGGTTTGAAATTGAAAATGAGTTTCAATATTGTCTCCGCCATCCTGCAGGCGTGGCGCGCCCGCGGCCGCCGGCTCACGGCGCCCCGGCGCGCGGTGCTGGCGGCGCTGGCCCGGGTGGGCTGCCGGGCGGACGTGCAGACGGTCTACCGGCTGGCCAGGCGGCTGTACCCGCGGACGGGGCTGGTGACGGTGTACCGGACCCTGGAGCTGCTGGTCCAGGAGGGCTGGGCGGAACGGTGGGAGGACGGAGGTGTAGCCCGCTACGAGCTGGCGCAGCCGCACCACCACCACCTGGTGTGCGTGCGGTGTGGATTCGTGGCCCGGTGGGACCGCTGCCCGGTCCCCGTCCGGCGCGGGACCAAGGTCAAGGGCGGATTCCTGGTGACCGGCCACCGGTTGGAGCTGCTGGGGTACTGCAGGCGCTGTCGGGAGGTCCGGCGGTGAGGCAGGTGGTTGCGCTCCTCGCGCTCGCGGTGGCCGCGGGCTGTGCGGCACGAAGCCCGCAGTCGAAGGTGGAGGTGGTGGCTTCCTTTTACCCGCTGTACGAGTTCGCGGGGGAGGTGGGCGGGGGCCGGGTAGAAATCCGACAGCTGGTGCCGCCCGGGGTCTCCCCGCACGACTACGAGCTCAAGCCCAGCGACGTGGCGGCGGTCCAGGGGGCGAGGGTGTTCCTGTACAACGGCGCGGGGCTGGAGCCGTGGGCGGCACGACTGGCGGAGGAGCTGCCACAGGAGGCGGTGCGCGTGGAAGCCACGCGCGGCCTCCCGCTGGTGCCGCGGCAGGAGGACCACGACCACGGGCAGGACCCGACGCACCGGGAACAGCTGGACCCACACGTCTGGTTGGACCCGGTCCTGGCCCAGGCCATGGTGGACCACGTGGCGGAGGGTCTGGCGCGCGCGGACCCCGAAGGCGCGGCCGTCTACCGGGAGCGGGCGGACCGCCTGAAGTCGCGGCTTCAGGACCTGCACGTGCGCTACCGGGAGACCCTGCGCCGGTGCCGGAGTCGGCTGCTGCTCACCTCCCACGCCGCCTTCGGGTACCTCGCCCGCCGCTACGGGCTGCGCCTGGAGTCGGTGGCGGGCCTCAGCCACGAGGCGGAACCCTCCCCGCGGCGGCTGCGGGAGCTGGTGGAGCTGGGCCGGAGGGAGGGGGTACGGGCCGTGTTCGCGGAGACCCTGGTGGGGACGCGCGCCGTGGAGGCCCTGGCACGGGAGCTGGGAGCAAGGGTGCTCGTGCTGGACCCCCTGGAGGGCCTCTCGGAAGGGGACCTGCGCCAGGGGAAGGGGTACTTCTCCGGGATGGAGGAGAACCTGCGGCAGCTGGCGGAGGGACTGGACTGCGGATGACATGCGGAACCCCCGGACGCGTGCGCGGTCGCCACGGTGCGGAGGGGAGAGGGGTCCCGCGGTAGAATGAGGGACGACCTCAGGGAGCCCGTCGGGGAGGCCGCGGTGGGAGCCGTGGTGGCGGAGCTGGCGCACGTGTGCGTGGACTTCGACGGCGAGCGTGTGCTGGACCGCGTGGACCTGCGCGTGCGGCGCGGCGACTTCCTGGGCGTCATCGGCCCCAACGGGGCGGGCAAGACCACGCTCCTCCGCGTGCTCCTCGGGCTCGTACGGCCCAGCTGCGGCCACGTGCGCCTGTTCGGGCAGGACGTGCGGCAGTTCCGGGACTGGCACCGGGTGGGCTACGTGCCGCAGAAGGCGGTGGCGTTCGAGACCCGCTTCCCGGCCACCGTGTGGGAGGTGGTCCTCAGCGGCCGGGCAGGACGCGCGGGGCTGGGCCGGAGGTTTGCGGGCCGGGACTACGCGGCGGCGGAGTCCGCCCTGCGCACCGCGGGGCTGTGGGAGGTGCGGGACCGGCTGGTGGGGAGACTGTCGGGCGGGCAGCAGCAACGGGTGTTCCTGGCCCGGGCGCTGGCCAACGAACCGGACCTGCTGCTTCTGGACGAGCCCATGGTGGGCGTGGACCCGGAAGGGGAGGAACGGTTCTACGGGCTGCTCCGGGCGGCGAACCGCGAGCGGGGGACCACCGTGGTGCTGGTCTCCCACGACGTGACCGCGGTGGCCCGGGAGGTATCTCAGCTGGCATGTCTGAACCGGACCCTGGTGTTCCACGGCCCGCCGGAGGAGGCCCTCCAGGGGGACGCCCTGGACCGCCTGTACGGGACGGGCAGGTTCGTGGTGGCGCACCGACACTGAGCGTGGCGGAGTTCTTCCAGTACGGGTTCATGCACCGGGCGCTTGCAGCCGGCCTGCTGTTGGCGCTGGCGGCGCCGTCCGTGGGCGTGTTCCTCGTGCTGCGGCGGCTGAGCCCCATGGCGGACACCCTGGCGCACGTGGCGCTGGCGGGCGTGGGGGCCGCGATGCTGTTGGGCGTCTCGCCGGCCTTGGGCGCGTTGGTGCTGACCGTGGTGGGGGCCCTGGGGGTGGAGCGGCTGCGTGCGTCCGGCCAGCTGTTCGGGGAGGCAGCCCTGGCGCTGTTCCTCAGCGGGGGGCTGGCGGTGGCGCTGGTGTTGCTGAGCCTGGCCCGGGGGGTCAACGCGGACCTGCTGGCCTACCTGTTTGGGGCCGTGGTGGCCGTGCGGCCCGAGGAGCTGGTGTGGATGGCGGCTCTGGCGCTGGCGGTGGTGGGCAGCGTGGTGCTCTTCTACAAGGACCTGTTCGCCCTGACCTTCGACGAGGAGGCCGCGCGCGTACAGGGCGTGCCTGTGGACGCCCTCAACCTCCTGCTCACCGTGCTGGTGGCGGTAACCGTGGTGGTGGGGATGCGGGTGGTGGGGATCCTGCTCACCGGTGCCCTGTTGGTGGTCCCCGCGCTCACGGCCCTGCGCCTGGCGCGCAGCTTCCGCGCGGCCCTGGGGTTGGCGGTGGGGTTTGCCGCGTTTGCGGTGGTGGCGGGCCTGGCCGCCAGCTTCCACCTGGACGTGGCTCCCAGCGGCGCGGTGGTGCTGGTGGGGTTGTTCCTGTTCGCTGTGAGCACGTGGCTGTCCCGGTGGAGGCGGTGACCTCAGGCTGCCGCGGCCCGCGGACGGTGCACACCGTGGGCCACTCCACGCGGACGCTGGCGGCCTTCGGGGACCTGCTCCGGGCGCACGCCATCCAGGTGTTGGTGGACGTACGCCGGTGGCCCACCTCCCGGAGGTCGCCTCACTTCCGCCGGGAGGAGCTGGACCGGCACTTGGGGGCGTGGGGGATCCGCTACGTGTGGCGGGGGGACCTGGGCGGCTACCGGAAGCCGGACCCCCGCTCCCCCAACACCGGCTGGCGGGCGGGCGCCTTCCGCGCGTACGCGGACTTCATGCTCACGGAGGAGTTCCAGCGCATCCTGGAAGAACTGGAAGCACTCGCGGCTTCGTGGCGCGCCGTCCTCATGTGCGCGGAGGCCACCCCGTGGCGGTGTCACCGGCAGCTGCTGGCGGACGCGCTCCTCGTGCGGGGATGGGAGGTGCGCCACATCACCGACCGCGGTTGCTCCCCCCACCGCCTCACCCCCTTCGCCCGGGTGGAGGGGACCCGCATCGTGTACCCCGCGAGCCGCGGCGGTTAGCTCCACCTGCCGGGGATCTGCACCCCGCAAGCAGGACACACCCCTCCGGTGGCTGCCAGGTGGTTGGCCAGCACCGCAAAGCCCCGGCGCTCCACCAGCAGGGCGCCGCAGCCGTGGCAGTACGTGTTCTCGTACGGCCCCACCTGTCCGGGCAGGTTGCCCGCGTACACGTAGCGCAGGCCCGCCTCCTGCCCGATGCGGGCAGCCCGGAGCAGGGTCTCCCGAGGGGTGTTGGGGGTCTCCGTCATCCGGTAGTCGCTGTGGAAGGCGGTCACGTGCCAGGGCAGGAGGGGCGAGATGCCCGCCAAAAACTGCGCTGCCTCCCGGAGCTCCGCGTGGTCGTCGTTGAAGCCCGGCACCACCAGGGTGACCACCTCCACCCAGAACCCCCGCTCCCACGCCCACCGGATGGTGTTCAGCACCGTCTCCAGCCTGCCGCCCAGGACGCGGTAGGTCCGGTCCCGCATGGACTTCAGGTCCACCTTGTACAGGTCCACGTAGGGCCGGATGTAGTCGAGCACCTCCGGGGTGGCGTTCCCGTTGGACACGTAGCCGCCCACCAGCCCGTACTGGCGGCCCTCCCGGAACAGCGCCACCGCCCACTCGCTGGTGATGAGGGGCTCGTTGTAGGTGCTCACCAGGACCCGCGCGCGGGACCGCAGGGCGAGCTGGACGAACTCCTCCGGCGTGGTGGGGGTGAAGTCCGCGAGGCGGGTGGCCACGGGGTCCCGCAGGGTCTGGCTCAGCTGCCAGTTCTGGCAGTACGGGCAGCTCAGGTCGCACCCCAGCATCCCGAAGCTCAGCGTCCGCGAGCCCGGGTACGCGTGGAAGAAGGGCTTCTTCTCGATGGGGTCCAGCTGCAGGGCACCCACGTACCCCCACGGCACGTACAGCTTGCCTCCGCGGTTGAACCGGACCCTGCAGATCCCCGCGAGTCCTTCGAACACCACGCACCGGTGGCCGCAGGCGAAGCACTCCACCTTCCCGCCGTCCAGAGCCCGGTACAGCTCGCCCTCCCGGGTCCACTCCGCCAGCACGCGGGCGAGGGGGGTGCGTTGCGCCTCCCGCACGCTGAGCCGCCGGTACGCTTCCGTCTCCACCGCAGCTCCCGACTCCCCTGTAGGGGGTGCTGGCCACCCGCCCTGAGGGCGTTACGACCGGTTGGCGGCGCGCAGCCGCAGCTCCACCGTGGCCTTCACCAGGTCCTCTGCCACGAAGAACAGGAACCGCGGGACTGGCATGCCGTAGTCGGACATGCGCAGCTCGAACTCCGCGCGGCCGCGGAAGCCGTCCGGGAGCGGCGTGACCTGGGCCGGGCTGGACACCGGCCTGCTCACGCCCCGCAGGGTCAGCCGGCCGTGGACCACGGCGGGGAAGGTGCCCACCGCTCGCGCGGCGTCGGTGGTGACCATCCCCCGGAAGGTGACGGTGGGGTACTGGTCCGTCAGCAGCTGGTCGCGGTGCATCTGGCCGTCCCGCAGGGCCAGCCCGGTGGTCACGGAGCGCGCCACCACGGTGAGTTCCAGGTCCGCCACGAAGCTGCGCTCCCCCGTCTGGCGGACCACCGCCGTCCCCTCAAACTGCTGAGCCCGCACCCGGAAGCCTCCCACGTTGTCGCGGACAAATAGCTCCACCCGCGACTCCTCCGGCACGACCACGAAGCGGCCGGTGGCCAGCAGCTGGGCGCGGCCCGCGGAGGCCACCAGCAGGGCCACGGCCACCGCCGCGGCCCACGGGCGCCACCAGCGCGGCCTCGGACTCAGCCGGTGCGGGTCGGGGGCGTGCTGCTCCATCACAGAGTACAGGGTAGCAGCGGCATGCCTCCCTGTCAGGGGCCCGTGCGTGGGAGGCGCTGCCGGGTGACCACCGCGCCACCTGCGTCCGGGGCGCAGTCCGTGGGCTGGAACACCAGCGGGAAGTTCGGGTCGCTGTCGTTGCCCGCCAGGACCACCAGGTGCGCCACCAGGTCGTCCCCGCCCAGGGACGGGCGGCCCACGCGGACCGTCAGGACGTTGCTGGACCCGCCCGAGACGGAGGGGGAGGCTACGCCCCGGGGCACGCCGCCCGCGTCGTACACCGTGTACCGGCCGGCGCCGTCCCTGTGGGTCATGGCCACGTAGAAGTCCACGCCCACGGGACCCACGACCGTGGTGGGACACGCGGAACGGTTGCCCGTGGCGGGGTTCTGGTCTGTGTCCAGCTCCAAGACGCCCGACAGCTGCAAGCCCGTCGCCCGGCCGCCAGGCGGGGGCAGGAACACGCCCTGGGCGAAGGTGAGCTCCACCGCGAGGTCCTCCCAGGTCCGCACTGTCCGGACCTGGGTGACGTCGTAGTTCGTCCCGCTGGTGCCGAAGGCGTCGCCCTGTGGGTCGCGGAAGGTGCTGGTGACCGCCCCGGGCTCGGCGCCCGGCAGGCTGCCCCCGCAGCCCACAAGCCACGCGGCGCACAGGGCGAGGGCCACCATCCGTCCGGACATGTCCGGCCTCCCTGGGTCCGTCGTCCAAAACGGATCACGCAGGGAGGCCGGCTCAGGTTCCCTGACCGGGCGGGCGTGGCCCCAAGGCCCCTCCGCACGGCCGGTGAGGGGGTCGGTCCTGCGGTGTCCTTCAGGGGTCTCCCACAGTGTCGCACGCCACCGCGCCCCTGTGGGGCTCGGTGCCCTTCCCCCGCACGTAGCCCGGGTCAACGGGCCCCGCGCACCACCAGGGCCACAGGGCAGCTGCGGGCGCGGGCCACCTCCAGCTGCAGCGCGGCACCCTCGGGGGCCAGGTCCCGCAGGACGAGTACCCGGCCGGCCACGTGGAGCGTTTGCTGCGCGAGGGCGCTGACCCGTACCACCAGGCGGCCCAGCCGCCGGGGTGGGGTGGTGGTTTCGAACCACGTGCCGCGCCGCCGGAAGCCCTCCGACGGCAGCCCCCAGCCGGACGACCGGAACCGCATGCCGTCGAGCCACAGGTTGCCGTCGGGGCCCGCCCGATAGTGTTCCACCACCGGCGTGCGCTCTACCGAGTGCAGGTAGTGCAACTCGAACCGGCGGTCCGCGGCGAGACAGAGGGAGACCCGCAGGCCCGCCCCCCAGGTGGCGGCCACCATGCACAGGACCAACCCGAGCCTCGGTCCTGTGCCCACCGCGGCTACCGGCGCCCTGGTGGGAGCCCTACAGGGTAAGGCCGGAACCGCACCCGCGCTCCCACGCCGATCCCGTGCCGGGTGAAAAACCCCTGGTTCACCTCCAGGGCGTACTGGGCCTCTTGCCGGGACACGTAAATGGGAATCTCCCCGCCGGGCTGCGGTGGGTCCATGTGCTGGATGTCCACCACGCGCCAGGAGGGGTCGATGAAGGCGACGGACAGCGGGATCCAGGTGTTCTTCATCCAGAAGGCCAGCCGCTGGGGGGACTCGAACACGAACAGCATGCCCGCGTATTCGGGAAGCCAGCTGCGGTACATGAGGCCGCGGGCCCGTGTCTGGGGGGTGTCTGCCACCTCCACCTCCAGGGTCACCCGCCGCGCGCCGTCCAACAGAGTCACAGTCCCCCGCTTGAGTGGCGCGGCCGCCTGCGAGGCGGAAGCGAATACCAAAAAGCTGGCGAGGACGGCTACCGCGCGCAACCGGCTCCTCCGCAACGCAGACGTTCTTTCCGGCGCACCGCCAGCCCTCCGGGCGGACGGCTTACCCCGATTGTACCCACCCGTCGGGCAGTTCCGTGGGGAAGGCCTGCACCTGCAGGAGGCGTGTCCCCCGCAGGACCCACAGCTCCAGGGGCTGGCCCGGGGGGTGCTGGCCCACGGCCAGCTGGAGGTCCTCCGGGCCGTGCACGGCCCTGCCACCTGCCCGGACCACCACGTCGCCCGCCCTTAGCCCGGCCCGGTCCGCGGCCGCCCCGGGTTCCACGTGCACCAACCGCGCGGCGTGAGTGGACTCCAGCCCGTGTGCCACCGCCGCCCGGCGGTCCACCACCACCGGCTCTGCCGCCACGCCCAGGTACGCACGTCGCACGCGGCCGTGCAGGAGCAGCTCCGACGCCACCCACCGCGCGGTGTTCACGGGGATGGCAAAACACAGCCCCTGTGCGCCCGCGATGACCGCGGTGTTGATCCCCACCACACGGCCCCAGGCGTCCACCAGGGGCCCGCCGGAGTTGCCGGGGTTTAAGGCGGCGTCCGTCTGGATCACGTTCTCGATCAGGCGGCCCGTCTGGCTGTACAGGGTCCGGCCCAGGGCGCTTACGACCCCGGCGGTGACCGTGGTGGAAAAGCCCAGCGGGTTGCCGATGGCCACCACCAGCTGGCCCACCCGCAGCCGGGCAGAGTCGCCCAGCTCCGCGGCCGGCAGCCCGTCTACGGGGACGCGGAGGAGCGCCAGGTCCGTGTGGGGGTCCTCCCCCACCCGTAGGGCGGCCAACATCCGGCCGTCCTGCAGGCCCACCTCCACCTGGCGGGTGCCCTGGACCACGTGGTGGTTCGTGAGCACGTACCCGTCGGGCGTGATCACCACCCCGCTGCCCGTACCGTGCCGCGGGCGACCGCCGCCGCGGGAGGGCCCCACGCGGACCACCGCGGGCCCGGCCCGCTCCACGGCCCGGACCACCGCCTGGGAGTACGCGTCCAGCGGCTCCTCCTGGAAAGGGCTCCGTCCCTCCGCCACGCCCGCTGGAACGTCCGGTTCTTCAGGTCTATTCCGCGGGGTGCGGGGGGAGCGGAGACCTCGGCCGCGAATACCTTCTGTATGAGCGAGCTACGGGAAGTCCAGGTACGGGACCACGTGTGGGTGTGGAGCTTCGAGGGCGACGGCCCGTCCGCCGCCTACGGGGCGAACTGCGTGGCGGTGGCGGCGGACGCGGGGGTGCTGTTGGTGGACACCCTGCTGTCGCCCTGGCACGCACGGCGCGTGGAGCAGGCGTTGCGGCAGAAAACGGATCGGCCGGTCCGGCTGGTGCTGCTGACGCACTCCCACGCGGACCACACGTGGGGTGCGGTGCACTTCGTCCGGCAGGGGGCGCTGTTGGTGTCTCACCGGGCGTGCCGGGAGCGCATGGCCGCAGACCACCCCGGCCAGCTGGCGGCCCGCCGGGCGCAGCCGGAGGCCGCGGAGCTGCTGGGGGAGGTGGTGCTGGTGTTGCCCTCCGTGACCTTCGACGAGGGGGTCGGGCTGCACCTGGGCGTGGAGGTGGAGGTGTGGCACCCCGGCCACGGTCACAGCCCCGGTGACGCCTTCGTGTACCTGCCAGACGATGGGGTGGCCATCTGCGGGGATTTGGTGTTTCACGGGTTCCACTTCAACTACCAGGACGCGGACCTGCAAGGCGCCCGGCGCGGGCTGGAGGCCCTGCGGTCCCTGGACGCGGAGGTGTTCGTGCCCGGGCACGGAGCACCCGGCGGGCCGGAACTCCTGCGGGCGCAGGCGGCCTACCACGACGCGGTGGAGGAGGTGGTGCGGCAGGCGATGAGCGCGGGCAAGGGGGAGGCGGAGGTGACCGCGGAGCTGCGGGCCCGCTTCCCCGGCTACCGGCTGGAGTCCGCCCTGCCCGTCACGTACACCCGGGTCCGGGAGCAGCTGCGCGCGGGACGGGGAGGGCGCCTGTGAGGCTGGTGTGCGACCTGCACGTGCACTCCAAGTACAGCCGGGCCACCAGCCGGGACATGGACGTGGAGAACCTGAGCCTTTGGGCCCGGCGCAAGGGGATCCACGTGGTGGGCACGGGGGACTTCACCCACCCGGTGTGGCGGAGGGAGCTGCGGGCCAAGCTGGAGCCCGCGGAGCCCGGCCTGTACCGGTTCGGCGAGACCCGGTTTGTGCTCACCGCGGAGGTCAGCAACGTGTACCCGCAGGACGGCAAGCTGCGCAAAGTCCACAGCCTTCTGTTGAGCCCGTCCTTCGAGGTGTGCGAGCGGATCGCGGCGGTGCTGGGGCGGTTCGGCAACCTCCTGGCAGACGGCCGCCCCACCCTCACCATCTCGTGCGCGAAGCTGGTGGAGTACGTGATGGAGATCTCGCCGGACTGCATGGTGATCCCCGCCCACGCGTGGACCCCGTGGTTTTCCGTGTTCGGCTCCCAGTCCGGGTTCGACGACCTGGCGAGCTGCTTTGGGGACCAGCTGCCCCACGTGCGGGCGGTCGAGACGGGCCTCAGCAGCGACCCGCCCATGAACTGGCGGTGCAGCTTTTTGGACCCCGTCACCCTGGTGTCCTTCAGCGACGCCCACTCGCCGTCCAAGCTGGGCCGGGAGGCCACGGTGCTGGACTGCGAGCGGTCCTACCCGTCCCTGGTGGACGCCCTGCGGAGGGGCCGGGTGGCGTACACCATCGAGTTCTTCCCGGAGGAGGGGAAGTACCACTACGACGGGCACCGGGCGTGCGGGGTGCGGTGGCCCCCGCGGGAGACCCGTGCGCACGGGGGCCGGTGCCCCCGGTGCGGCCGGCCGGTGACGGTGGGGGTCCTGCACCGGGTGGACTCGCTGGCGGACCGGGAGGAAGGCGTGCGGCCTCCGGGCCGGCCAGGCTACCGGAACCTCATCCCCCTGGAGGAGGTGCTGGCCGAGGCCTTCGGGCAGGGGGTGGCCACCCAGCGGGTACGGGACGAGTACCTGAAGCTTGTCGGCCGGTTCGGGGACGAGCTGCGGGTGCTGGAGGAGGTGCCCCTGGAGGAGCTGCAGCGCGCCACAGACCCCCGGGTGGTGGAGGGCTTGCGGCGGATGCGGCAGGGCCAGGTGTACATCGAGCCCGGCTACGACGGCGAGTTCGGCAGGATCCACCTGTTCGCGGACAGTCCCCCGGAGGCTTCCCCACAGGGGCTGGAGGCGGCGCAGACGAGCCTGTTCTGAGCTCCATGGCCGCAGCCACCCCGCGCGTGGTGCTGCGGCGCGGCCGAGACCGCCGGCTGCGCTCCGGACACCTGTGGGTGTACGAGGGGGAGATCGAGGAGGTCCGGGGACAACCGACCCCCGGGGGCGTGGTGGACGTTTGGTCCTGGCGGCAGGAGCTGCTGGGCCGGGGGCTGTACAGCCCGCAGTCCGCCATCCGGGTGCGGCTGGTCACCGACCGGGACGAGCCGGTGGACGCGGCGCTGTTCGAGCGCCGGCTGCGGGAGGCCCTGCGGCTGCGGCAGCTGGTGGTGTCCGGGACCACCGCCTACCGTCTGGTGCACGGGGAGGGGGACCTGCTGCCGGGTCTGGTGGTGGACCGGTACAACGACCTGTTGGTGATGCAGACCCTCACCGTGGGCATGGACGCGCGCAAGGAGCTGCTGGCAGATCTGTTGCTGGCCCTGACCGGCGCGCGGGCCGTGTACCTGCGCAACGACCCCCACACCCGGGAGCTGGAGGGACTGCCGAGGCACCAGGGGTTCCTGCGGGGCCAGGAAGACCTGCGCCAGGAGGTGCAGGAGGGAGCTGCCCGGTTCGTGGTGGACGTGGAACGGGGGCAGAAGACGGGCTGGTTCTGCGACCAGCGGGAGAACCGGCTTGCCGTGGCGGGCCTGGCCGCCGGGGGCGAGGCGTTGGAGGTGTTCTGCTACACGGGGGCCTTCGGGGTCCACGCGGCGCTTGCGGGCGCGCGGTCGGTGCTGGGGATCGAGGTGAGCGAGGAGGCGGTGGAGCTGGCCAAGGAAAACGCCCGGCGGAACGGCGTCCTGGGCCGGTGCGCGTACCGGGTGGCCAACGCGTTCGACGAGCTGCGCCACCTGACCCGGGAAGGCCGGCAGTTCGACTGGGTGGTGCTGGACCCCCCGGCCTTCGCGCGGCGGAAGGAGGCGGTCTCCCGCGCCCTGTCGGGGTACCGGGACGTCAACCTGTGGGCCCTGAAGCTCCTGCGGCCTGGAGGGTTCCTGGTGACCTGCTCGTGCTCGTACCACGTGGACGAGGCGGCCCTGTGGGGGGTGGTCCAGGACGCGGCGCAGGACGCGGGCCGGCGGCTGCGGCTGGTGGAGCTGCGGTCTCAGGCCAGGGACCACCCCGCCTTGGGGGGCATGCCGGAGACGCGCTACCTGAAGTGCTTCGTCCTGCAGGCGGTGGCCTAGGGGCGGGCTGGCGGGTCGGGCGGCGGGCGGGTAGAATACGGGTGACGGCGGACGTGGGAGTCCGAGCGGGAGCGCTGCAGCAGGCGGCCGAAGGGAGGGCGAGTTGCCCTCCCTTCGTTTCTTAGGAGGAGGGGAGAAACGTTGACGACGGTGCGGACCTACGGAGGGGCCTGGCACGAGCAGGAGCGGGCGCACCCGTCCGAACGGGTGAGGGCGTTGGCCCCGCGGCAGATCAGCATCGCGGACGACCTGGAGCTGCTGCTGGCGGTGCTGCCGCCGCACATCCGGGAGGCGGTGGAGCGCCTGGAGCGGCGGGACACCCTCCTGGAGGTGGTCATGGACCTGGGCCGGGTGCCGGAAGCCCGGTTCCCCGAGGGGACGGAGATCCTGCCGGTGCGGGAGGTCACCCGGGAGGACCTGGCCTACGTCACCCAAAGGGTGGGGCGGTTCGGGAAGGACAACCGGGCGGGCATCGAACGGACCCTGCACCGGATCTCCGCCATCCGCAACCGCATGGGGGAGATCGTGGGCCTCACCTGCCGGGTCGGGCGGGCGGTGTACGGGACCGTGGACATCGTGCGGGACGTGATCGAGGCGGGCGAGTCCATCCTGCTGCTGGGCCGGCCCGGGGTGGGGAAGACCACCCTGCTGCGGGAGGCGGCCCGGGTGCTGGCGGACGAGCTGGGCAAGCGGGTGGTGGTGGTGGACACCTCCAACGAGATCGCGGGCGACGGAGACATCCCCCACCCCGGCATCGGCCGGGCCCGGCGCATGCAGGTCCCGGAGCCGTCCCTGCAGCACGCGGTGATGATCGAGGCGGTGGAAAACCACATGCCCGAGGTCATCGTCATCGACGAGATCGGCACGGAAGCGGAGGCCCTCGCCGCGCGCACCATCGCGGAGCGGGGGGTGCAGCTGATCGCCACCGCCCACGGCAACACCCTGGACAACCTCCTCCAGAACCCGACCCTGTGCGACCTGGTGGGCGGCATCCAGGCGGTGACCCTGTCGGACGAGGAGGCGAGGCGGCGGGGCACCCAGAAGACGGTGCTGGAACGGAAGGCCCCGCCCACCTTCGACGTGGTCATCGAGATCCAGGAGAAGGACAAGCTGGCGGTCCACCACAACGTGGCGGAGGTGGTGGACCGGTTCCTCCGTGGGGTCCCCCCGCGGCCGGAGGTGCGGGTGCGGACCACGGAAGGGGTGGAGATCCAACCGTCCCACATCCGGGTGGAGTCCTTCGCCCCCCAGGGCCCCTTCGCGTCCACCCCCCCGGACGCGGGGGACCGGCCGGGCCGGAAGGTCCTGCGCATCTACCCGTACGCGGTGAGCCGCAACCGGCTGGAGCGTGCCATCCGGGAGCTGCGGGTGCCCGCGTACGTGGTGGACCACCTGGAGGAGGCGGACCTGGTGGTCACCGTCAAGTCGCAGGAGAAGCGGCAGCCCAAGCGGCTGCGGGACGCGCAGCTCCGGGGGATGCCCTTGCACGTGGTCCGGAGCAACACCGTGACCCAGCTGGAGGCCTTCCTCCGGTCCCTGTTCGACGTGGGGGACTACCTGGACGACCAGGAGGCGGCGTTGCGGGAGGTGGAGGACGCCATCCGGGAGGTCCTGGAAGAGGCGCAGCCCGTGGAGCTGTCCCCGCAGAACGCGTACATCCGACGGCTGCAGCACCAGTTGGTGCAGCGCTACGGGCTGTCCTCCGAAAGCAAGGGCGAAGAGCCGTTCCGGCGGGTGGTCATCTACCCGCGCTGACGCGCGCTTCCCTGCCCGCCCGGGGAGGGCGGGGGGGAGTCGGGGAGCGCCTCGCGGTGCGTCCACACCACCGCGGCCAGGATCAAAGCCCCACCCAGCGCCTGCTGGAGGCTGAAGGATTCCCGGAGGGCCACGTGTGCGGTCACCGCGGCCACCAGGGGTTCCGTGGTGGCCAGCAGTCCTGCCGTGGCAGGAGAGGTGGTGCGCAGCCCGTACAGGAACAGGCCGAAGGGCAGCACCGTGGCCAGCACCGCCAGGTGTGCGAAGCGGGCCCACTGGCTGGGGCTGTACGTGCCCGTCCAGGCCTCCCACGGAGGGACCACGGCACTCCACGCCACCGCGCCCGCGGCCAGTGCCAGCGCCAGCACCGCCCAGGAGTCCGCCCGGGCCACTTCTTGCCGCGCCAGGACCGTGTACGCGGCGAACAGGGCCGCGGAGGCAAGCCCCCATCCCAGCCCTGCGGGCGTCACCGCCAGCCCTGCAGGGCCCGCCACCAGCAGGAACGCGCCACACGAGGCGAGCAGGACTGCACCCACCCGGGCGGGGGAAAGGGGCTCCGCGCCCGTGGCCCTGGCCCACACCACCAGCAGGGCGGGAGCCAGGTACTGGAGGAAGATGGCCGGGGCCACGCCGGAGGAGGCGATGGCGGCGTAGTACGCGAACTGGCTCGCTGCCAGACACGTGCCCAGCGCCGCCACCCGGCCCTTGTGCGCCCAGGCCTGGCGGAGCCCCGCCCCCCGGAACGCCGCGTACGACAAGCACAGGGCTGCCGCCCCCGACAGGCGGATGGCCACCAGGGTCTGCGGGGCGATCCCCTCCGTGAACAGGGTCTTGGCCACCACGCCCGAAAGCCCCCACAGGGTGGCCGCCCCCAGCACCGCACCGGTGCCGCGCGTCCGGGCGGGGTGCGGCCTGCGGGGCGGGCGCACCCTCATGGTGTACACTGGCGGCGGTGCTGCGCCGGCTGGTCCCCCGGAGGGGGTTTGAGCGGTTCGAGCAGTGGTGGGCGCGCCGGTACGGCGTGTTCGACTACGCGCCGGACTGTGTGCTGCGCCTGCAGCTGCACCGCCACACGGGCCCGCCGGTGGAGCTGTCGGACGGGACCGTGGTCCGGCCCGGTGACCCGGTGGCGGAGGTGCACGTGGACAGCAGCCGGGTGCAGCGGCTGCACGAACAGCTGCAGGACCCCCGGCGCGTGGGGCTGCACTTCGCCCGCCTCCTCACGGACGCCTTCACCGCCCTGGCCGCGTACTTCCGCGCACACCCGGAAGTCCAGGCGGTGGCGGTGTTCGGGAACACCCTGTACTGGCAGGGCGCGGAGCGGCTGGGGTGGGAGGTACGGGACCTCCCGCCGGGTGTGCACCGGTGGGCCCTCCAGGCCTGGTTGCGTTTCCTCGTATGGTACTACCACCCCCTGGGCACCCAGCGCACCGCGGGCCGGGAACGCCTCGCGCGGGTCCGGCAGATTTGGATGTCCCGGGACCGCCTACTTCGGCTGTACGCGGAACCCAGGCGGGCCGGGTCGGTGGCCAGGCCCAAGCAGCTCATCGAGGGAGACCGGCTCCAGGCCCCGTGAGCGGAGCCCCTCGATGATGCCGGGCAGCGCGGCCAGGACGCGCGCGGGCGTGTCGGGGAAGCCTCCCCGGTCGTGGAGGTCCACCACCGCCCCCGGGTGTGCGCGGAGGACCACCTCCTGCACCATCTGGTGCACGGTGGGCCTCCACCAGTACCCTTCCGCCCGCACGGTCCACAGGACCGGCACCAGGCGCAGCTGCCGGCAGCAGGCCAGGGCCGCGGCGTTGAAGGCACCCCAGGGCGGCCGGAAGTACTTCGCCCGCGACCCGCTGACCTCCTCCACCGCGCGTACCCCTGCCGCCACCTCCCGCCACGTGGCCCGGGGCCCCAGGGCCCAAAGGTGGCGGTGGCTGTAGGTGTGGCTGCCCAGGCTGTGGCCCTCCCTCACCACCTGCTGGGCCACGTGGGGCAGCTCCCGCGCGTGCCGGCCCACGAAGAAAAACGCGGCGCGGACCTGGTAGCGGCGCAGGACGTCCAGGACCTGCACCGTGTACTCCGGGTGCGGGCCGTCGTCGAAGGTGAGGGCCACCTGCGGACTGGGGGGCCCGCGGCGGACCACCAACCCGGCCCTGGCCGCCAGCTGGGCGCCCGCGGTGTACGCCCCCGCCGCCGCCACGGCCCACACCCACCAAGTCACGGCTGGCTCACCTCCCGGCCGCGGCGGTTCTTCCGCTGCAGGACCGGCTGCAGGGAGCGGGGGAGGAGCATCAGGTAGTTGGTCGCCACCAGCAGCAGGAACAGCCCTGCCGCGTGGAAGGGCGCGGACGGCCCGAGGGCGTCCCACAGGATCCCGCCCAGGGTGGTACCCAGCGCCACGCCCACGCCCTCCACGGACATCACCAGGCCGAGCAGGGTGGCGCGCCGCGTGGGCGGGAGGAGGTCCATGAGCAGCGCGTTCCAGGCGGGCAGGACCGTGGCGTACCCCAGCCCCAGGATGGCCACCAGCGGGACCAGGACCCACAGGGACCGGAAGAAGGGCAGGACGAAGAGGACCGCGGCACCGGTGCCGATGCACAGGGGGAGGATCTCCACGCGGTCCACCCGGTCGATGAGCCGGCCCAGGGGGACCAGGAGGAGGACGGTGAGCCCGGGTCCTGCCAGCAGCAGCACGCCGATCCACAGGGGGGTAAGGCGCAGCACCTCCCGGGCGTAGGGGGACAGAGTGGGTATCAGCATCCCGATGGCCAGGGTCTGCACCGCCATCCCCAACACCAGGGGCCACAGCCGGGCCGCGGACACCTCCACCTCCAGCACGGACTCGCGCAGCTGCTCCTCCACGTGCCCGCCGGACAGCTGCTCCAGCTGGAAGGCCAGCACCAGGGCGGCCACAAGACAGGCCCCCACCAGCAGGAAGCCCGCCATCCCGTGGGCTTCCAGCAGGAAGTTGGCGGCCACGAACCCCACGCCCGTGCCCACCAGCCAGCTGGTGAACACCGCCCCCATGGCACCGCCGCGGCCGCCCCCCTCCGTGGCGTCCGCCACCCCGCTCACCACGGCGGGCCACACGGGCGAGGTCCCCGCGCCGCCCAAGGCCGCGGCCACCAGCAGGGCCCAGGCGGCTTCCACCTGCGCGAACAGGGCGGTGGCCGCGAGGCTCAAGGCGAGCCCCCCCACCACCGGCATCCGGCGCCCCCACCGGTCCACCAGCCAGCCCGAGGGGATCTTCAGCGCCAGCTCGGACAGGTAGAACACGGAGAGCGTGAGGCCCACCACGGACATCCCGTGGCCTAAGGCGAACCGCAGGTGGTTCGGCAGGAGGGTGAACAGCAGGGCGCCCCGGGCGCACTCCACGAAGCCCACCAACGCCGCGTGGACGGTCGCCCGGTCAGCGCGCACCGCGCGCGGCCTCCGGCAGCAGGCGCAGGATGGCGTGGGCGGCCTCGCGGGCCGCGTGGGGCCGGCGCACCCGGCGGGCCGCGGCCCGCATGGACTCCACCAGCCCGGGGTCTTCCAGCAGGCGCGCGAGCACCCTGTAGAGCTCCTGGGGGTCCCGGGCCACGTGGGCGGCGCCCGCGGCCACCAGCATGCGGGTGTTCCAGTCCTCCTGGCCCGGGATGGGCCGGTAGATCACCATGGGCAGCTCCCGCACCAGGGCCTCGGACACCGTAATCCCTCCGGCTTTGGTCACCAGGAGGTCGGAAGCCGCCATCCACTCGTGCACGTTGGGCACGAACCCGTACACGTGGAAGTCCGACCGCCGCCGGCTGCGCTGGCGCAGCCGTTCCACGAGGGCTTGGTCGCGGCCGCACACGAACACCGCCTGCACGCGGTGGGGCAGGCTCAACAGCACCCGGTGCACGTCCACGATCCCGCCCAGCATGGCGTACGCGCCGGCCATCACCAGCACCGTGGTGCGCGTGGGGTCTAGCCCCAGGCGAGGCGCCACCTCCCTCCGGTCCAGGGGCTGCGCGAAGGCGGGGTCCACGGGGATGCCCGTGACCCGGATCCGGTCCGGGGGAACACCCCGGTCCACCAGCCCCGCCCGGACCTCCTCGGAGGCCACGCAGTACAGGTCCACGTGGGGGTGGATCCACTGGGAGTGCACCGCGTAGTCGGTGAGCACCACCGCGGAGGGCTGCCAGGCCCTGCCTTCCCCCTTCAGCTCCGACAGGGAGCCCGCGGGGGTGGGGTGGACGGACACCACCACGTCCGGGTCGTGCTGGCGCAGGTACGCCAGCAGCCGCGCCTTGCCCAGCCGGTTGATGAGCCGCTGGGTGGCGGAGTCCGGGCGGATGTTGCCGGTGGCGTAGTAGAAGGCTCCCCACAGCCGCGGCGCGTGGCGCACGCTGCGGACGTACAGGGAGCGGGTGAACCGGTTCAAGGAAGGGTTCACGAACCGCTCGAAGAAGTCCACCACCTCCACGCGGGCACCGGGCACCGACCGTCGCCACGCGTCCTGCAGGACCTCCGCCACCCGCTGGTGGCCGCCGCCGTAGGAGGCGGACAGCACCAGGAGAAACGGCGCTTGCCGCGGGGCGCCGCGGTCCATGGCTTACGGCCGTGCGGCGCGCCCCACGGGCTCCGCAGGCTTCCAGGGGAGCGCGTCGGGCGGGAGGAGGATGCGCAGGCCGCGGGGGACGACCCGCACGTGGATCCGGCGGGTTGCCTCCATGGGGTTTCCGTCCACGTGCGTCTCCACAGCGCGGTCCGCCTCCACGGTCACCTGCTGGCACCGTTGGATCACGATCTCGGGAATGGGAGACCGCCGGATCATCTTCAGGGCCGCGTTCAGGGACCGCATGCGGCGCATCTCCTGGATGATGTACAGGTCCAGCAGGCCGTCCCGCAGGCTCGGGGTGGGCAACGCGGGCACGCGCTCTCCGTACATGCGCCCGTTCACCACCGCCACCAGCAGCACCCGCCCGGAGAACCGCTCCGACTCCGTGGTGACCTCCACCTCCAGGGGTTCCCGCCCGCTGACCAGCTCCAGCAGGCTGGCCAGGAAGTACACGGCGCGGCCCCGGAGCAACCGGCGGTCCCGCAGGCGGTTGGCACCGACCGCCACCCGGGCGTCGAACCCAATGCCGAAGACGTTGGCGAAGTACCGGCCGTTGGCTTCTGCCACGTCGAAGGCCACGGGCTCCGCGTGTACGAGCACCTGGGTGGCCCGCTGCAGGCTCCGGGGGATGGGCAGCCCCCGCACGAACTCGTTGGCGGTGCCCGCGGGGACGATCCCCACCGCGCTGCGGCCACCGGCCCGCAGCACCCCGTTCACCACCGCGTTCACCGTCCCGTCCCCGCCCACCGCCACCACCGCCGCAAACCCCGCCCGGCTGCCCGCCTCCGCCGCCTCCGCCAGCGCCTCGAACCCCGCGGCTTCCCTCACCTCGTACGGAACCCCGCGGCTGCGGAGCACGCGCTCCACCACGGGCAGGGCTTCCGCCATCCGCCCGCCCCCCGCGTACGGGTTGGCCACCAACAGCAGCGGGTGCACCACAAGCTCATTCTACGGTACGGGCCCGTCTGTGGCCGGGTTCACGGGCGACACAGCAGCCCTGCCAGGAACCCGGCCAGGGTGTCTGTGCCAGAAGTCGCGCCGGCAGAGCACACCGCCTGCGCTTCCACCTCCCAACCGCCCGCGTGGAACGCGGCGAGGAGACGGTGCCAGCTCTCCGGCGCCTGGCCGCACGCGGCCGCCCGGAGGTACGCGCGGGAGATCCGGTGGGTGGAGGTGGCGTGCGCCAGGAGGGGCGCCGCGGGAGCACCGCGCACGTGGGCGGCCAGCATCCACCCGCAGAGGAAGTCGTCCCCGCTGGGCGTGAGGCCGATTCCCAGGCCGCACAGCAACCCGGCAGCACGCGCGTGGGCACCCACGCACAGGGCCCGGGCGCCCTCCAGGGCCCTGGCCTGCCAAGGCGCGAGCTGCGGGCCGCTTGCCCGCAGAAGGTGGGCCAGCACCGGCGCCAGGCTGTGCGGGGGCCCGCACTCCACCAGCCAGTCCGCGCACGCCCGCACCGCGGCGGCCGGGGGAGCCTTCCGCGGGAGGGTGGCGTCCCAAGCCGCGTCCTCCGGGAGCTCCCAGGTGCGCCGGCCGATCCGCATCCGGTTGCCCGCCAGCTGCACGGGCAGGCCAGTACGGGGGAGCGGTCCATCTACCACCACGCTCAGCGGTCCCCGGCCCAGGGTGGGGTGGACGAGGGCCAGCACCGCGCCGGCCTGCGCGCTTCCGACTACCAGGTAGGCGCTGCGGCGGAAGGTCACCAGCACCCGGCCCCGGACAGGCCGCGGACCCACGGCCGCCAGCCACCTCGGGTAGGCCAAGACCCGCACGGAACCGTCCCCTAGCCGCCGGCCCGCATGCGGGCGGCCGCCTCCTGTACCGCGCGCACGATGTTGTGGTAGCCCGTGCACCGGCACAGGTTTCCCGCCAGAGCCTCCCGGATCTCGGACGGGGAGGGGTCCGGGTTCTCCTGCAGGAACGCCACCACCGTCATGAGGATGCCGGGCGTACAGAACCCGCACTGCAGCCCGTGGTGGTCCCAGAAGGCCTGCTGCACCGGGTGCAGGCGCCCGACCTGGCCCAGGGCCTCCACGGTGGTCACCCGGTGGCCTGCCGCCTGTACGGCGAACAGCAGGCACGACCGCACCGGCTGCCCGTCCAGCCACACGGTGCACGCCCCGCAGACACCCTGCTCGCAGCCCACGTGGGTGCCGGTGAGCCCCAGGTCCTCCCGCAGGACGTCCGCCAGGGTCTTCCGCACGGGCACGGTGACCGTGTGCACGGTGCCGTTCACGTCCAGGGGAAACGTGCGCACGGGTTCAGACATGGACGCCTCCGGCCACTTCGCGGGCACGGTGGTGCGCCAGTTGGGCCGCGCGCGCGGTGAGGACCGCGGCCAGGTGGCGGCGGAAGGGCGCGGAGGCGTGCAGGTCGCCGTCCGGCCGGACCCGGCTGGCCGCTTCCTGGGAGGCCGCGCGCAGGGCCTGCGGGAAGTCGGGAATCTCCACCAGGGCGGCCTCCGCCTCCCGCACCCGCACGGGCACCGGCCCCACGCCCGCGTAAGCGAGACGCGCGTCCACCACCCGGCCCGCCTCCACCCGAACGCCCGCTGCCACCCCGCACAGGGCGTAGTCCCCGTGCCGGTTCGCCACCTCCACGAAGGCCCACCCCCAACCCGGTGCCGTGCACGGGAACCGCGCTTCCACCAACAGCTCGTCCGGCTGGAGGGCGGTGGTGAGGGGGTCCAGGAAAAACCGGTCCGCGGGGATCTCGCGGACAGCCCCGCGGCGGCGCGCCACCAGATGGGCGCCGACCGCCACCGCCACCGCGGGCAGCTCCGCCGCAGGGTCCGCGTGCGCCAAGCTGCCGCACACGGTACCGCGGTTGCGGATCTGTGGGTGGCCCACGAACCGCACCGCCTCCGCCAGCAACGGCACCGCCCGCGAGACCTGCGGTGCGCGTTCCACCTGCCGCTGCCGCACCCGGGCGCCCACCCGCAGCCAACCGGCCTCCTCCACCAGGTAGTCCAGCTCGTCCACCCGGTTGATGTCCACCAGGGCGTCCGGCCTCGCCAGGCGCAAATTCAACAGGGGCACCAGGCTCTGCCCCCCTGCCAGGACCTTGCCCGCGGGGCCGTAGCCCGCCAGCAGCTCCACCGCCTCCTCCACGGAGGTGGGGTCGTGGTACTGGAAGACGGGCGGCTTCACGCGGAGCCCTCCTGCAGCTTGCGGTCCAGACACTGGAAGAACTGGGCTGCCAGCATGCGGGCGATGCCCGGGATCATGCGGCTCCCGATGGTCAGCGCCCCTCCCACCTGGACCTCCCCCGACCAGCGGACGCCTGTTTCCGCACCGCGGTCCTCCAGCTCCAACACCCCCGCCGCCCGCACAAAGCCCGCCCCGCTGGAGCCCTCCACCTGCACCGCGTACCGCTCGGGCGGCGTGCGCTCGGTGACGCGGAGCTTGCCCTTGTACGTGCCCCGCACCGCGGCGATGCCGATGGACAGCACCGCTTCGAACTCGTCCGGCCCCACCGGACGCAGCTCCTGCATCCCCGGAGTGCAGCTGGCCAGGGCCTGCGGGTCGTCCAGCAAGGCCCAGACCCGTTCCCGGGGGGCGTGCAGGGTCTCGTTTCCCTCGATCCTCATGGCCGCCTCCGTGGCGCGTTCTGGATCAGCCCGAACAGGAGGTCGGGGTGCAGGGGCATCTGTGTGATTTCCAGGTCCAGGTCGTCCAAGGCGTCCTCCACGGCCTGGGCCAGGAGCGCCGGTACGGGGATCACCCCGCCCTCGCCCGCCCCTTTCGCACCCAGGGGGTTCAAAGGCGAGGGGGTCTGGAGGTGGTGCACCTCGATGTCCGGGATCTCCACCGCGGTGGGGATCTGGAAGTCCACAAAGGAACCGGACACCAGCTGCCCGTGCTCGTCGTACACGAGCCGTTCGTAGAAGGACCCGCCGATGCCCTGCGCCACTCCCCCGTGGATCTGGCCGTCCAGGATGCGGGGGTTGAGCACCACCCCACAGTCGTGCACCACCACGTACCGGAGGAAGCGCAGGGTGGCGGTCTCCGGGTCCACCTCCACCAAGGCCGCGTGCACGCCGTTGGAGAAGGTCCCGCGCGGCGGGGCGAAGTAGCGGGTTGCTTCCAGGCCGGGGCCCTCCCACTCCGCGGGGATGACCCCGCGCAGCGGGTTGGCGGCCCGGGCCACCTCGCCCAGGCTCACCGAACGGGTCGGGGCGCCGCGCACGCGCACGTGCCCACCTACAAGCTCCAGATCCTCGGGGCTGGCCTCCAGCAGGGTGGCGGCCACCTGCAGGGCCTTCTGCCGGACCGCCTGCGCGGCCAGGTGCGCCGCGCTGCCGGCCACCACCGCGGCCCGGCTGGCAAAGGTCCCCGTGCCCCACCCGAAGGCGCCGGTGTCGCCCGTGACCACGTGCACGTCTTCTACCGCCACCCCCAGCGCGTCCGCCACCACCTGCGCCAGGGACGTGAAGTGCCCCTGGCCCTGGGTGCCCACCCCCGTCGCCACGTACACCTTCCCCGAGGGCTCCACGGTCACCCGGCAGCCCTCGTACGGGCCGATCCCGGACCCCTCCACGTAGCAGGCGAACCCCAGGCCCACCCGGCGGCCCTCCGCCCGGTAGCGGGCCTTCTCCTCCGGCCACCGGTCGTACCCCACCGCCTCCAGGGCCCGGTCCAAGGCCGCGGGGTAGTTGCCGCTGTCGTACACCAGCGGCGCGTTGTCCTGGTAGATGAGCCCTACCTCGTAGGGGAACTCGTCGGGCTGGATGAAGTTGCGGCGCCGGATCTCCGCCCGGTCCAAGCCCAGCTGGCGGGCGGCCAGGTCCAGCAGCCGCTCCATCACGAACACCCCGTGGGGCCTGCCCGCGCCCCGGTAGGGGCTCGTGATGGTCTTGTTGGTGAACACCGCCCGGAACTCCGCGTGGTAGTTGGGGATGCGGTAGGGGCCCGGGAGGGTGCACTCCGCCACGATGGGGATGATGAGGCCGTAGGGGATGTACGCGCCCGCGTCGTGCAAGAACACGGTGCGCACCCCCAGGATCCGGCCGTCCCGGGTGAGGGCCACCTCCGCGTCGTGGATCTGCGTCCGCTCGTGGTTGGTGGCCACGAAGTGCTCCCGCCGGTCCTCGATCCACTTCACGGGCCGCTCCAGCCGCATGGCGGCCAGCGGGACGAGGACCTCCTCGGGGTAGAACATCATGATCTTGGGGCCAAAGCCCCCACCCACGTCCGGCGCGATCACCCGGACGTCCTTCTGCGGCAGGCCGAACAGGGCCGCAAGGCCGTTGCGGATGGGAATGGGGGCCTGGGTGCTGTCCCACACGGTGAGCTGGCGGCTGCGGCCGTCCCACTGCGCCACCACCCCGCGGGTCTCCAGGGGAGCGGCGCAGCCGCGGTCCACCACGAACCGGCGCGCCACCACCAGGTCTGCCCGGGCGCGGGCGGCCTCGTAGTCGCCCACCCGCTGGACGGAGTGGGCGGCCACGTTGGTGCCGATGTCCTCGTGCACGAGCGCGGGCCGCCCCTGAACCGCCTCCTCCAGGTCCACCACCGCGGGCAGAGGTTCGTAGTCCACCTCGATCCGCTCCAGGGCGTCCTCCGCCGCGTAGCGGCTGGTGGCCACCACGAACGCCACCGGCTCGCCCACGTGGCGCACCTTGTCGGGGGCGAGGGCGTACTGGGTCTTGTGGTGCTTGAGGTCGGGGTGGGGGATGAGCTTCGGGAGAGGCTCCCGGAGGCCGGGCGGCAGGTCCGCGTGGGTCAGCACCAGCAGTACCTCAGGGTGTTCCAGGGCGCCGCGGACGTCCACGCGGCGGATCCGGGCGTGCGCGTGGGGGCTGCGCAGCACCGCCGCGTGCACCATGCCCGGCAGCCGGACGTCGTCCACGAACGTCCCCTGCCCCACCAGGAGCCGCGGGTCCTCGTTGCGCCGAACGGGCGCACCCAGCCAGCGGGTCGCCATCTCCGTCCCCTCCCGACGTCGAGGAACAAGCAAGGTAAATTCGCCGCCCCGGCGGGAACACCCTACCGCCCAGCAGGAGTTCCGGCCGGACGTGCGAATCCAGGCGGAAAAGGGGGATCGGGCGGGCGGAAGGGCGGTGTTGGCGATGCAGGGAGCTTCGCTGGCGCACGAGCCGCTTTTGTCGCAGCTGCGCAGGGAGCCGCAGGCGGGGCAGGCGGTGCGGTACGAGGCCGGATGGCGGGGAGCCCGGGTGTCCCAGCACAGCCTGCTGGAGGCTGCCCGGCGGATGCTGCGCCCCCTGGACCTGCAGGGGGTCCTGGAGGAAGCCCTCACCGTGGTGCAGACCGTGGTCGGGTACCGGGTGTGCGCGGTGCTGCTGGTGGACCGGGAGGCCCGGGAGCTGTGGTGCGCGGCCCACCGGGGCTGGTCGCCGGAGGCGGTCAAGCGCCGGTACCGGGTGGGCCGGGAGGGCGTGGCCGCGTGGGTGGCGTACACGGGCTGGCCGTACTACGTACCGGACGCCCAGCGGGACCCCAGGTACCTGGAGATCGCACCGGGAGTCCGGTCGGAGCTGGCGGTCCCGCTGCGGGCGGAGGCGGGGGAGACCGTGGGCGTCCTGAGCGTGGCCAGCGCGGAGCCCGAGGCGTTCCCGGAGGACTCGCGCGCGCTGCTGGAGTCCCTGGGGCTGCTGGTGGCCTCGGCGGTGCAGCGGGCAGAGCGGGACGCGGAGCTCAGCCGTCTGGCCCTCACCGACCCGCTCACGGGCCTGGCCAACCACCGGGCGCTGTACCAGGCGCTCCGCCGGGAGCTGGCGCAGGCGTCCCGGTACGCCTTCCCCCTGGCCGTGGTGCTGCTGGACCTGGACGGCTTCAAGCAGGTGAACGACCTGTTCGGGCACCCGTACGGCGACGAGGTGCTGCGGCAGGTGGCCCGGATGGCCACGGAGGCGTGCCGGGGCATGGACCTCCCCGCCCGCCTGGGCGGGGAGGAGTTCGTGCTGGTGCTCCCCCACGCGCCCAAGCTGGCGGCCCTGCAGGTGGCGGAGCGGTTGCGGCGTCGCATCGAGGAGACCTCCCTGGAGGAAGGCGTGCGGTTGAGCGCCAGCTTCGGGGTGGCGGTGTACCCGGACGACGGCAACACCCCCGACGCCCTCGTCCGCGCCGCGGACGAGGCCATGTACCGGGCCAAGCGGGCGGGCGGCAACCGCGTGGAGGCCTCCTGAGGGGCACGCGGCGGGTGCGGGCTTCCCCGTGACGGAGGCGCTGCTGCGGACGCCCAGGCGGCGGTTCGTGCCCACGGGCGCGGACCTGGGGGACTGGGCCCAGGTGGAGCCGCTGTTCGGGGAGCTGCTGGCTCGCCCCGTGGACTCTCCCGAGGCTTTGGAGCGGTGGCTGGAAGACGGCAGCGAGCTTGCTTCCGCGCTGTCCGAGGAACGTACCCGCCGCTACGTGGCCATGACCCAGCAGACGGACGACCCCGCCCGCCAGGCCGCCTACCTGGACTTCGTGCGGGAGGTCCAACCCCGGTCGGAGCCCCTGTGGTTCGCCCTCCGAAGGCGCTACCTGGAGCTGCGCGGGCGGCACCCGCTACCGCACGACCGGTACTTCGTCCTGGACCGGGACACCCGCAACGCGGTGGAGCTGTACCGCGACGAGAACGTGCCGTTAAGGGTGCGCGAGGCGGAACTGGAGCAGGAGTACCAGAGGGTGACGGGTGGCTGGACGGTGCGCTTCCGCGGGAAGGAGTACACCGTCCCGCAGATGGCCCGCTTCCTGGAGGAACCCGACCGCGCCACCCGGCAGGAGGCGTGGGAGGCGGTGGTGCGGCGCCGGCTGGACGACGGCGACACCCTGGACGGGCTGTTCGGCCACCTGGTGGCCCTGCGGCACCAGATGGCCCAGAACGCGGGGTTTGCGAACTACCGGGACTACGCCTTCCGCGCCCTGGGCCGGTGGGACTACGGGCCGGACGACTGCGAGGCGTTCCACGCGGCGGTGGAGCGCCACGTGGTGCCGTTGCTGGAAGCCCTCTACGAGCGCCGCCGGCGGGCGCTGGACGTGGACCGCCTGCGGCCGTGGGACCTGGAGGTGGACCCGCAAGGCCGCCCGCCCCTGCGGCCGTTCGGAAGCGGGGCGGAGCTGAGCTGCAAGGCGCTGGAGGTGTTCTTCCGGGTGGACCCGGAGCTGGGTGCACAGTTCCGGTTCCTGGTGGACCAGGGCCTGCTGGACCTGGACAGCCGCAGGGGGAAAGCACCGGGCGGGTACCTGGCCACCTTCGACGAGCGGCGGTGGCCGTTCGTCTTCATGAACGCCGCGGGCCTGGCCGCGGATGTGCGGACCCTGCTGCACGAGGCCGGGCACGCCTTCCACGCCCTGGCGGTGCGGGGCGAGCCGCTGCTCAGCTACCGCCACGCGCCCACGGAGTTCTCGGAGGTGGCGTCCATGGGCATGGAGGTGCTGAGCCTGCCCCACCTGGACGTGTTCTACCCGGACGGAGAGCAGCGGGAGCGGGCGCGGCGGGAGTTCTTCGAGGGGGTGGTGCGGCTGTTGCCGTGGGTCGCCACCGTGGATGGCTTCCAGCACCACGTGTACACGCAGCCGGAACACGCCCCGCAGGACCGCGCGCGGTGGTGGGTGGCGTGGTACCGGCGGTTCCACCCCGTGGTGGACTGGTCGGGCTACGAGGAAGCCCAAGCGTGCCTGTGGCACCGGCAGGCCCACCTGTTCGTGCACCCCTTCTACTACATCGAGTACGGGGTCGCCCAGCTGGGTGCCCTGCAGCTGTGGCTGCGGGCCCGCGAGGACTACCGGGGAGCCGTGGCCCGCTACCGGGCGGCCCTGGCCCTGGGAGGCTCCCGGCCCCTGCGGGAGCTGTTCGAGGTGGCGGGGCTGACCTTCGGGCTGGGCGAGGAGGTGGTGGCACCCCTGGCGGAGGCCCTCGCGAACGAGCTCCAGCTGTCCGCCAGCTGACCGGCTTTCGCCCGGACAACGGGGCCACGAGCTGCGCCTCAGGTGGCTGCGTACCCGGGAGGCGGCCCAGCTCCATCTGGGACGGCTGGACGGAGAGCCTACCGGGACGGACTGCCGAGTCTTTCCAATGCCTCGGACTGCACGATCCAGTAGACCTCCTGAAGCGACCGTCCGGTCCGCAGGGCCAGTTCGCGGCAGACCTCGTACTCCGGAGCGACGGTGACGAGCCGGCCCAGCCATCGCTTGACCTTGACCGCCGCGGGCCCCAGGCTCGACTGGAACTCAAAGAGCTCCCGCGGAGCTTCGTGCCGACCGATTGGCTGGCGGCGGACGCCTAAAGTGGTTGTTTCTCGGAAGATAACCGCAAGTAGCCGATCTTCAAGCTCGACCGGAGCCAGGACGCTGAGTAGGATGCCAGGCCTGTTCTTTTTCATCTGAATCGGTGTGAACCACACGTCTCTCGCCCCGGCCTCAAAGAGGCGCTCCATTAGGTAGCCGTAGAGTTCGGCTGGCATATCGTCGATGTTGGTCTCGAGCAGAATCAAGGTCTGATGGCAGGGGCCCGCAGCCTGCTCTCCGATCCAGACCCGGCAGGCATTCGGCAACGACTCTAAGTGGCGGGCTCCCAGGCCGTAGCCGACGGATTCGATCCTGAGTGGCGGCTGCTCGAACCGAGCAAGAATTGCGAAGATCGCGGCAGCGGTTGGGGTTACGAGTTCATACCGACTGGCTTCGGGGCTTGCAGCCGGCACCAACACCGCGCCGGTTCCAGCCAGGGTCTCCAGAACGGCAGGGGCCGGCACTGGCAGGTTCCCGTGCTCGGTCCTCACCACCCCACCCCCCGCCGGCAGGGGCGAACAGTAAACGGCCTCGACGCCCAGGGCGTGCAAAGCGACCAGCACGCCGACCACGTCCAGCACGGCGTCGACGGCCCCAACCTCGTGGAAATGGACCGCTTCGACGTCGACCCCATGGACTTTCGCCTCCGCCTCGGCAAGCCGATGGAAAACCGCCGCCGCCCGGCCGGCCACGCCCGGCGGCAGCCGGGCGCCCTCCAGAAGCCCCAAGATATCCTTAAGCCGGCGGCCGTGGCCCGGCGGTTCGGAGACCTCAACGATGAATCGGGTTCCGGCGATGGGGCCCCGCCGGTCCCGCTCAAACCGGGCCGAATAGCCCGAAAGGTCGAGGCCTTTGAAGGCAGCCAACAGAGCCTCGGTTGGGGCGCCGGCATCGACCAGCGCCCCGACAATCATGTCCCCGGCGGCCCCGGCAAAGCAGTCAAAATAGGCGGCTCGCACCGCGACAGTGGGCTGTTAATGACCCGAAGTTCGGCCCCGGGCCAGGACTGCCTCATTGAGGCTTCCCATCCGGTACCCGGCCAGGTCTACCGTCACGTACCGGTAGCCCAGCTTCCGGAACTGGGCCACAATCCCGGCCCGAACCTCCGGTTCCACCAGCCGGCCAATATCCTCCTGCAAAACCTCAATCCGGGCCAGCTCCTCGTGGTGCCTGACCCGCAGCTGCCGGAACCCAAGACCCCGCAGGTACGTCTCGGCCGCCGCCACCTGCTCAAGCTCGGCCAGCGTAATCATCCGCCCATACGGAAACCGCGACGCCAGACACGGCGACGCCGGCTTGTCCCAGACTTTAAGCCCCCGCTCCCGGGCCAGCTCCCGAATCTCGGCCTTCGTAAGGCCGGCCTCGCACAGCGGGTGCCTCACTCCCAGCTTCTCGGCCGCTTTAAGCCCGGGCCGGTAATCGCCCAGGTCGTCGGCGTTCGTCCCGTCGATGACCCACCGGTAGCCGTTCGCCCGGGCAAACTCCTTAAGCCGGCTGTAAAGCTCCATCCGGCAGTGGTAGCACCGGGCCGGGTTGTTGGCCACGAAGCTCGAGTCCGCCAGCTGCGCCGTCTTCACCACCCGGTAGGGGATGCCGATCTCCCGGGCAATCGCCTCGGCCTCGGCAATCTCCTCCGACGGGTACGTCGGCGACGATCCGATGACCGCCGCCGCCCGCTCTCCGAGAACCTCGTACGCCACCGAGGCCAGAAGGCTGCTGTCCACACCCCCCGAAAACGCCACCACTACCGAACCTAGCTCCCGCAGGACACCCTTAAGCCGCTCAAGTTTCGGATTCATCTTTCGTCCCCAGATTATGAATTGGGCCAGCCAGATAGCCCGCCCCGAAGCCATTGTCTATGTTCACAACCGCCACCCCCGGGACGCACGAATTGAGCATCGTCAAAAGGGGCGCCAGGCCGCCGAAATGGGCCCCGTAGCCGACACTGGTCGGGACCGCAATGACCGGGGCCGCCACCAGCCCCCCGACCACGCTCGGCAGAGCCCCCTCCAGCCCAGCCACCACCACCACTGCCTTGGCCGACCGCAGCCGGTCCAGGTTGCCAAGCAGCCGGTGGATACCGGCCACCCCGACGTCATAGAGCCGGTCGGGCCGGCTCCCCATCAGCTCGGCGGTCAACGCCGCCTCCTCGGCCACCGGTAAATCCGAGGTCCCGGCCGCCACCACCACAACCCCGGGCTTAAGCTGCCGATTCGGCCGGCGGTCCACGTAAATGGCCCGGGCAACCTCGTGGAAGCGGGCGTCAGGTACCACCGCCTTTACCGCCGCAAAGGCCTCAGCCGTCGTCTTCGTCACCAAGATGCATTCGGCCTGGGCAGCCAGCCGGCCGACGATTTCGGCCACCTGGGCGGAGGTCTTGCCCGGTCCGAAAACGACCTCGGGAAAGCCTTTGCGGACCGCCCGGTGGTGGTCGACCTTTGCAAACTCCAGTTCCTCATACGGCCACACCCTCAGGTAGTCCATGACCCGGTCGACGCTCACCTCGCCTCTTTGCAGGCGGAGCAGAAGCTGTAGAATGCCCATCCGGCTAACGGTCGATCAGCTCTTCCCGCACGCGCCCCTCCGCGTGGCGAGGCGTGGGGATATCCAAAAGCCTGGCCAGAGTGGGCGCGAGGTCGATGAGCTCAATGGGCCGGTCTGGCCAGATGCGCCTGACTCCGGGCCCCGCGAGGACAACCGCGGCGTGCATCTCCGGCACCGTGGGCAGGGTCAGGTGCGCCCCGGTAAAGTTGTGGAGCAGGCGCGAAGCCTCGAAGTGCTCGCGGTTCACGGTGATGCGCTCCGTCCCGTCGAAGTACTTCACCGCTGCGCGGTAGACGTAGGGGTTCGCCATGTACCCTGGCTTCCAGGCATACAACACGTCGCCGATCCGGTCAAAGCCGGCACCCTCTTGTATTCCCAGGATACGGGCGTCCTGCTTGCGTACCGCAACGGCGACGATGGCCTCCCCGGTGACGGGGTCCCGCAACCGCAACAGGGCGTCGATGATCTCGTCCTGGACCCGCTCGTAGTCCGCGGGGTCTACACAGCCGTCGGGGTCGCGGCCTTTCAAGTTCACAAAGATGTGGGCGTGGCCGGGTTCGAGAGGGTAGCATTTTGTACGGGACCAGTCGACCCGCATCTCGCCGGTCTCGGGGTCGACGGTGAAGCTCATCAGTCCAGCTTCTGCGAGGCAGAATTTGAGGAAAGGGAAGAAGTCCAGGTGGGTGAAGCCATGGTCGGAGACAACGAGGACGACGGTGCGGTCCAGATCCAGCGCGTGTAGGATTTCGCCGACGGCCTCGTCCACCTCTCGGTAGACGGACCGGATTACGTCGAGCCACCGGCCGGCGCTGGCCGGGTCATACGTGCGCGAGCGAGGCTCGATTCCTCCGTAGAGCACGTGCTGGATGTGATCGATGGTGCCTACCCAGGAGAAGGCGAGGTCCCACGACTGGGTTCGGAGGACGTAGGAGGTCGCGCGCCGCCACCACGTGTTGTGGGCAGTGAGCTGGGCGAGGTAGGATTCTAGGGGAATCCAGCCGTCCATGAAAGCCCACGGGTCGTCGACTTCCATGTAGGGCCCCGCCACCGCCTCCAGCTCCCGCGTCAGTTCCGGAGGCACGGTGTAGGGCTCTGCGGTGTTGACGGCGGTAACGTACAGGCGGACGTCCTGTGCGTCCGGGCTCAGGGCCACCAGCTGGAAACGGAACCGCCCTAGGCGCGCCCCTTGGCTCGTCTGGAAGGTGGCGGTGATCCACTCACTCAGTTCCCCGGCCCGCAGCCGGGCTACGGCCGCCCGCGCGTCCGGGCGCGGGGCCACTATCAGCTGGTCATACCCGGCCTCGCCGGCTGCCACGATGGCGACGTGGTAACGGGGGCCCCGGGCGTACGTGGGCGGGACGTCCACGGAGAAGGCGAGCGGAGGCCGACGGCTGCCCTCTAGGCCGAGCCAGTCCCGCGCGGGCTCCGGGTGGACGACCACCATGCGGCCGGGCACCTGATTACAGGCGAAGCGCCGGGTGGCGAAGAGGGAGCTGCTCGCGATGTCGAACAGCGGCATGTAGAAAAATCGGAAGGGAGGGTTGAGGGCCGCTGCTACCTGAACCCCACGTTCCAGGCCCAGGGGCCAGGTGACCGGCCAGTTGACCAGCGCAGGCAACTTGCCGGCGCGCAGCCCCGCCTCCCACAGGGTCTCCGCGAGCTGGACCCGGCGGTCGAAGGAGGTGTGCCAGCGGTCCAAGGGCTCACCCGGGAAGTGGACCATGAGGCTGGGGACGCCGGTGGTCCCGGTGGCCGCCCCCGTAACGATGGCGGACCAAGCGGCCGCGGTGAGGGGTGGGAAGGTGGTGATCCCCCGCGCAAACACGCCTCGGTCCATCAGGGATCGCAGGTTCCGCAGAACCCCCTCCTCGGAGAACCGCTGCAGCAGGTCGGGGAGGGCTGCGTCGAGGCCGAGGACCAGGAGCTTGTCAGGCTTGGCAGGCATGCTACCACCCCCGTGTCAGGACGGTCGTTACCGGAAGGCGCCCAGGGTCAGGCCGCGGACGATCCGGCGTTGGGCCGCCAGCGCGAGGAGCACCACAGGCCCCATGATGAGGACCGCGGTGGCCGCGAAGGGGCCCCACAAGGTCTCCTCCGTGGTAAGGAACCCGAAGATGGCCACGGGGGCCATGCGCACCCGGTGCCCGGTCAGCACGGACGCGTAGATGAACTCGTTCCACGCGTTGATGAAGGAGAGGATGGCGGTCACCGCCATCCCCCCGTAGGCCTGCGGCAGGGCGACCCGCAGGAACGCGCCGCCCCTCGAGCACCCGTCCACCAGGGCCGCTTCCTCCAGCTCCCGGGGAACGTCCAGGAAGTACGTGGCCATCAGCCACACGGCGAAGGGCACGGTCATGCTCAGGTAGATGAGGAGGATCCCGGCGTATGTGTCCAGCATGCGGAGCCTAGAAAGGGCGAGGTAAAAGGGGATGAGGAAGCCGACGGGGGGGGCCATCTGCGTGAACAGCGTGTAGAAGAACAATGGCTGGCGAAGGGGAAAGCGGACGCGGGCGTAGGCATAGCCCGCGGGGACAGTGATGGCGAGGGTGAGGAGCATGGTGAGGCCGGCCACAGCCGCACTGTTGACCAAGCTACGCGGAATGTCCGCGGTGGCCAGAGCTACGCGGTAGTGCTCGAGGGTGGGTGGGAACAGGAGTTTCGGTGGCAGGGTGAAGATGTCGGTCCTCGGCTTAACGGAGGTGGCGCACACCCACAGGACGGGGACGGCCCACACAGCGAGGGCGAGGGCAAGGGCCGCCGAACGGAGGAGGCCGGACAGCGTACGGCTCCAGGGAGGACGCTTCACGGCGTGGCCTCTACGGCGCTGCGCAGCCGGCCGAACACCAGAGTGGCTGCGAGAGTAACGAGGAGCAGGGCGGTGGACAGAGCCGCTCCGTAGCCGAGGTTCAGAGAGGTGAAGGCCACGCGGTACGCGTACAAGTTCAAAATCTCGGTGGCGGTCCCGGGGCCTCCGCCGGTGGCGGCGTAGATGGCGTCGAAGGCGCGGAGGGCGATGATGAGGCGGACCACGACCACCGTGATCACCGCGGGCCGGATGAGGGGGAGGGTGAGGTGCCGGAACCTCTGCCAGGGGCCCGCGCCGTCCACCAGGGCGGCTTCGTAGGGCTCCACGGGAAGGGCCGCAAGGCTGGCGGAAAACACCAGGAACACGAAGGGCGTCCACTGCCAGGTATGCATCAGAATCACGGAGGCCAGGGCGAGGGTTGGGTCTCCCAGCCAGCTGTGGGAGCCGAGTCCCATGGCGAGGGCCAGGTAGTCCAGCAGGCCGTAGCGCGGCGTGAGCAGCAGCGTGCGCCAAACGAGCCCTACCACCACCGGGGTGAGGATCATCGGCAGCAACACGGCGACTCGCAGGAAACCCTGGCCCGCCCGGACGCCGACCAGGGCCAGGGCGAAGGCCAGGCCGAGCAGGACCTGGAGCGCCACGGTGGTCAGCGTGTAGACCACGGTAACCTGCAGGCTGTGCCAGAAGCGCGCATCGCCGAGCATGGCCGCGTAGTTGCCGAACCCGGCGAACCCGCCCACCCACGGGCGCGTGAGCTCGATGTGGAACAGGGAGGCGCCCACGAGGACAAAGAGGGGAGCCGTGGACACGAGGAGGAGGATGACCAGGCTCGGCGCCACGAGCAGGAGGCCGAACCGGGCCTCGCGGTCCAGACGGGACGGGCGCCGGGCAGCGACCGGGGCGGCCCCGACTACCCTGGCGGCGAGGCCGGAGCCGCCCCGGGGCGCGCGATAGGGGCCTAGGGGTCTGTTCATCGACGCAGGATGCGGCGGAGCTCCGCGTTGGCGTCGTCCAGGGCCTGCTTGGGCGTCTTGCGGCCCACGAGGGCCTCCTGAATGGCGATGGCCATGACCTCCCCGATGTCCGGCCACTCGGGGATCCGTGGCCTCCAGTCCGCGTCGGTGTCCTCCCGCAGGGAGGTCAGCACCACGTCCGCGTAGTCCGGGGTGAAGGCGATCACCCTGCGGTACCCGGGGTCTTGCCAGATGGAAATGCGGTTTACCCCCGTGCGCACCACGGCGTCGGGAGCTTCCTTGAAGGTGGCGGAGCGGAGCTGGGTGGGTCGGCTGGCCAGCCACTGGATGTACAGCCAGGTGGCCTGCTTCTTGCGGGCGGGCAAGGCGGCGTTCACGGGCATGGCCCAGTTCCAGATGCTCGTCACCCGCTTACCCGTGGGGCCCTTGGGCCAACGCTGGTAGCCCACCTTCCCGGCGACTTTCGACTTCGCGGGGTTCTCGATCACGGAGGCCGTACTGTTGGCGTCGATGTACTGAGCGACGGTCCCGGCGGCGAAAGCCTCCATGATCTCGGGCCAGTTCCAGTTCTCCACGCCCTTCGGGGCAAATTCCCGGAGCACGCTCACGTAATACTCGAGGGCGCGTACCCCGGCCTCGCTGTTCACCGTCGGCCTCCCCGCGTGGTCAAACCACTGGCCTCCGTACGCGCGGAACAGGGAAGGCCAGATGTACATGTTCTGGCCGGCACCCCGGAATCCCCGCAGAGCCAGGCCGTAGAGGTTCCGGGCGGGGTTGTGTGCCCGCCGGGCCGTCTCCCGCAGCTCCTCCAGCGTCTCCGGTGGCCTGAGGCCGAGCTGTTCGTAGACGTCCCTCCGGTAGATGTGGATCGTGACCTCCCCCTCTACGGGCATGCCCCACAGGCGGCCGCGGTACGTGTTGTGACGACGCCACAGGGGCACGACGTCTTCCAGGTCGAACCAGGCACGGTCGGTCAGCCGGTGGTCGTTCAGGAACAAGTCTAGAGGTTCCACCCAGTTGTTGACTGCGTATAGAGGCAAGTACATGGGGTCCGCGGTGTGGCTGGCGTAGTTGCCGGTCCGGGAGCTCAGGTCCAACACCGCCTTTTCCCGCATCTCCCGGGGTGGGATGACCTCGAACGTGACCTCGATTCCGGTTAGCCGCGTGAACTCCGGGGTGACGGAGCGGAACTTCGTGAAGTAGTGCGCAGGCGTGACGAGGATGTGGATTCGTTCTCCTGCCAACTGCCTCCAGTTGATGCGTGCGGCGAGGTACGGATCAGCCCCCGTGGGAGCTGCCCAGGCCCAGTCCGCGCCGCGCAAGGTCCACGCCGCGACCCCGCCTGCGGTCAGGCGGAGCATCTCACGCCGTGTCAGGCGTTTCATGCCTCTCCCCCCTCTCTGGGATTGGGTTCAGGTAGTGCGCCAGGCGCCACACCAGGAACGGGACCACCGCCAGCTGAACGAAGGCACCGGGCAGGCCCGTCCAGACTGCGGTTTGCACGTAGACGGCGGGAGGCACGCGGAGGCCGAGGGCAGGCCCCAGGAGGCTAGCGGCGACCGCCAGCGCGAGCCTGCCCAGCAGGAGCGTGCCGACCAGCCAAGCGTACTCGAGCAGCAGGGGACGGGACAGCGAGCGGGCGGAGGCCGGGCGGGGGGTGCCCAGGAGCCGTCCGCGCAGCCAACCTGCGGCGGCGCCGTAGGTGGCGAGCTCGGCCGTCATCAGTTGTGCCACGGGCGGAGCCGTGGGCGGGCTCCCCGTCAGCAGGGCGGACAGGAGCGGTGCCAGCAGGCCGACAGCCAGTCCTGACCCCGTACCGAAGAGCGCGCCGGTCACGAGGACGGGGATGTGCATGGGCAGGAAGACCGGCCCGAGCCCTACCGCGTGGAACAGCCACGGCAACACCAGGCAGAGAGCGAGGCCGGCTGCGCTCCCCGCCAGGGTCTGGACCGTGGCCCGCCCCGCCTGTCCGTGCGCGGCACCTTCCCCGGCCGTGCCCCCTCTGTCCAAGAGCCGCCTGAGCAGCGCCACCACCTCGCCCCCTTCCGCCCCGGACCGCAGCGCCTCCTCCACCGCAGCCTCGAAGGGGCACGGACCGTCCCGCCGGCGGTTCAGGATGGCGGGCACCCGCCGGCCCGCCCGCAGCGGGATGCCCCGGGTGCAGGCTTCCCGCAGCGCGGCGTCGCTGCTGACCTCTGCGTCGACTGCGCAGATCCCTGCCCAGTGCGCCAAGAGGAGGGCGGCCACGCCCACCACGCGGTCCGACAGCACCGCGCCCCGCAAGCCTGCGGCACGCAGGCTCGCGGCGGCCTCCAGCAGGTTCCCCAGGCCGCAGTCCCCAGACGCGAAGAGGATCTGGTCTCGCCAGGCGACGACAAACCCCAGGCCCCGGTGCCGCCGGTAACGAGCGGCGCGGTCGAGTTGGCGCTGCAGGTCAGTCCGCACTGCCGTGGGGCCGCGCGCCGAGGGCATCGTAGACCTGCACGAGGGCCGAGCTGTCCTGCCGACCCAGGCCCCTGGCCCGGGCCAGGTGGTTCAGCAGGCGGGTGGCGGAGGTGAGCACCGGCGCAGCCCCCGCCCGTTGGGCCATCGCCAGCGCCAGGTCGGTGTCCTTGCACAGGAGGTCCACCGAGAACACCGGCGAGAAGTCGGATCGGGCGATCTTGGCTCCCGCCTCCCGGAAGAGGCCGGAGACCGTGGCGGCGCCGCTGGACACCACGACCTCGTAGAACAGGGCGGGCGGGATCCCCAACTGCGGCGCCACCGCCATGACCTCCGCCGTCGCCGCGTTGAGTACGGCGAACATCATCTGGTTCAGCAGCTTGACGGTGTGCCCCGCGCCGGGCGGGCCCACGTGGAAGACCCGGTGGGCGAAGGCCTGGAGGACGGGGCGTACGACCTCCACCGCTTCCGCGTCGCCACCCACGGGCACCGCCCACCGTCCGGCGGTGGCCGGCCGTCCGAGGATGGGTGCGTCCAGAAACGCGACCCCCCGTTGCTGCGCGCGGCGCGCCAGTTCCTGCGTGGTCGCAGGGTCACTTGTGGTGGTGTCGACGACAAACGAGGGCCGTTCCGGGAGGTCCACGAGCTCCAGGGTGACCGCGCGCACCTCCGCCGGCCCGGGGAGGGAGAGCACCACCACCCGGCAACCGGCACCCAGGCTGCTCAGGCCGGCTGCAGGCACCGCGCCGCACGCGGTCGCGCTCGCCTGGGCCTCGGGGTCGCGGTCGTAGGCGACCACGGAGTACCCGGAGGCGGACAGGGCGGAAACGAGGATCCGCCCCATGGTCCCGCAGCCCACCACCGCCACGGACGCCGGAGGGTGGATAGCCCCGGGAGCGCCACGGCCCCGGACGTGGTCCGTCTGCGGCTCCGTGCTCATGAGGTGTGCTCCTTCGCCTCGCCGCCGTCTGTGTAGACGTGTACCTGTACCCGCGACAGCCGCGGGACGACGAGCAGGCGTGGCCGACTGCCCACGTGCCTTACTGCCTGACGGAGTGCTTCGTCGAAAGTGCGGACTGGAACACACCCGATGCCGCGTGCGTATTCGGGCGCACGGGCGCCCACCAGGTACACTGCGCGTGCGCAGCGGTCCGCAAGCCCGCCCATGTACGCCATGGAGAACGCGTGGAAGGGATGGTACGCGTAAGCGACCCGGTACGCGCGGACCCACTGGGGCCGCGTACAGACGTCCTCCTCGTGTGCCGCCAGGTCCTCCACGGAGTGGCAGCGTTCGAGGAGGCGGTAGACCTCACGGTACGCAGGGAACCACTCGTCGTTGAACCAGCCGTCACACACACAGAAGGCGATAACCACGGGGAAAGGCTTGAGGGCCGCGTACGCCCGAGCCAGAGACGCGCCGATCGCCTGCTTGACCAGGAGGGGGTTCGACCCCATGCCCGGGCCGTAGTGGAAGTCCCGGGGAATGCCCAGGACCAGCACGTCCGCAGGCTCGCCTGGCACGGACACTTGTGTGCGTCGTCCCGCGAGCGGCCAGGTGGCCTCCTCCACCTCGTGGAGCCGACCCGCGAACACCGCCAGCTGCTCATTCCGCCCGTTCAGGACGGCATCCACGGCGAAGAACGGCTGCTTCATGTGGCGCTCGATCACCTGGCCGATCCGGCGCAGCTGGCTGCGGAAGTGGCTGTGGGGGGTGATGGGCACAAAGTCGGGACGGAACAGGGTGGTGGGGGTGTGGTGGCACCGGATGGAGCGCCAGCCCGTGAGGCCCGTGCAGGGCATCTTGTACCCGCCGCTATACCCGCCGTAGGGGTTACCGAGGGTGTGCCCGAGGACCACCACTAGGTCGGCTTCCAGGACCCGGCGGTTTACCTCTACGAGCTCGCCCTCCTCCGTCTCGCCCAGGGTGACCATGTAGGCGGGGTCTTCCGCGTCGTGGTTGAGAAGCCGGCTGGGCGGGAAGCGGGCCACGAGGTCTGGGCCAAGGTAGCTTTCCATCTCGCGGCGGGTGTTCTGGCGGTGGAGGCCGTTCGCGCACACCAGCGTCACGTCGGAGGGGCGGACACCCGCGGCCTCTAGCTCCTCAAGGAGCAGGCGCAAAGTCACGCGGCGGTGGGCTGTGGCGTGCGCGCCCCCCTTGACACGGTCCGGGAACGCCACGAGGACCTTAGCCCCGGGCCCTACCAACTTGGACAAGGGTTCGGTTCCCAGGGGCCGGGCTAGGGCGCGGCGGGTGAGTTCTGTGGGGTCGTCTGTGGGGGCGGGGTCCTGGTAGAGGACTCCTGGCTCCACCACCACGGCGTCGGTGGGGAGCTCGACCTCCACGAGGCCGTCGCCGTATTCGAGCTGGACCCGCCTCATGACTCGCTCCGAGGAGCAGCGCCGCGCACCGTCGGCGCACCCCGACTCGTGTAAACTACGCAGGCCCTCGGAAGGGCTCCGCCCCCGTGACGATCGGACGCCCGAAAAAGTCTAATTGTATGCTAGATTGTGCATAACACCGGCCGCACCGGTTGTCAAGAGGGCCGCTGCCGGGTGTGTCTTGTTGGCCCGCCGGGGGCGGCGCAAACTGGGCGGTGGTGCGGAAAGGCAGCGGAGGAGAGCGGTGCGCCTAGACAGAGACAGCGGAATTCCTTTACATGTCCAGATCCGGGAGCTGGTCCGCCTCGGTATCGCCCAAGGGAGGTGGCGGCCGGGCGAGACGTTGCCCGCGGAGGACGAGCTGGCCCGCACCCTGCGGGTGAGCCGGGGGACGGTACGCCAGGCCCTGGGCCGGCTGGCGGAAGAGGGACTTGTGGTGCGGCACCGTCGCTCGGGTACACGGGTGGTGCGTGTGCCCGCAGAGGCGGGCCTCCTGTTGATCTCTCCCTTCCGCGCCATCCAGGCCGCAGGCCTCCGTCCCCGGGTGCAGGTGCTGGCGCTGGACAAGCGGCGGCCTCCACGGCGGGTGCGAGAGGCGTGGGGCCGCCCGGGTAGCCGGGGCTACCGGTGGGCGGTCTTCTTCGACCGGGTGTTCTGGGCAGACCGGGAGGCCGTCGCCAGAGGCAGCTCGTGGGTCCCCGCCCCGCGGTTCGAGGCGTTGCTGTCCATGGACCTCTCGGCTCGAGCCTTCCTGGACGTACTGGCCCGGGACTTCGGGGTGGTGGTCACGCGCATCGACGAACGCATGGAGCTGACGGGCATGTCCGCGGAGAACGCCAGGCTACTAGGCACTTCCCGGGGTAGCCCCTGCCTGGCCGTCACGCTCTGTCAGTGGTCGCGTGGGGAGCCGGTGGAGTACGCAGAGTTCTGGCTCGACCCAGCTAAGTCCCGATACCTGTTTACGGGGTTGATGGACGTGCACACAGCCGGCGGCCTGGTCGCGCAGAGGGCCGGGCGCCCGTAGCCACCTGAACGGCGTCCTATGGCGCAGGCTGCTCTGTCTCCTTGTAGCGGGCGCGGGGTGCGTGGTCCCGCTTGTACACCAGGATGGTGCGGTAGAACTCGATCACCACCACGCCGTCCTGGTTGGTCCCGGTGGTC
>FWWL01002124.1_pt1 | contig 43035 bp, 41 predicted proteins | sample 2228331 | NCBI WGS metagenome assembly FWWL01 (sample SAMEA103939775, study PRJEB20133) | metagenome | reverse complement strand
ATGAATGGGGGTGCTAAAATGGGCTATTACTTTGTTTCAGTTTTTTATTGTGTATTTTGTTGATTTTGGTTTTTTTTGAGACTGTAAAAAAAGTAAATAGCTCTTCGTGCTTCGTGCAAAAATCTTATCTTTGTAACAGGTTTCCTTATCTTGGAGAGTGCTTACAAGATGAGAAAACCTACCCACCAAAGTACTTGACAAATAAAAATTTCTCCTTAAAATATAAAGAAGGGAAAAAAGAAGGAGAACCGTATGAGACAGGGGACATTTTCCCGAAAGACACGGGAAACCCACCTCGACCTCTCGTTGGACCTCGATGGCAATGGAAGCTATGAAATCAATACGGGTGTAGGATTCTTCAATCACATGCTTGAAACCATCTCACGGCATAGTCTTGTCAATATCTCCCTCAGTGGGAGTGGAGATATCCATGTAGATTACCATCACCTCGTCGAGGATACAGGTATTCTCCTTGGTCATGCGCTTATGCAGCTTCTCGGAGATAAACGCGGATTCCAGCGATTTGGATGGGCTATACTCCCTCTCGATGAGGCTCTCGTAGAAGTAAGTATCGACATTAGCGGCAGACCATTCTATGCATCAAATCTGCGTGACTATCCAGGTTCCATCGGCACATTTGACATGGAATTAGGCGATGTTTTTTTCCAGGGATTTGCTTCTATGGGATATACTCTCCATATTCTTGTGCAAAGGGGAGAAAACCGACATCATATCCTTGAAGCCTCTTGTAAAGCTTTTGCCCATGCGTTGAGACAGGCAATCAAGATCGATCCTGATCATCCCTCTCTTCTCCCTACTACCAAAGACTACTTTGGAGCCTGAGAAAAGCTATGATAGCGATTGTTGACTACAACATGGGAAATATAGCAAGTGTATACAACGCCTTTCTTCGTATAGGTGTCACTCCTGAAAAACTGAAAGTGATTCGAACAGCCAAAGAGATTGAAAAAGCGTCGGCCCTTGTGCTCCCGGGAGTTGGTGCTTTTGATGATGCTATGAGACATCTCAGAGAACAAGATCTTGTCCAGGCTATCCAGAAGCATACCCAGCAAGAGAAGCCGCTTTTGGGGATTTGTCTGGGTTATCAGCTTCTCTTTGAGGCGGGAGAGGAGGGAAACCACACTGAGGGGCTTGGCCTTGTCAGGGGAAAAGTTGTTCGTTTTCACATCCATCTTCCCATCCCACATATAGGCTGGAGCACCACTTTTCTCAAACAAAACAAAGAGATATTTGACTCTCTGCCCCAAAATGTGTATTTTTATTATGATCATGCCTATTATCCTGAGGTAAAGGAGAGCGACGTGATTGCCTGTGAAACGGAGTACGGTATCCGTTATGTCTCTGGAATCCAGAAAGGTTTTATTTTTGGTTTTCAGTTCCATCCCGAAAAAAGCCATAAATCTGGTCTTCGTCTTCTTTCCAATTTTGTCTCTATTTTATCAGAGAGAGGATTCTTATGATTATCATTCCAGCCATCGATATCAAAAACAAAAAATGTGTTCGCCTTGTTCAGGGCAATCCAGAGTTTGAAACGGTGTACTCTGATGACCCCATATTTCAGGCTCAGTTCTGGGAACGCGAGGGAGCGAAACGGATTCACATCGTTGATCTTGATGGAGCCTTTAATGGCAAACCCCAAAACATTGATCTAATTGAGCGAATCGTTCAAGAAGTGAATATCGAAATCGATGTCGGAGGAGGTATCCGGGACAATCGCGTGATCCGAGCACTCCGTAGCCGCGGGGTTCACAAAGTGGTTATCGGCACTGCTGTGATGGATAACCGAAAGTTTGTTCGCAATCTGTGTAAAAGTGACCCTGATGGGGTGGTTATAGCCATTGATGCCTCTGATGGTTTTGTCGTCAAAAACGGATGGCAAGAGATCACGTCAACACGGGCGGTTGATCTCCTCAAAGAGATTGAGGATTTTGGTGTTTCGGAGGTTATCTATACCGATATCAGTCGAGATGGAACCCTGGAGGGTCCCAACTATGATGCCATTGAAACCATGCTCACTGTCTCTGATATTCCTATCATTGTTTCGGGTGGGATTTCCTCACTCGAGGATATCAAAAAGCTCAAGGAATACGAACCAATGGGGCTCAAGGGAGTAATCATCGGCAAAGCCCTCTACGAAGGGAAGTTTACGCTTCCAGAAGCCATGCAGTACGTATGATCAAACGTCGCAAAACACGTCAGATATACGTTGGACATGTGGCTGTAGGAGGAGATGCACCTATCTCTATCCAGTCCATGACCAGTGTTCCCACCGTCGATGTGAAGGCTGTTCTCTCGCAGATACGGCGACTCGAGGAGGTGGGATGTGATATTGTGCGATTAGGGATCCCCGATCAAGAAAGTGCCCAGGCCATCAAGGAGATCAAGAAACACTCAAAACTCCCCCTTGTGGCGGATATTCATTTTGATTATCATCTCGCCCTTATCGCCATCGAACAGGGTGTTGACGGGCTCAGACTAAATCCTGGAAACATCCGCCAGCGAGAACATGTCGAGACCGTTGTCAAAGCCTGTAAAGAACATAGAATCCCTATCCGTATCGGTGTCAATGCTGGCTCTATTGATCGTTCTCGTTATGCCCATCCGACAGCAGAAGCCCTGGTCGATTCTGCACTTGCTCATATCAAGATTCTCGAGGATCTGGATTTTTTTGACATCAAGGTCTCACTCAAGTCTTCTGATGTTCTGACGATGGTTGAAGCATACAGACTCTTCTCTACCAAAAGAGACTATCCCCTCCATCTCGGCGTCACCGAAGCAGGACCGCTGAGTCAGGCACTGATCAAAAGCGGCATCGGGATAGGGAGCCTGCTTCTCGATGGTATAGGCGACACCCTCCGGGTATCGATTACAGGAGACAACCTCGAGGACGAGGTAGAGGCTGCCCGTATCATCCTTCGCAGTCTCAATCTGCGTAAAGAAGGCATTGAAATCATCTCCTGTCCCACCTGTGCTCGAAAGGAGTTTGATGTTGCAAAGACGGTAGAGCTCTTCCAGCAAAAAACCCGCCATATCCGTCACTACCTCAGAGTGGCCATTATGGGATGTGTTGTCAATGGTCCTGGCGAAGCCCTCGAATCTGATATCGGTATAGCTATAGGCAAATCCTCGGCTGTTATCATCGAAAATGGTGAAAAAACCTCTCTCCGTATTTCCAACCCAACCCCTGAAGCCATCTCCGACATGCTGGTCAAAGAAGTAACAAAACGTATCCAGAAGTAAACTTGACAGATTCACTCTCTCCCTCTACACTGTCGTTAGATAAAGCGATGATAAGGAGATTGTCTATGCGAATATTCAACTTTTTGGTTTTGTTTTTTTTTCCTGTCTGGATCTTATTCGCTCAAACAGCCCAGTACCATGTCCACCGGAATTTTCCTTCCCGTTTTGTGGATACGAGAAGTATCATCGTTTATCTCCCCCCAAACTATTCCCAATCAACGAACAAGTATCCCGTCCTCTACATGCACGACGGACAAAACCTCTTTGAAAGCCAAAAAACCGGCCTGAGAGGGGCAGGGAGTCCCATAAAGTGGAACGTGGACGTAGCTCTTGAAACCCTGATGAGCAAAAACCTGGCCAATCCCTGTATTATTGTAGGAATCTTCAATACCGCCAAAAGGATAGAAGAATACTCTCCCCCAACCAATGCTTCAGGAAGAGGCCTCCTGGGCAATTATGCCAGATTCATCGTCGAGGAACTCAAACCATGGATAGACAGCCACTACCGAACTGACCCCTCACCCAGAGCCACAGGAATCATGGGTTCGTCCATGGGAGGGCTGGCATCATTTTATATTCAGATGTGGTATCCTGAGGTTTTTGGGTTCTCGGGAGTAGTCTCCCCCTCCTTCTGGTGGGGAAACGAGCAGGTGCTCACACATATTGATGAGGGCAACTGGAAACAAGTCCAAATGATGTATATTGATGCGGGATGGAGAGAATCTGACGAGATGATGATCCCCGCCAGAAACGTCTATACCAAACTCTCTTTGAAACTTGGCGAGCGTCTCTGGTATTATGAAGACAGAAACGGTACCCATTCTGAGTCCTCCTGGCAAAATCGTGTATTCATCCCTCTCCTCCTCTTTACAGGCAAGGGACAACCTGTGTTCTCCTCCTGGAGCGGAATCATAGACCCACCAGTCATTGGTATAAAAGACAGAAGTGCCGTCACTCTCGAAGCAATCTACGAGAATAACGTGAAACGCACGTTTTTCCCATCCCTTTCGTCAAAAGATCTTGTTATCTCTAACGAATATATGATTATAGGCAAAGTTGCCGGTCCAGTAACCTTGAACATCTCAACGCCATGGGGAACAACCTCCACCAACCTCACCATACTTCCCAAAAGCCGAGATGATATCACGATACGTTTTATAGCTTTCAAACCCTTCACCATGGAGGTTTTCCTTTATGTGAGCAATAACATCCAGACAAAAACCAACTGGCAGATATCCTTCGTCAAAACCAACGAAATATCACTTGTCGAAAAACGAGGGACACGCTATTACTTCCGTATACTGGATGAAACAGGGAACCCCCTGGAAAGAAACGGAAAATCTATCGAACTCTCGGTGACATTTACTCGTGATAGGGACTATTCACTCGACTTCTGATCAAAAAACGAGCAAGGGCTTCCTCAACCTCCTGAGCGACCGCAAGCTTTCCATTGACAGTCGTAGTGGCTGTCACTTTGCCCTGAGCCACCAGCTTTTCATCGGGAAGTTTGTAGATATCTTGATAGAAAACATACTTGAGTCTTCCTTCTTTTTCAAAGGCGAGACGACAGACAAACTCATCACCACTTCGCAAGGGAGAACGATACGCTATCTCAATCCGTGCGACAAAAGCATCTATCCCCTTGTGATGAAGCTCAGCAAAATCAAGCCCTATAGATTTCATAAATTCGTGGCGAGTGTGTTCCATGTAATTCTGGTACACAGCATTGTTGACCACTCCCTGAAGATCACATTCATAATCCCTCACCTTAAACGCTAACTCGTAAATATAGTTCATGTTACTCCTCCGTCTTTGTTGTTTAGGACCTTTCTGCCCGTCGAGGAATATTGCCACCTATAGCCTTGAGCTGCTCATAGTAGATTTCACGAATCTCCCTCAAAATCTGCTTATACCGATCGCTTGAGTAATCGGGATATGTCCATGGCCAGCTCTGCCAATTCTTTTTCTGATAATGGAGTGTCACCTCGGCATAAATACCCTTTGCAAGGTATATCCTATGCATTTGATCCTTTGTCGTTGCTAAAACAAATTTTCCCAACTGCATGTAACCAGGATCGAGATTCACCAGTCTCCGCCCCTCGACGGCCAATTCATCCTCTATTTGGTTTGTTTGAAGCTTGATATCGACAATTTCTTCCGGTTGGATCAGCTGTTCAAAAGAGAGGAAAACACGAAAGATAGGAAGTCCCATCTCCTCATCGTAATAATGGGTAAACGAAAACTCAAAGGGCATGCACTCATAATCAAGACCGCCATAGAGACAGCACAGTCTCTCCCTCGCTCTCAGATATCGTTCCTCATCAGAAAAGAGTACACCTATCACAAGTTTGACAGGCTCATGTTCAAAAGGCTTGCCCACAGTTTCCTCACAAAAGAATACGCAAACCACCAGAAACCTGAATCCCGCCTTCTGGCAGCGACGGTCTTCGGAAGTGGTTTTGATTGAGGATATTGTCTACCGAAAATTCGAGGTAGAAATCCTTGCCAAGCTGTTGGGAAAGACCAAGATTCAGGATCACGGCATCAGGCAGTGTTGCACCATTAGCCACTTGCACCGATGGATAATACGTTCCACGGAAGGTAGTCGTCAACCCAATCTCTTGAAACTTCCATTCAAGAAGAGATGATAGAAACACACCACCAACCTCATAAATGTCTTCGGAAAGAGGCAGAGTATAGGTGAGGGTATTTTTCCACACAAGCCCTTTCATCAAGATCCAATCCAAGGCACCCTGGAAAGCCAATAGCGAAACATTTGTTTTCTCTTCATAGGTAAACATATCCCTCTCAGAGAGATAAACAGGATTGGCGTACACCTGGTAGAAATGATAAAAAGCACTCCCTTTGATTGAAAAGTTTTCCGAGGGAAGATACTGAATACTAACTTGAGGAGACCAGCGATCATGACGTACTGCCGAGGTGAAAAAATACTGATTCTCCTCGAGGAGTCTATCACCTAAAAACCTCTGACGCTCACCCTCAATACCAGCAGTAAAAACCAGCATCTGGGTATATCGGTATCTTACCATCACAAGAGGAAACCAGAAGAAAGGAGCCCGTGAAGAAAAGTAGAGTCTCGTTCCCAAATCAAGAGAAAGCGTTGGCAACACATTAAGCCTATCAAGAAAACCAAAATTCCCCTCATGAAAAAGGGTGTCCTGAAAAACATAAGAATACGCACCATCTACCTTGAGAAAATTATCTTTGGCCCAGCTTGCCTCGTAAGAAAAAGAAGGAGAGAAATGATAAAAAAGCTGGTTGGTATAGCCAGTGGTGAGCAATTTATGTTGACGTTCCAGATAATTTCCCTCAACAGCTATCTGGAAAAGGCTATACATATCAGGGATAAATGAGAGACCTACTTTGGCTGGAAAGTATCTCACCTGTTCTGAGAGTACCACCGTATTGGTATAAAGCCCCAGTTCCCGTGTATAATACCCTATCTCTGTCTGTATTTCCCACTGAGAGGATGGTGTAAAGATCAAATCCACATTAATATCATCCAGCTTGAATTCCGTATTGTAGAGACGAGTATTCGATAGCGCCAGACTCCCACGAGAATTTCTCAAATACGAAACAAGGTAGTTGAGCTTGTCAACTCGCTTGCCAATTGTAATATCAGAGAAAAGATTTTCACTCGTCCCATAAAACAAACGAAAACTGGAGAGAGAGAAAGAAGGGGATTTTCTTACATTCGTGAGCTCCGCTTTGTAGTATTCGCTTTTTCTGAGACGAGAAAGTTCCGAGAGATCGACACGACCAAAATCCACCTCCTGTCCGGCTAACCCAAGGTTGGTTTGATCCTGTAATGGAATAGAAGTATCACCCTCCAGAACAATCTTGACATCAGGAAGCACAATGGTCGAAGAAACATTCTCCTGCCCCCATCCTACAATCCACACCCCCAAAGAACACATAGAAATGAGGAAAAATTTTTTCATAAAACCTCCATAGAGTTTATATTGACTTATATTATAAAGATAGAAATCAAAACTGTCAATCTCAGAGTCGGTAGAAAGAAGCATACAAAACTTTCACCGCTTCTTTCTGAAAAATTTTTACATGAGAGTAATGCTCTTTTATACATTTCTACTTAATCAAGAAACTTATATGCCTATATACCACTTTGGAGGTAAAAAATACCCTGAAGTGAAAAAAAAATCCCCCGAAGTGGTATTGTGAACATTCCCTCTGTGGCCGTATAATACAATAGTAGAAATTAAAAAAAGTACACGACCTCTGAAAGGAGAAAAGGTCCCCCACCGCCTTTTCTCCTTGTTTTTCAACACATTGCCCCCCGACCCGATGGAGTTTTCTTGACTCCGTCGGGTTTTTTTATTGTGTTTTATGTGGAAAATTCTTCTTCTCTCCTTTATAATAAATTATCAAAGAAAAGCAAGGAGAGCACTGTGAATCGAGCGCTTTTCAGCCTCTATTATAAAGAAGGATGTGACGGCTTTGCCCGTTTCCTCGCTCAGCATGGCTACGAAATCCTCTCTACCGGAGGAACCTACAAATACCTCCAGGAACGTGGCATCCCCGTAACCGAGGTTTCTCAGATTACCCGTTTCCCCGAAATCTTGGATGGTCGAGTAAAAACCCTCCACCCTATGATTCATGGTGGTATTCTCGCTATGAGAGACCAATCTTCTCACAACGAACAACTTGCCACGCATGGGATTACCCTTATTGATTTTGTAGTGGTGAATCTCTATCCCTTTGAAGAAACAATACAAAAACCTAACGTCTCTCTCGAAGAAATCATCGAACAGATTGACATCGGAGGAGTGGCACTCATTCGTGCCGCCGCAAAAAATCACCGGGATGTTTGTATCATTGTTGACAACAGTGATATCCCTCTCGTTCAAGAGGAGATAGAAAAAAATGGCTCGGTTTCCTTAGAAACAAAAACCCGTCTGGCTGCCAAGGCTTTTTCCCATACAGCCTATTATGACAGCATGATTTCTACCTATTTCCAGCGCATGGTTGGGATGACATTCCCCATAGAAATGGGTCTCCCCTTGAAACAAATCTCAAGCCTCCGTTATGGGGAAAATCCCCACCAGCAGGCAGCTCTTTACCGAAGTTTCGTCGATTCCAATATCTCCACCATAGGGGCTGAAATCCTATGGGGCAAGGAGATGTCCTACAACAACTATCTGGATGCCGATGGTTGTCTGGACATCCTGCGAGAATTTGCAGAAGACAAACCGTTTGCCGTTATCATCAAGCATACCAACCCCTGTGGGGCTGCCTATGGGCAAACGCTCAAAGATGCCTTTGAACGAGCAAAGGCAAGCGACCCTGTCTCTGCGTTTGGGGGCATCATTGGTGTCAATCAAACAATGGACAGGGCTACAGCAGAAGCCATCGTCGAAACCTTCTTTGAGATTGTGATTGCTCCGGATTATACACCAGAAGCCCTGGATATTCTCAAAACGAAGAAAAACCTTCGTATCCTCAAACTTAACGGCTCAGATTGGCTCAAAAAGGGACTCAACTACCGTCGCATAGAGGGAGGAATGCTTGTGCAGGAGTGGGATCAGGTAGGCATGTCTCACGAACACTGGAACATCGTCACCCGCAAATCCCCTACCCCTGAACAAAACGAAGACCTGAAGTTCGCCTGGAAGATAGCCAAACATGTCAAATCCAACGCCATCGTCTACGTGAAGGGCGGACAGGTGATCGGTGTAGGAGCAGGACAGATGTCCCGTGTGGATTCTGCCCGCATCGCTCTGGAAAAAGCCACCAGTGTAGGCCTGGATATTCACGGGGCTGTCATGGCCTCTGATGCCTTTTTTCCCTTCCGGGACACGGTAGATACCGCTGCCAGAGACGGTATCGTAGCTATTGTCCAGCCAGGTGGTTCTGTACGAGACCAGGAGTCGATTGACGCAGCCAATGAACACGGTATTGCCATGGTGTTTACTGGTGTACGACACTTTAAACACTAAACAAGACGAAACTATAACTATGAAAAAGAGGAGCACATGACCAAAAAAGAACAGAAACTCTTTTCCACCATCTTTCAAAAGGGCAGCAAAACCTATTTCAACTCCAGTCTCTTTTTCCCCAGACAAATGAGAGAGCAGGTATTCAGGTTGTACGCCTTTGTCCGCGTGGCAGACAACTATGTGGACGCCGTTCCTCAACAGAAGGAAGAGTTCTATCAGTTTAAAAACGCCTATCTCATGGCACGTGATGGAACCCCATCCCATAATCCGGTAATTGACAGTTTTGTTGAGCTCAGTAAGGAGCTTGCATTTCCCCACGAGTGGACTGATGCCTTTCTTGTGGCCATGGAAGCAGACCTCACAAAACACATCTACCACACCCTTGAGGAAACCTGTGAGTATATGTACGGATCAGCGGAGGTTATAGGCTTTTTTATGTCTCGTATCATGGGACTGCCGGAAGAAGCCTACCCCTACGCCGCTCTCTTGGGCAGAGCCATGCAATACATCAACTTCATCCGTGATATAGCCGAGGACCTCTCTTTTGGGAGAATATATCTTCCTCTTGATGAGAGTCCTTTCCCTGATTTGAGAGAAGAAACCTGCCGCCAGAACCCTGCCGCTTTTGAGCATTATATTCGACATCAGATCTTTCGCTACCTCGAGTGGCAAAAAGAAGCCGAAAAAGGCTACCCATTCATTCCCAGAAAAATGCTCATCCCCATCAAAACAGCGGCAGATATGTATGCCTGGACTGCCCAAAAAATCCTCCACAATCCTTGGATAGTTTACCAGAAAAAGGTCAAACCGCCCAAATGGCGAATCCTTCTCCAGGTTTTGTGGAACACCCTCTCCCTCTAAGACATAAAAACGCGAGGTGCATATGAAATTTCTCGAAACCTACCGCAAAGACATCCAGCAGGCACTCTCTCAATTCTTCGACGAAAAGGTGCCTCACCTCTTTCCCATCAACCGCTGGGGAAAAGATGTCGTCGAAAGACTCAAAGAGTTCTCCCTCTCTGGCAAAATGATACGAGGTGCTCTTATTCTTTTCGCTGAGGAGATGTTCAGTGGTCAATATACACCCAATGCTATCAAAGCCGCGGTGAGTATGGAACTTTTTCAGAGCGGGCTCCTCATCCACGATGACATCATGGACCAGGACACCAAACGACGGGGAAAAACTACCATCTTCTACCAGTACGCTGAACTAGCCAAAAATCTCACTTCAAGTGAAAAGACTGCTTACCACTTCGGTGAATCCATGGGTATCTGTGTGGGTGATATAGCGTTTTTCTTAGGATTTGAAAACCTTTCCGGGCTTGAGGTCTCTCCTTCAACACAGAACAAAATCTATCAAACCTTTGCAAGGGAAATGTCTTTTGTTGGTCTCGGACAGATGCAGGATGTTTTTTTCTCCATCACAGACGAAGGACTCAGTGAAAACGCTATCCTCTCGATATATCTCTACAAAACCTCACGCTACACCTTTTCACTTCCTCTCATGACAGGGGGAATCCTCGCCGGTGTCAAAAAGCATACCCTGGCCTGTCTCGAAACGATTGGCGAAAATCTGGGCATTATCTTCCAAATAAAAGATGATGAACTGGGACTCTTTGGTGATGAGAGGGTCACCGGCAAGCCTGTTGGCTCAGATATCCAGGAAAACAAAAAAACCCTCTACTTCTGGTATCTTCAGCGCTACTCAAGCGAAGAAGAAAAACAAAAACTCTCCAGGATCTTCGGAAAACCTGAGATCACATCAGAGGATGTTGGCTATGTTCACAACCTCATCACCAAATACGATATACAAAACAACATCCGCCAAAAACAAGCAGGACTTGCCCAACTCGTCAAAGACGAAATCGCATCCCTCCCGGTTGAAGAAAACTACCAAAAAGCCCTTCTCGAACTCCTGGAGTACAACCTCACCAGAAATTTCTAAAGGGATGTCTGCCAATCAAAAAACTCGAAACCTTTGCACCAAGATCTATTTCCTTGTTTCAGTCCCAACAAACACAAAAATCAGTACAGGTAACGACAAAAAACTGAAACATGGTAATAGCCCCGGAGAAAAATGTCTTCTTCCCAGGATGGATGGGTCAAATGGGAAGCCCCCTACCAGTCCTGGCTATGGCTTTTTTACAGTCAGCCACTTCTTGTTTCGCCCTACCTTTTTCCTTCATTCTGTTTATTTCCCAAAACACAACACCAAAAGTAAAAGAGACAGGTTGGGTGGGATATCCTGGTTGACGAAAACCCACGCCATCGAGTGCTTTGAACGGAGTGGCTATGACTTTTTTACAGTCTTACAATAGGTAAAAAGCCTTTTTTTGCCCCGTCCCGCTGAAAGAGGGTTATAGCCATTTGCTCCTTTTTGGCACAAAGCGATGGTGTTTTGCTAAAACAAGGGAAAAGCGGTAGAACATGAGCTGGCTATTACCCTTTTACAGCCTTCCCTTCCCTCCAAAAAACTGCAAAAACGCCATAGCCCTCTCTTCCCCAAACTATTGGAAATGATTTGCTTTTGTTCTATGATTCGTGCAAAGATCTCTCCTCATAAGAAAGCCCCATCATCATAGCTACCTGGTCCAAAACCTTCGTCAACAAAAAAGCCCCCTCATAAAGAGGGGGCTTTTTTCTTCTTTCTAGTCCTTCAACGAACCCACCGTCAGGTTCCCCACAATCTGCTTGGAGAGCATGGTAAAGATAATCACCACCGGGATAGTAGTAATCAACGCCACTGCCGAGTACTGCCCCCACTTCGTATTGTGTTCCCCACGGAAAAGCATAAGCCCCAGCGGAAGGGTATAAAACTTCTCACTCATGATGATCACACGTGCCACAATATACTCCGACCAGAAACCAAGAAAGGTAAAAATAGCACTCACAGCAATGGCCGGCTGCACCAGAGGCATAATCACCCGAAAAAAGGTTGTCATCACACTCGCTCCATCAATATAAGCAGACTCCTCAAGCGAACGAGGAATCGTATCAAAGAATCCCTTCACCAGCCACGTAGTAAAAGGAATAGATGTCGCCACATAAGGCACCGTCAGGGCCATGAGATGATTCATAAGACCAAGCTTTCCCATCAGGATATACAGAGGTAGCAGTATCATCGGCGCGGGAAACATCTGGGTCACAAGCAGCAGAATCATAAGTGGCCAGCGCATAGGAAAACGATACCGGGAAAGCCCATAACCCGCGAGTAACGCACAGATCACCGCAACCACTGTCGAAACCAGTGAAACCACTAGTGAATTAAACATCCAAAGAAGAATCGGTTTTGTCTTAAAGGCCTGAACATAATTATCAAACGTAGCTCCCTCTGGTAAAAAGCTAAAGGGATCGGGCATGATTTTATCCCCGGGGGTAATAGAAGAGACAAAAATATACCAGATAGGATAGGCAGCCACAATCGACATAAAAATCAAACTCAGATAAACATAGATCAATGTTCCTACCGAATCCTTCCTATCAAAAAAGAAGGAACGATCTATAAGCTTTTTCGGTTTTGCTTTTACATCCGCCATACTAATCCTCCTTCACGGTAGCCTTCATATAAAGCACAGCAAAAAGTGTCAGAATAATAAAGATAAACACACCAATGGCCGAAGCGTAACTGTACCTGAAATACTGTAAACCATCAACATACATCTTGGTCACAAGGATATGTGCCTCTTCTGAAACACGCCCAGCATCCGCAAAGATATAAATAATATTGACCATGTTAAAGGTCCAGACCGTCCCAAGAATAATAGCCGGAACCATGATAGGCATCAAAAGAGGCATGGTGATGTAGCTAAACTTCTGCCAGGCAGAAGCCCCATCAATCTCAGCCGCTTCATAGTAATCAGAGGATATCGTCTGAAGCCCCCCCAGAGCAATCATCATCATAAACGGAAATCCTAGCCAGATATTCACGAGGATACAGGCAGCAAAGTTAAGATAGGGATTAGCAATCCAGGAGATATCCTGAAGTCCAAACGCAAACCTCAACGTATCATGTACCCCTATCTTTTCAAAGATAGCTGGAACAATACCATACTGGGCATTAAACATTCCCTTCCAGGTCGTCGCTGCAATATACTGAGGAATAGCCCATGGCAAAATGAGAAAAATATAGAAAATGGATTTACCAGGGAGTTTTCTATTGAGGAGCGTAGCAAGCCATATCCCAATCGTTACATGAAAGAACACATTTACCCCTGTCCAGATAATGGAACGGATAAATGTTCCCACAAAGTCCTTGTCCTGCAAAAGCTTGATATAGTTATCCAATCCCTTGAACAGATCAGGAAAAGCAAAGGGAAGCGCAAAGATATTAATACCAATCTTATTCAACACCATCCGGATGTTTGAGTTTCGAATATCATAGACCGACAGCATGAAACTAAAAAGAATAGGCAAAAGAATCACCAAAAAAATAGACAAATATCCCACAAAAAGAAAACCAACTGGTTCATACCACTTGGCTGCCGGGACAACCCCCCGCACAAGTTTATACTGTCGACTTTTTGCTGACTTAACAGCTGTAGCTACCTCTGCCATCTCTCTCCTCCCTCAAAAACACATAATAAAAACGAGCCACCGGGCTATGCCCGGTGGCGATAGATTTACATTTCCTTAATCTTAGCCTCAGCAATCTTCTGCATCTCTTCAGCTGCAGCTTCAGGTGTTACAGCACCAGTCATAACCTTCTTGAGGGTGGGACCAATAGCATCCCATACCGCACGCATCTCAGCGTTAATAGGCATAGGAATACTTTGCTTCACCTGGTTAGCCGTAGCAGCAATGAAAGGATCTGCCTGAATGCGAGAATCACTCATGGCTTCGAGGTTAGCAGGACTTTCTTTTGCCACGAGAGCATACTTCACCTGGAATTCCTTAGAAGCCATGAATTCGAGGAATTTCTTCACAGCATCAAGCACAGCCTTGTCCTTGATGTTTGCATTGACAGAAACGGTCTTTGCAGCGTTCCATGCGAGGATAGGAAGACCGCTCTCATCAACCACAGGGAGAACAGCAATACCCAGCTTATCCTTCAGAACATCAGCATACCCCTGGAAAGACCAAGGACCATTGATGAGGTAAGCAGCCTTGCCTTCTTTGAACATCTTGTCAGAAACATCATAGTCAGATTCACGAGGAATCACGCCTTTCTGCTTCAGACCGTAGTAGTAAGCGAGAGCCTGTTTCATCTCAGGAGTGTTGAGGGTAGGTGTCTTGCCATCAGCAGCAAACACGCGACCACCAAAAGCACCCAGGAAGGTCACAAACCAGAAAGCCTCAGTCTGGTTGAATACCATGGGGTAGGTCTTGCCATCTTTGTACTTGGCTGTCAGGGCGATGATCTCGCTCATCTTGGTAGCAGGCTTGTCAACCATACTCTTGTTGTAGAGCAGGGTCAGCGTGTTACCTACGAGGATAGGCAGACCGTATACCTTCCCCTCGAGTGAAGAAGCCTCGACAGCGGCAGGTGAGAGCTTCTTCAACACACCAGCAAGCATGTTGTCCAGAGGCATCAGGATGCCTGTCTGAACCATGGTACCAATGTTGTCATTGGGCCCAAAGATCATCTCAGGACCACCACCACCGAGAGCAGCCGTTCTGAACTGCTCACGCAGATCCTCTGTCCCATAGTGGGTGCGGACGACTTTGATGCCGGGGTTTGCAGCCATGAACTCGGCAATCATCTCGTCAAACACCTTGTCAATAGTGTCATCATGCTGTTCCCAGATGTTGATGGTGACTTCCTTCTTCGCACCACCACAGGACACGAGCACGAGACCCAACAACGCTACCACGCTTGCCAGAGCGACAAGCTTTTTCGAGAAACTTCTCATAGTCTCCTCCTTTCCATGTTTTGGATTTTTATTTTTTATCATTATACCACAAGACGGAAAAAAGTCAAGAGTTTTTCCCTCTTTTTGAAAAAAAAATCAGCGCATCATCAACCCTTTCTTCCCAATATCCTTTCGGTACTGCATCCCATCAAACGAGATCTTCGCTACTTTCTCATACGCTCGAGCAATCGCCCTGGACAGGGTGGAAGATATCGCTGTAACACAGAGCACCCTTCCCCCACTCGTCACCCACTGCCCCGGTCCTACCAGCCTGGTACCAGCATGAAATACCAGACAATCGACCTCTGAAGACAGATCGCCCTTAATAGCCACTCCCTTTTTATAGGCACCAGGATATCCCTCAGAAGCAAGCACTACCGTTACACAGTAACCCGGATAAAACTCCACCGTAAACTCGTGGAGTTTTTCCTCTACCGTAGCACACGCCAGATCGAGAAAACTTGTCTTCATCAACGGAAGCACCACCTGCGCCTCAGGATCACCAAAACGCACATTATACTCGAGCACCGAGGGACCATACTGGGTAAGCATCAACCCGAAATACAAAATCCCTGTATAGGGGTAACCCTCTTTTTTAAGTCCCATAATCGTTGGTTCAATGATATTTTTGGTGATGATCTCTTCCATTTTTTGATCAAGAAAAGGTACCGGAGCATAAGCCCCCATACCTCCCGTGTTAGGCCCCTCATCATCGTCCAGAAGACGCTTGTGATCCTGAGCTGACGCCAACCAATGGAAATGTTTCCCATCACTCACCACAAAAACACTCACCTCTACACCATCGAGACGATCCTCAAGGATGATCTTGTTCCCCGCATCACCAAACTCCCTATCCACCATCACACGACGGATAGCATCTATCGTCTCTTCTTTGGTTCTGGCAACGGTTACTCCCTTACCTGCGGCCAGTCCATCAGTCTTCACCACAAAAGCCCTGTTCTGTTTCTCGACATAGCGATAGGCATCCTCAGCCCGCGAAAAAACCTGAAAATACGCTGTGGGAATACCATGTCTGGCCAGAAACTCCTTCATAAAAACCTTACTCCCCTCCAGGCGAGCCGCAGCCTTCGTCGGACCAAAAACCTTAATCTTATGTTTTCGAAGTTCATCCACCACACCAGCTACGAGAGGAGCTTCAGGTCCCACAATCACCATCTCGATCTTTTCCTGCCCAATAAACTTCACCAACATATCAAAAGGAGGCTCAAGGGGAAGCTCTACATTCGTCCCATACTGATGGGTTCCTCCATTTCCAGGACAGATATAGAGTTTTGAAAGACGACTACTCCTGGCAATCGACCACGCCATAGCCGCCTCCCGTCCACCTCCACCCAGCAGCAAAACTCTCATACACACTCCTTACAACATTCTTTTTGGTAAATAGTATATCAAAAAACACAAAAAACTGCAAGCAGAACCTACATCAATACTCTATAACTTGCAAAAAAATTTATTCTATGGCATACTTTATAGGAGGAGAAAATTCCATGCAAAAAGATCTGCCTATTGTTGCTATTATCGGACGCCCAAATGTTGGCAAGTCCTCGCTTTTTAACCTTCTTGTCGGTCACCGAAAATCCATCGTTGATGAAACAGAAGGTGTCACCAGAGATATCAATATGGAACTCATCCAAACCGAGTATGGGGCTTTTTATCTCTACGATACAGCAGGTTTTCTTAAAGAAGGAGATAGTTTCAATACCCTGGTTCAAAAAAAAGTCAAAGAGGCCATCGCAAAAACCGACATCGTTCTTTTTATGGTCGATGGACGAGGGCTTCACCCCATGGATGAAGAGATTGCCAGTTTCCTCCATGAACAGGAGAAAGAGGTCTGGGTTATAGCCAACAAGCTTGATAACCCAGACATGGAACTCCTCGCCTATGAGTTTTATACCCTGGGATTTCAGGAAATCATCCCCTTCTCTGTGGTTCACAAACGAGGCTTCGCCACACTCAAAGAAAAAATAGAGATCTGGGCCGAAAAACATGGAAAGTCCATCACTCCCATTCACGATGAGATCAAAGTCGCCATCGTAGGAAAACCCAATGTCGGCAAATCTCAGCTTGTCAACACCATTCTCGGCTATGAACGGAGCCTCGTCTCCGATGTTGCGGGAACCACTAGAGACGCATTAGATGACCTCTTTCAATGGGAAAGCAAAACTATTCGTCTCATCGATACCGCTGGCATCAAGAGAAAATCCCGTGTCGAAGATGATGTCGACTACTACACCCAGGTTCGCACCATCCAGGCCATCGAACGATCTGAGATTGTTGTCCTCCTCATTGATGCCGTGGAAGGTCTCGCCCATAGTGACAAGGTCATTATCGATATGGTTGCCGAAAAACGACGAGGACTCGTCATCGCCTTTAACAAATGGGATCTCAAAACCGGATCAGATGTGGACAACGCCTCCCTGATGAAAGCATACGAAGCCTACTTTAAGCAAGAGCTTCCAGAATTTACCTATATTCCTCTCCACTACATCTCTGCCAAAACAGGGTATAAGGTACCCCAACTCCTCAACCGCGTCCTCGAAATTCACGAATGGTTTCATAAACGTATCGAAACATCAGAACTCAACGAGTGGCTCCAAACCATCAAAGAAGCCAACCCCTACAAACAATCCACCAATCTTCGCCTCTATTATGGAACCCAGATCTATGAGGCACCTCCAGGTTTTCTTTTCTTCATTAACAAAAAAGAACACCTGCGCAAGGACTATCCCCGCTTTCTTGAGAAACGCCTCAGAGAAGCATTTGGTTTTCCTGGCATTCCCTTGAAACTCATTTTCAAAGAAAAAACACAAAACGACAAGTCCTAAAATATATAAAATATAAAGGAGGTTCTTATGCCACCCAAAAAATCCACAGACACTTCCACCGAAGCCAAAACTACTCGTGGAAGCAAGAAAAAACCCACCCTTCAGGAGCTGCAACAGGAGATTGAGAAAAGGGCTTATGAGATCTCAATTGAGCGACGTGCTCAAGGGATCCACGGTGACGAGCTCTCTGACTGGCTCCAGGCAGAGACAGAGATCAAACAAAAATACGGGCTGTAAACGTGCGGGGGATTTCCCCGCACCCAACCTGAAACAAGGAGGCAGATATGGATACGTTTACCCTTCTTCTCACTATAGCTATCGTCATGGTAGCGGTGATTTTCGTCATCGCCAAGATGATAGTCATCGTCCAACAGGCCCAGGTAATAATCATCGAAAGACTGGGAAAGTACAACCGTACCCTCAAGGCAGGTGTCAACATTGTCATCCCCTTCCTTGAAAAGCCCCGAAAAGTCAAATGGAAAGTCCAGCGAGAATACAATGGAAAGGTTTACTATTATATCACAGAACTTGAGAGAATTGATCTTCGTGAAACCCTCTATGACTTTCCCAGACAAAACGTGATTACCAAAGATAATGTGACCATCGAGATCAACGCCCTTCTCTACTTTCAAGTGATCGACCCTTACAAGGCTGCCTACGAGATAGAAAACTTTCCCGACGCCATCGAAAAGCTCACCCAGACCACCTTGCGTAACGTGATAGGAGAAATGGAACTGGATGAAACTCTTTCTTCTCGAGAGATCATTAACACAAAGCTTCGTTCCATTCTCGATGATGCTACAGACAAATGGGGGGTAAAAGTAAATCGCGTGGAACTCCAGGACATTCTCCCTCCGAAGGAAATCAAAGATGCCATGGAAAAACAGATGCGCGCTGAACGAGAAAAGCGCGAAATGATCCTCCGGGCAGAGGGTGAAAAACAATCCAAGATCCTCGTGGCTCAGGGAGACAAGGAAGCCTACATCACCCGTGCCGAGGGAGAAAAACAAAACGCCATCCTCCGTGCTGAGGGAGAAGCCACAGCCAAGATCCGTATCGCCGAAGCAGAGGCAGAAGCGATCCGAAAGATCAAAGAAGCCCTCGAGTCAAAATCTACCGATCCCGCTCAGTATCTTGTTGCTCTCAAGTACATCGAGGCTTTGAAAGATATCGCCGCGGGCAATGGGGGAAAGGTTGTGTTTATGCCTTACGAAGCATCCTCACTCCTCTCCTCTCTCGGAAGCATCAAAGAACTCCTCAAGGATCTGAAATAAAAGACCCCATCGCTTCATAAAAACAAAAAAGCGCTTCTTCTTAAAAGAAGCGCTTTTTTGTTCAACAAATGTCCTCCACCTCGTCCTCCCTTACTTCTCCCAGCGTAAACGCAAAATCTTATCATCCCCTGAACGTACCTGTCCACGACCATCACGGTTACTTGTCAGCACATAGAGTGCACCGTCCGGTCCCACGACTACATCTCTGAGACGACCATACTTTCCCCTTCCTGAGGGAGAAACAAACCAGCGCTCCACCCGTCTCAATTGAAGAGCACTGCCCTCCCTGGTCAAAACAATTCTCAAAAGAGCCTCACTCCGAAGTGTCGCTACAAAAAGCTCGTCTCCCCAAAAAACCATTCCAGAAGGCGGCGTTGCCTTATGCCAGAAAACCAGCGGATCCTCATAGCGAGAATCTCCAGGTGCCCCAATCACCTCCGGCCATCCATAGTTTCTCCCCTTGTAGATATGGTTAATCTCATCATGACCAAACCACCCCTTTTCTCCCGAAGGACCATGCTCACTTGCCACCATACCAAAAACAGGATGCCATGCCAAACCCTGAGGATTCCGATGTCCCATACTCCAGACCAGCGTCCCCCAGGGATTATCAGAGGGAACAGACCCATCCTCGTTGAAACGAAGAATCTTTCCAGCTAATGAATCCTTCTGTTGAGAAAGAGACGGTTGCAAGGCATCTCCCGTGGTAAGGTAGAGTTTTCTGTCTGGACCAAACTTAAGTCTCCCCCCCGCATGAAAACGCGCTGCAGGAATACCATCAAGAATCACCCGATCTATAACCCCTTTTTTCCCCTGGTGAAGAATACGAACAACCCGATTTACCGGTCCCTTTTCCCCTTGAGAGGTGTACACAGCATAGACATACGGCTGAGCAGGAAAATCAGGATGAACCGCCAACCCCATAAGTCCAGCCTCTCCCTGATGCAAAACCGGTAGCTCAAGATAACTCTCTTTCTGTATATTACCTTTCTCTATCAGAAGAACTCTCCCCCCTCGTTCACTCACCAACGCCACATCCTTTGAAAGAAAAACAAGCGACCAGGGAATAGTAAGATTGGACACCCACACCTCCACCTTGATACCAGGAGGTTCTGGCAAATATACCTCCTCAAATCCCCACCCCAAAACACATACAAGCCAAAATATTCCTTTCCACATCCTCTTCATAGATCTGCCTCCTCATGAGAGTGGCTTCTTCCACTCCACTTCAACATTCACCCGAATACCCCCACGGCTTTTCCAGTTCCCAATCACCTTGATCCATTTTGGAGATACCTTAGCCACAAAATCGTCCATAATCTTATTAATCGCATTCTCCTGGAAAATACCCAGATTTCGATACGAAGTCAAATAAAGTTTGAGAGCCTTTTCCTCTACGAGATACCTATCAGGAATATAGCGAATTATCACTGTCGCAAAATCCGGAAGCCCTGTCTTCGGACACACAGAACTAAACTCATCCGTCACCAGTTCCACCACGTATTCTCTGTCGTGGTAGATGTTTTCAATCACCTCCAGTGGAGGATCGATAACCAAATCCCGAATATGATTTTGCCTGTCGGTATACCCCGAGGTATCCCAGCTCTGACGGATAGCCATACCTGCCTCCTCGCTTTCATCAACTTATAAAACCCATAACAACACAAAAATCATCACTCCCAAAACCAAACCCGCCAGCACAATATCCATATCCCTTCGAAGCATCCCCCACACCATTCGTAAAAAGGGATGACGATGCCTTTCGAGGATAAACATCCTTGTTTCTTCGCTCAGATCCTCCCAGCGCTCCTGAAACTCGCGCCCAAGCATCACTACCCGATAGACCATCCATCCCCCAGAGACAACCAGTGCCACCAGGATAATATCCAGATAGTCATACAAAAAATTCTTCATACCAAACTCCTTTTTTAACTCAAAATTTATACAGCCTCCCTCCTTGAAACCCTCTCATAGAGGAAAAATATCCCGCCAAGTACCAGCCATCCCAAAGCATCAACGATTCCAATCCACCAATGCCAGCTACTTGCCACAAACACCAGCGAAAGCCCCCACACAAAAAACGCCACCATCTCCAGCCACCAGAAGCGCTTCCGCACCTGAGTGTCCACCTCAGACGCAAGCACCCCTACCCAGAAACCTACCCGGAAAACCCTATGCCAAAAAGCAAGTCCTACAAGCGCCGAAAAAAACATAAGCGCAAACATCACCCAGGTAAACTCCCGCCGTCTCTCTCCATCATTCCAGAAAACAAGTCCAAAAATATTGTAGCCCACCAGCGAGAGAATCTGTGCGAATCCTCGAAACTCCCACAACGCCGGCACCATAACAAACACACACCCAGCCACAAGAAAAAACATTCTCGTTATCTCTCCCATGCAACCTCCCGCCAGTGAAACACCGGCCCATCACTACAACACAGGGCATAGGTGTCATCCTTTTTGGGCACCACACATCCCTTGCACGCCCCAAACCCACAGGCCATCATACTCTCCGTTGAAAAATACGCCTCACCATCAAAATTTCTGTCCTCAAGAAACCTCGCTAGGGACGCAAGCATCTTGTGTGGCCCACAGGCAAAAACCACCTTCTCCGAAAGCGTCATCCCCTCCAATGCTGTAAGCACATTCCCCTTGAGTCCTCTCGAACCATCATCGGTCACTACCGTTAATCGCGATTGGTCAAACCAGTCAAGCGGTGGTACAAGCTCATGAGAACGAAATCCCATCACAAGATGGGACAACGGATAGAGTCGTTGCAACCACACAAAGGGTGCCACACCCACACCTCCTCCCACAAGCACCAGCTCTCTGTCTACCAGAGGAAACCCTTTTCCCAGGGGACCAACAAGAGACAACTTCTCCCCCTTGCTTCTCTGAGTAAGAAGACGTGTCCCCTTCCCACGGATCTGGACGAGAAGCCTTATATCTCCCTTCTCCCCGTCACAATCAGCAATACTTATCGGTCGGCGAAGGAGTGGATCAAGAGCCTCGACAACCCGTACATTCACAAACTGTCCCGGCTGTGCTTCCCGGGCAATCATAGGAGAACGAAGACTCAATAAAAGATACTCCCCGCTCACCCGTATATCCTCGATAATGGACCACTCTTCACACTTCATTTTCGTATCCCTACATTTTCAAGGTAGTATATTCTAAGCCAAAAGAGAGGGAATGTCAATTTCTCATAAAAACAAAAAAGGGCTGCCATACGGCAGCCCTTATCAACCTGCGAGTTTACTTCGCTGGAGCATTTGCTCTCTGCTGAGCCTTAGCCTGCTCATAGAGCTGGGTAATATCAGAGAGACGCTTCAACTCAAGGATTCTCTTGTCGAGACGTTCCTTAGCGAGAATACCCCACTGAGCCTCGTCATCGATATCCATCTCTTCTCGGATGATAGCTCTGTCAAACTCCATATCAACATCCTTGAAGTAGATGACAAAATCTCCACCCTGTTCGATCTCAGGTTTATACACAATATACCCATCAAATACCACATAAGGATAGCTTCTCGGATAGAGAGGAATCCTCTGAAGCACCCTATCCCGAACATCATCGGTGTACTCGGGATTCTGCCAGAGAAGCTTTCTCCAACCCTCAAACCATACAGAACCCATAAAGAAGTCCTTGGTCTGATCCATACGGTCTCTCAAGCGAATACCAACCTGCATCTGATAGTTCAGACCATACACCCATGTTGAGATGCTCTTGATCTGACCCACATTGGCAAGCAGCCCCATCACGAGAGAGTTTTCCTCACCACCCTCAGCATTCACGAAGGAACCATCATCATAGTAGGCAAAGATATCAAAAGGTGGTTTAATCAACGCCCACGAGAGGAAACGACCCTGGATAAAGTGAATACGAACACCCAAAACGGTACCACCCTCACTCTCCCAGCGTTTACTCTTCACCGCCTTCGTATACGACAGAACATTGTTTTTCGTCGTATTGGCCGAAGGGGCGAGAATAATCCGCCAGTTCGAGAGAGCCCAATCAGCACCTGTAAACTTCACCTCAGGATAACCGTAGTCCTTCAGGTTAATGAGGTTTGTATTTTGTGCACGAATAGCCTCATCCTTCTCCACCACTTTGGCCATATTTGCTTCAAACGTGGGGAAGTGAATCAGCTTTTTCTGGATAGCACCAAACCCGGATGCGGTTATCCACAATAGACTCAGGATAGATAGAAACGCCACTCCTTTCCTCATATCTCCACTCCTTTAAAAAGGTATTTTGTCCCTTATAGTATACAGGAGAATTTTCTCCTGTCAAGTCCTCTCAAGTTTTTTTCGCCTGTGCCGATACATCGAGAGGTGTTTTCAGGTATTTTTACTATCGGATACACCCCCACCAAAAGTTTAATCAAAACAAAAAAAATCCTAAAAAATTTTTTTAGCGTACCCTGAGAGGATAAAAAAGATTCCATCGCCCAACCCAGAGCCTTTCATATTTCCCTTCTACCAGGATGCTACATTTTTCTATCTGGCTCTCATTCTCTCTCAAGGTAGCAAACAACCCCTCTATCCAGCGTTCAACAAGGACAGGGTGTCTCTGAACATCGGCCAAAAAATCCCCACTCAGATTCACCACCACATGACTGGGTTTTTTGGGAGGAATAACCCAGACAGCCTTTACCCTAGCATCAAGAAACCACACCTCAGGATGATACGAAAGTGGTCCCTCAAAATACTGCCTCACCAGCGCCACATCCTTTCCGTACCGCTTCAATGCCGAAGACGTTAGCGCCTGTTTGTCGACAAACTTCTGTCTTTTCGGTGAATAGTACACCATCTTCACTGTTGGTGGAGAGGTCAGGACAAAAGACACCCAACCCCCGACGATGATTATCCCAACAATACTCACTATCCACACAAGATGTTGACGTTGGATTTTCATAGGTTTCCCCTCCTTGTATTGTATCGACGAACAAAGGTATCCAAACCCTTTGCAAAAGACTTCACCAAACGAACCTGATACTCCCTGGATTGGAGTGACTTCACCTCTTCGGGATGGGAAAGATATCCCACCTCCCAGAGAAGAGCCGGCAAAGGACTAAAACGAAGCACATAAAAATTGGCACTTTTCACAGAAACCTGCGTAAAACTCGATGATAGAGAGGTTTTTACATCCCTGGCAAAGGTATACGAAACCCGAGAAACCCCTTCCCTCATCAAAACATTGAGCACACTATAAAAACTTTCAGTATGCTTGACATCATCCATACTGAATCCAGCGTTTTCCGCTATCTCAACCGCCGAAGCCCCCGCATCACTTGCCCTATCAGAGAGATAATACACCTCTATACCTCTCACTTTAGGATTCAAGGAGATATTTCCATGAACCGACACAAAAAGAGCACCCTCTCCCTTTTTCCATGCATTATAGGCAAAATCTACCCGTTCTGCCAGGGATACATACTTATCCCCCGTCCGTGTAAGCACCACACGATAGCCCAGCCCCTCAAGCTCTTTTTTGAGTAAAAAAGCCATCTCAAGTACCAGATCCTTTTCTCTCACCCCTCCCCTTCCTATCCCGCCAGGGTCTTTTCCTCCATGCCCCGGATCAAGAATCACCGTGCGTATCGGTCGAAAAAGATCCTGCCCCTGAATAACCACATGAGAAACATTGGTTGTCTTCTGGGTGTTTGTCTGTCGTACCACGGTATTGCTCGGAGAAACAGTCACATTGGTATTCGTGACAAGGGAAACAACCACCTCTTTGAAAACGTTCGTCTGTCTCTGAGAGTCCACTCCTGTATTTGTCTGAGAAGATATCCGATTGGTTTGTGTCCGATGAGTATCTGACGGAGAACCCGAAACCAGAGAGAGATTGGTCTGTCCCCGGACGTTCGTTGGCAACATCCTGGCAAATTCACGCACAAGCCTCTCTCCCTCATCGGAGAGAACCATCCTCCCATCTTTCTCCCACAAAACCCCTCGATCCAGGTAATGCACCCTCCCATCTACAACCACATAGGGCATCGTCATATAGATACGACAGATGCGGTTGGTTTGTGGAGTGCGAAGTTCCGCATACCCGAGATTCCAGTCATAACGAAGGGAAAGTGCATACTCTCTCGCCACATCCTCCAGTGACACCCCCCCAACAAGAAAAAACACGGAAAACAAAACAAAGAAAAAAGCACTCCACCTACGCATTGTCCATCCAGAGATAATAGATTCCCTTGAGCATCAGGTGGGTATCCACCATATCAATACGATGACTGGTTTGCTTGACGAGTTTAGCAAGTCCACCAGTAGCAATGACAAGAGGATTCTCCCAGCCAAGCTCGGCACTGATACGACGCACCAACTCATCGATCATAGCCCCATGCCCATGGAGAATACCGCTACGGATCCCGTCCACAGTATTCTTGGTCACCACTGTCGGTGATAGAGAAAGGTCTATATGGGGGAGTTTTGATGCCCTCTCCGTAAGGGCTCGCAGGGATGTCAACATCCCCGGTATAATCACCCCTCCCTCATAGGAAGTCCCCCCTTTCAAGATGTCAATCGTTGTCGCCGTCCCAAAGTCTATCACAAGGGCATCCCGTCCGGGATATTCTTTGGCCACGGTATACACGTTGACCAGCCTGTCTATACCGATCTCCTGGGGATAGTCATAGTGAATTTCAAGGGGAACATCCGAACTCCGTAAAAAAAACGGTTCCTGCTTATAGTATTTTTCAAACATGTGATATATCTCGTAGTTTAGCTCAGGAACCACACTGGCTACGACCACATCCTCTCGGGATACTGGCTTGAGTCTCCACCGCTGGCGCAAAACCTCATACTTCACCATCCAATCATCGTTTGTTAGCCCTTTCTGCGTGAGAAAATGGGCACTCTCCAGCGGTCGAGAAACCCCCTTTTGAAAAAGCCCGAGTGTTACATTGGTATTGCCTATATCAATGGCAACCAGATAATTACTGTGTTTCATCTTTGAGGGGCCTCAGCATGAGTTGTTTCATAACCTCAAGGGGATGCTGATGCTCGTAGATGACATTGTACACTGCCTGAGAGATAGGAACCTCTACCCCCTCTTCTCCTGCCATCTTCAAGACAGGCCGAACGGTTTCCACACCCTCGGCGACCATCTTCATACTGGCAAGAATCTCCTCGATAGACTTTCCCTGAGCGAGAGCCTCTCCCACTCTCCCGTTACGGCTATGACGGCTGGTACAGGTCACAATCAGGTCCCCTACTCCAGCAAGCCCTGAAAAGGTCGCCTCTTGAGCCCTCTTCTTCAGACCGAGTCGTCTCATCTCGGCGAGCCCACGGGTAATCAGGGCGGCCATCGTATTATCCCCAAAGCCAAGCCCACGTACCATACCAGCTGCTATCGCTATCACATTCTTGATAGCGGCACAGAGCTCTACCCCTACCATATCCGTATTCCGATAGACACGGAAAAACTCGGTGGAAAAAGCCTCCTGGACAGTCTTTGCCGCCTCTTCGTTGAGAGAAGCAGCCACAATAGCGGTGGGCACATCCCGACTTACTTCCTCTGCATGGGTAGGACCAGAGAGGGCAACTATTCGTTCATATCCAGGGAGTTCCTCAGCCAAGATCTCTGTCATACGCTTTTCCGAGGGAAACTCAAGCCCCTTGGTCGCACTGACAAGAAACTGCTGGGGTTTCAAACGAGGGGCAAAACGCTTCACCACCGAACGGAAAAACTTCGAGGGTGTCACAAACAGCACAATATCCGCATCATCCACCACGGCATCATCCGTAGTGAAAACAATATCCTCAGGAAGTTTTACACCAGGAAGATAGTAGACATTCTCCCGTTTCTCGTTAAAGAGATCTGCCTCTGCCTGATCATAAGACCAGATGGTTACCGTATGGTTTCGACGTATCTGGAGAGCCAGGGCTGTCCCCCAACCTCCCCCACCTATAATCGCTACTTTCATACTTTACCCCAATTTTTTCTGCAAGATTTCGTTCACCAGTTTCGGATTGGCCTGACCTCTGGTGGCTTTCATCACCTCACCCACAAAAAAACCAAGGAGGTTTTTCTTTCCTTCTCGATAGCGCTGAACCTCCTGGGGATTCTTGGCGAGAATATCATCTATCAGGCTCTCAAGCGCTGAGGTGTCGGTGATCTGTTTGAGTCCCTTCTTCTCTACAATCGCTGAGGCAGACTCTCCCGTGTCCACCATCTCGGCAAACACATCCTTTGCCATCTTCCCACTAATCACATTGTCCTGAATGAGGTTCATCAGTTCTGCCAGTTTGTTACTGGAGATCCGCTCTCTGGACAAACGGGTGATATCCCATCCCAACTCATTCAGTACCGCCATCACCTCACTCTGGATCCAGTTAGCCACCTTTTTAGGTTCGATCCTGGTCTGCCTGACCACATCCTCAAAGTAGTCAGCCATTTCTTTCTCTTCTGTGAGGACCTCAGCATCAGATAGGGTGATACCATAGTCTCTCACAAACCGTTCTCGCTTCTGCTGGGGAAGCTCGGGAAGTTGCTGACGAATCTTCTCTACGAGGTCGCGTCCAATCTTGAGAGGTGGAAGATCTGGTTCAGGGAAGTAGCGGTAGTCATTGGCTTCCTCTTTGTCGCGCATAGGGAAGGTTTTGTTTTGTTTCGCATCATAGAGACGGGTTTCCTGAACAATCTTCTCCCCATTTTCGATAAGAGCAATCTGACGCTCAATCTCGTATTCAATGGCCTTTTTCACCCCGTTGAAGGAGTTGAGGTTTTTGATCTCGACTTTTGTGCCAAACTCCTTCTGTCCTACAGGCCGAACCGAAACATTGACATCACAACGAAGACTTCCCTCCTCCATATTCACATCAGAAACCCCAAGATACTTCATAATACTGCGGAGTTCCTTGAGGTAGAGGTATGCCTCCTCACTACTCCTCATATCCGGTTCAGAAACTATCTCCAGAAGCGGTACCCCAGCACGGTTGAGATCAACTGCCGAATACGATTCACCCTCGAGGTGGATGGACTTGCCCGCATCCTCCTCCATATGGATACGCGTTACGCCAATACGTTTGGTCGTCCCGTCTGAAAGCACGATCTCGATCACTCCCTTCTGACAGATAGGATAATCATACTGAGAAATCTGGTATCCCTTGGGAAGATCGGGGTAAAAGTAATTCTTTCTATCAAACTTGGAAAATTCTGCGATGTTTGCCTGAATAGCCAGTCCAGCCAGAATCGCCTTGTGCAGAACCTCTTCGTTCAACACCGGGAGAACCCCTGGTTGTCCCATACACACAGGGCAGACATGGGTATTGGCTGGTGCCCCAAATTCTGTAGAACACCCACAAAAGATTTTGGTTTTCGTGTTCAACTGGACATGAACCTCAAGACCAATAACGGCTTCGTAGCTTTTCATTGTCTCCTCCGTCAATTTGAAGAAAGTAGCCCTTTATTATAGAATAAAATCAGAAAAACATCAAAAAAATAGGTGTCTTTTATGCAAGCATATTGCCAAGCAGGTAGCCGCTCACACTTGCCTGCATGAGTCCCCGTGTCCATCCCGCCCCATCTCCGATCGCATAGAGGTGTGCCACAGAGGTTTCAAAGTTTTTCACCACCAGCCTCTGAGAATAAAACTTTACCTCAACTCCATAGAGAAGCGTCTCAGAACTCGCGATACCGGGAGCTACGCTGTCCAGGGCAACAAGCATCTCGATGATATCCGTCATCGTACGATACGGCAGAACAAGGCTCAAATCCCCGGGGAGAGCATCCACAAGGGTTGGTCTGAGGTTGCCACGCTGGAGACGTTCTGGTGTTGTCCTCCTCCCACGTTTCAGATCACCAAACCTCTGGACAATGATACGATTGCCGGAGAGCATATTACCCAGCCCTGCGATGTACTTCCCGTACTCGACAGGCTGATTGAACGGTCGGGTAAAGGCATGGGAAACCAGAATAGCGAGGTTGGTGTTTTCGGTTTTGAGTTCCTCGGATTTATAGCTATGACCATTGACCACGGCTATATTGCCCTCATAGTACTCGGTAGCTACCACTCCCCCTGGGTTCTGACAGAAGGTGCGTACCTTGTCATCAAAGGTTGGGGTATAGTAGATGAACTTCCCCTCATACATTGTTTCATTGATCTCCTTCATCACCTCGTTGCGTACCTCTACCCGTACTCCAATATCCACCGGGCCAACCTCATAGGCTATATCATACGTTCGGACGAGACTGGAGAGCCATTCAGAACCCTCTCTCCCTACAGCGATAACCACATCATTGGCTGAGTAGGTTTTATCAGCCACAACACCAACAACCCGACCGTTTTCCACTATCAGGTCTCTGGCTGGACATTGAAAGCGGATTTCCACCCCCTCTGAGAGAAGTTTCTGCTGAAGCTTATGGTAGATTTCGGCACTTTTTTCTGTCCCGAGGTGTCGGAGAGGATTCTCCACGAGCTGAATGTGGCTTTTAATTGCACGAGCACGGATCTCTTCGATTTTTTCTGGGTTATCCAGCCCATAGATATGAGTATCTGCGCCATACTGTCGGTAAATCTTATCAACTTCTCCAATCGCATCCTGAACAACCGAAACATCAAAGAGATCGACCAAATCCCCACCAATAAAGGGAGAAAGCGAAAGTTTGCCATCACTGTACGCACCAGCCCCTGCAAAGCCAGTGGTAATATTACAAGGGGAACAGTGTTGACAGGGCTTACCCTCCCTCTTGGGGCAGATGCGCTTTTCAAGGGGTCTCCCCTTCTCAAGAATGAGAATAGAGCGGTTTGGCCAGCGTTCATGATAGCGAAGTGCTGTAAAAATCCCCGCTGGCCCTGCTCCAATGACTATCAAATCATAATGAGAAAGGCTCATTGCTTCCTGTATTGTACTTTTGTTTTGTTTTCTGCTGCCTTTTGCCAGTCAGATTCCCAGGCACTGAGAATATAGTACTGAGCCTCCGAGGTGAGCCTGTTGGTCATCTGGTTCGCCTGATAACTCACACCGTTCTTGCGAAGCACGAGATACACACCATCAAACTCAAACTGTTTCACCGAGCTCGCAGAAGAAACCAAAAACTGCAAAACCTCCGGATGCCTGGTAAGAGCATAGGGAAACACATTGCCCTCTCTATCCTCCGCATAGAGATCAACCAGCGAGAGTCTGGGGAGATGAACATACCCAAAAGGCTGGTTGGCCACAAGAGACTTCCAATCCCCGGTGGGGGTAGCAACCACCTGAGCAAGAGTCTGGTAGAGGGTGTTGGAATTTTTCGTCCACAGGTCGTTAAAATGAAGGGCAAGATAAGACTTCAACAGCTTTTGCTGGGCAAAACTGGAGAGATTATCAAAAGAAGTAACCCCCTGCACACGAACCACATGGTACTGTTTGTTCTCAAAGACTGTTCGTGGCATCACGCCTGTCTCAACCCTTTCTCCCAGAGCCTCAAAAATACGGGGATTTTTGTCCCGTGTTACAGTTACCGAGGTTTTCACCACCGCATCCCTAGGAAGCCCTGCTATAGCCTTTTCCCATCCATACTGAAGAGCATTGGAAAGGATCTGTTGAGCAAGCACCCTGTTGGAGACGATAGCTTTATTGGTTACTGTGATCATATCAACCATCAGGGTATCGACAAAGTTGGTCATATTCTGGCGAAAGTACTCCTCAAGATCAGACTTCTGGATAAAACGAGCGACAAAGTTTGTCTTTTCCGTAAATACGACCTCCACATCAAAACCAAGTGCCCTGGTATCCTGGTAGAGGATCGCTACAGAAACAGGAGAGAGGAGGACGGTATTCTGGATCTCACCCCACGAACCCAGGAAAAAATCCCTGGTATACCAGATGTCCAGAAATTCCTTCTCACCGAAGGTTGGTTTGGACGAACGATACATCGCCTGAGCCAGCTGTGTATAAAAGAAATCCGAAGGCTTCACCCCGAGACGTTTCACATAGAGTACCTGTCCGAGGGTTTTCGCATAGTTTTTGATGGATTCCTGATAGAAAAGCGATTCAATATCCTTATCGAAACTCACTCCCTGAGCCTGGAGACGGGCCTTCTGATCGTCATACCAGTAACCGAAACCAGTATCGACACCCTCAAGGAACCATTTTCCGTTAACCTTCACAAGCTTTTGACGCATTTTACCCTGGGATTCAAAGGGGTTGTACGCCAAACTGATCACAAACGAAATAATAATAAGCGAGGTAAAGAGTACCAGAGCCACATAACGGATACGTTTGACGAGTTCTTTTCTCTTGTCTGATGTTGATGCCATAGTTCTCTCCTGTTTTCTTTTCAAGCATTTGGGTTTTTATTATAACGGAGAGAAAAAGAAAAGTCAAAGAACTGCTTTTGACACTTTTTGACCTCACTCCTGCAGTACGAGACCATACTCCTCTTTCAACATTTTGCGTAATCTTCGCATAAAGAGCACCCCGGGATCAAACTTTTCGGTACGATACTGGGGGTAGTTTTCCCGATAGAGCTGGAAATGGGGGAGATTGGTCAGCATATACTCATGATGTCCTATGAGATACCTGATCGAGGGATAGGTGTCCACAAGCTCCTTAACCAGTCTGGCATTAGCACGGAGCTGGGCATCGGTGAGATGTTTAGCATTGAGTGCGATGTTTTCGATCCCAAAAGCCACATGATTAAACCCTATGGTATGCCGTCCCGCCATCCAGAGGGGAAGAAACTGATACACCATCCCATCCCGATCCACCAGAAAGTGGACTCCAATATTCACCCTCCCATAAGGGGCAAGCTCGGGTCGATTTTTTTGCGTAAGCTCATCCGGGAGAAAAATCGCCAGCGTTGAAGCAAGATCCCTCGTAACCGTATAATGAATCACGATCATCTGGGGATTGGTAAGGAGATAGGTATCCAGGCTATAGTGATCTCTCATGTACTCACGGGTGAGTTCGAGACGTTTCTCACTCATCTGCCCGAGAATATTACTATAGGAGAGTGCAAATCCCGCTGAAACCACCAGAAAAAGACAAACAACGAAACTCCCAAGCTTACGGAGCACCTACATCACCCTCATCCTCTCCGATAGCATCGAGAGCCAGAGAGTTGGTATTTGTTACATACTCAGAGGCAATCTGAACTGCTGGATGCTCAACAAGATAAAACCTTTTTGCTACAAGATTGGAGAGACTCCCACCACTGGTATAAAAACGTGTGGGAATACTAAACCGATCCATATACCCTGCTCGTGTCACCATGAAATGAAGATGAGGCCCCTTCGTCCATCCGGTATTACCACTGTACCCTATGAGTTGACCAGCACGAACCACGTCACCGGGTTTGACCACAACTCCCCGATACTTGAGATGAACATAATGGGCAAAAGTACCATCATTATGGTAGATAATCACATAATTGGCATGACCTCGGTAAGCCTTTCGGTTGCCGCCACGTACCCCGTTACTCTTCGTCATCACGACCACCCCATCTCGCGCAGCATAGACAGGAGTCCCTATAGCCAGAGCAAAATCAATACTGTAGGCATTTTTGCCCTTGTGAGAGAATCGGGTATTATACCCCTGGGTGACACGCACCACCTGTCCCGGAGCAAGAGGTAGCCAGTATTCTACATCCTCCGGCTCTACAAAGGGATCGCCCAGTTCATAAGAAAACCGAAAAACAGGAGCCATTTTATTGGTGAGACTCAACACCACCTGCTCAGAATAAGCCGGTACTACAAGATGAAGTGCCTCCCTCTCCCCCTTTGCATTTGTAAACAAAAGTTGAACCTGAACAGGGCAGGCAAAAGAGTTCGTCACCGTAAAAACCCATTCGTTTCCTATCCGATTAGTCATCAGCTTCACCTGCGAAAACCCAAAAAGAGGTATACATACAAAAAAAAGCCCCAAAAGGCGCCACAAAGACATATCCACAACTCCTTAAGAAAAAATATCGGAATAGTATAATGAAAAAATAAGAAAAAAGCAATTTTAACCCTCAAAAACCTCGATCCTTTTACGACCATTTTGTTTTGCTTGATAGAGGGCTGCATCCGCTTGCTTTACCCCTTCCTCCCATCCTACCCTGGCTATATCAGGCACACTCACCCCTATGCTCACCGTTACATACGAAGCCACTTTTGAAGCAGGATGAGGGATAGACTTTTTCTCCAGATGCTCCTGGATACGTCTCGCTACAATAGACACACCCTCTCGTTTGGTATTGGTAAGCAGGATAAGAAACTCCTCTCCACCATACCGAAAGATAAAGTCTCCAGGTCGATAACACGCCTCCCGAAGAACCTCTGCCACTTCTCGAAGGCATCGGTCTCCTGCCGCATGCCCCAGACTATCATTATAGTTCTTAAAGAAGTCTATATCCAGCATCAAAAGAGCCACTGATGTTTTCTCCCTCTGGGAACGCTTCCATTCTATCGGAAGGATCTCCTCCATCCCACGACGATTGTACAGCCCTGTCAGAAAATCTCGATGAAGTTCTCTTTTGAGAGAGTGGATGAGTTTATGGTGAGCAGTAATATCCTGAAAACTCAACAGAATCTGATAGAACTCACTCCCAAACTCCCCTATACGGTACTGCTCGAGACGATAGTGTCTGGTCTTTTTATGCTTGATAGTCAGTTCGGTAATCTCCCTACCTTTCCGTTCGGGATAAAGGACACCCTCAGGGATGGCTAACGCTTGTTTCACCTCTTGGATGGTGGTTTGACCATTTTGTGGCTCAAAAGGACAGATCTCTGTCGCAAAGGGATCATTATGAAAACACATCACCCCGTCCTCTCGAAAGGCGGCAATGGGATACGGAAGATGCCGTAGAAGGGCAAGAATAAGCTCGTTTTTCTCCTCGAGCTCTTTTTGTTGTTGCTTCACCGTGGTAATATCAGTCACACTGACAATAAGTACATCTCTCCCTAAATGATGGTAAGGAAAACTCTGGAGAATAACCCATTTCGTTTCCCCTTTGAGATTCACAAAAGATACCTCAGGGAAAACCTGTCTCTTCTCCCAGAGAGTATTCCATCTCTCAGCATGACGAGGATGGAGATCCTCAAAACGCCGAGAAAGAAACGTATCCCGACTCTCCACACCAAAGATCCTCTGAGCTGTTTCATTGAGAGAGAGACAGTAACCCTCTCTATCAAAAACCATAATCCCCATCTGAGACACATCGATGATACGCTGATTGAACTCAATCAATTGCAAAAGTTTTTGTTCGATATCTTTTCTCTCGCTAATGTTGATAGATGCCCCTATGATCTGGACAACTCTACCATCGACATCCATGATAGGAATCAGTCTCGTAATCCAAAAGGTATCCACCCCATCAAAAGGAATCGTTTCCTCATACCAGATGGTTGTTTGCTGTTGCCGACACTCTTCATAATGAGCCACAATCACATCAGCCAGATCTGGCGGTAAAAAATCATGGGGATGCTTCCCCCGAATCTCCTCGCTACGAAGCCCTGTGAGTTTCTCGTGGGTGGGATTGAGTCCACCGTAGGTAAAATCATTAGCCCCATGCACATAAACGAGAAAAATCGCCAGATCGCTATGTTCAAAAATCGCTAAAGCAAAGATAACGGGATCAAACCCTAACTCAGAAAGCCTCGTTGTCTCCATAGCTATCTCCCCCTTGACTTTTCCATCCAGCCCCATCTCCCTTCACGAAGAGCCTGCTGATACGCTCGCTCAATAAACTGCCGATGTGCTGGAGGAATCTTTCGCAGAATATAGGGTCTCGCATACCCCAGACGAACCAACTCCTCATTGATACACACCTCACCAGGCGAAACAAACACCAGCGCCAGTAACCTCCCATATCGATCGTTGGCTGCCATATCGTCCCACTCCAGCCGAACAATTGATCTCGGAGGAAGTCGTTTCAACAGGTAGCGTTTCGCTTCCAGTCCCTTTTCAAGGAGCTGTTTCTCGCTTACAGCAAAACCCTCGGAACGAAGTTTTTTGATATCCGATTTCATCTTGGTATTTCTCGAGGTTTCAAAGGTGTCAATGTAGAGAAGCCTCACCGTTACAGGCTGTTTTTTGTCAAAAGTAACCCGTATCGTGTCCCCATCTACAACCTCTATCACCTGAGCTTCTCTTGACACCCAGCCCGCCCATAGCGGAGTAAATATCAACCCTAAGACAAGAAGAAATTTTGTCTTCATTATCTCCCCTGTACCACCCTCTGAAGAAGAGATATCTTCTCTCACCATAGTATAAGAGAAAAAACGAGAAAAAGCAATTTTTCACCCGCGACATCTTCAAAAAACAAAAGAAGACCTTTGCACAAAAGCTATTTCCTTGTTTCAGTCGCAACAAACACAAAAATCAGCAAAAAACTGAAACAAAGTAATAGCTCTTCTTCCGAAACATCCAACTAATTTATCCCCGGATAAGATTGGTATTTACAGCCACCTATGCTGTTACCTTTTTACAGTCTCTTTTTTACCTCAGAAAACTGCAAAAAAGGAACAGCCCTCTCTGTCCCAAACTTTTGGAAGAGATTTTCCCTTGTCCTATGATTCGAGAGCTTTGCACGAAGCAGCTATTACTTTTTCACAGTCTTCCTTCCGCCCCACACAACCTCCCTTCCGCCCCCAGGACTGCAAAAGAGTAATAGTCGTGCCACCTCCAGGGTTTGAGAGAGATTTCCCTTATTTATGATTCGTGCAAAGGTTTCAAAACCTGAACCATCGAGAGCTTTCCACAGAGTGGCTATTACCCTCTTACAGCCTCATGACAGGCGAAAAGCCTTTTTTGTCCCGTCAAACTGAAAGAAGGTTATAACTGCTCGCTCTTTTTTTGATACAAAGCGATGGTGTTTCGCTAAAACAAGGTAAGAGCAGGAGAAAATGTCCTGGCTATTACCCTTTCACAGTCTCCCCTTCCCTCCAAAAAACTGCAAAAACGCCATAGCTCTCTCTTCCAAATTTCGAGAAAACATTTATCTCTTCTAATTCGTGCAAAGGTCTTAGTTTGTATTTCAATCGAAAACTGTAAAATAGTAATAGCCTCCTGCCAAAACTCCAAATTTTGTGCAAGGGTCTAATCCCATCTTTTTTTGAAAAAAAATCTTCTTTCCCCTACAATATTATCAAAGAAATCTCTGGAGTGCGAATATGGATCCCATTCTTCCGAGTAACCTTTATGAACTTTCCCGTGAGGAAAAAACCAGGCTCCTCCGAAACCTCGAAGCCCAATACCAATCTATCCAGGAAGAAAAGCTCCATCTCGACATGAGCCGGGGAAAACCCAGTCCTGAGCAACTTGATCTCTCCCTTCCCCTCCTCACCATACTCGACGAAAAACACTACAAAAGCGAAAACCATACCGACTGCCGAAACTACGGTATACTGGACGGTCTCCCTGAGATGAAAAAACTCTTCTCAGACATCCTTGACATACCTCATGACCATATATTCGTCGGAGGAAACTCAAGCCTCAATCTCATGTACGATGTTCTGACACAGGCAATGCTCTACGGAGTTCCCGGCGGAACCAGGCCATGGAAGGATGAGAAGATCTCGTTTCTCTGTCCTGTACCTGGTTACGATAGGCATTTTGCTATTCTGGAACATTTGGGTATTGAGATGATACCTATCCGACTCAACGAAGACGGACCAGACATGGAGAGTGTTCGCTCCTATGTAGAAACCAATCCCTCGATCAAAGGCATCTTTTGTGTGCCAAAGTATTCCAACCCGAGTGGTATCACCTACTCAGACGAGGTCGTCAAAGCCTTTTGTACGTTGAAACCTGCTGCCCCAGATTTTCGTGTATTCTGGGACAACGCCTATGCTATTCACGATATTGAATCCCCTGGAGACAGGCTTCTCAATGTCTTTGCTGAAGCCAATGCCCATCATTGTACGGATAGGTTCTATATCTTTACCTCCACCTCCAAGATATCCTTTGCAGGGGGTGGGGTTGCGTGTATAGCAACAGGTGAAAACAACCTCAAAGCTCTCAAAAAGCACTACAGCATCCAGACGATCGGCTATGACAAACTCAATCAACTGCGTCATGCCCTTTTCTTCAAGGATAGACAAACCCTCGAAAACCACATGAAAAAACATGCCGAAATACTCAAACCTAAAAAAGATATCGTCGTCAATACCCTTGAAAAGCACTTTGCCAACCTTGGAGTTGTTCAATGGACAAATCCTCTAGGGGGATACTTCGTCTGTCTGGAAACGCTGCCTGGATGCGCTTCAAAGGTTGTCGATCTCGCCCACAACGCCGGTGTCAAACTCACCCCGGCTGGTTCCACACACCCCTACAAAAACGACCCAAAAGACACTACGATCCGTATTGCTTTTTCATACCCATCTACCCAGGAAATCCAAAAGGCCATGGAAGTGGTATCCCTTTGTATCGCTCTGGCCTCACTCCAGAGCATGCTCTCTAAAAAGTAACATGGGAGTCTGGGTCGTCGTCCATCCGAAACTTACCATCTACTTTACAGAAGAGAATTCTATCCTGCAATCCGTCCGTCTCGCTCTCCCCGATCCATCAATCCCCTCCTCTCATCACCCCTTGTGTGAGATATTCGAGCATTACCTGGATGGCAGAGAGGTAATATGGCCTGCATACAACAGGGACCTGCTCACACCTTTTCAAAAACTTGTCTTTGACGCTGTGGCAACCATCCCGTATGGAGAAACCAAAAGCTATAAAGAGATCGCTCGTATGATTGGGCGTCCCCTCGCCTGCCGAGCCGTTGCTCGGGCTCTCAAACACAATCCCTTTCCCGTGGTCATACCCTGCCATAGAGTGGTGAGTTCAAATTTTCCACAGGATATTGGGGGATATACCCCCGATCCTATGATCAAGAGGATACTGTTGACCCTCGAAGGAGTTCTCTGAGACCTTTGCACGACACGGCTATGACTTTTTCACGGTCCTCAAAAGGCAAAAGAACCAACAACAAGACTACAAAAACTGAAAAAAAGTTATAGCCAATCATCAAAGCTACCTCGCAAGCTTTTCTCGAATACAGGAAAACCTGGTAGTTGCTAAAGCTATGTACTTGTTGCAGCTTTTCTTCCCCAAAAAACTGTAAAATCGTAATAGCCTTCTCGTGTCCAAAGTTTTCGAAAACCCATTTTAAGACCTTTGCATAAAAGCTATTTCCCTGTTTCAGTCCCAGCAAACCCCAGAATCAGCAAAAAAAACAACAAAAAACTGAAAAATGGTAATAGCACCTTTCTAAAACCTCCCACTCATCTATCCCTGGATAAGATTCGTATTTCCAGCCACCTATGCTATTGCCTTTTTACAGTGTTTTTTCACTCCAAAAAACTGCAAAAACGCCATAGCACCCCTTTCCCCAACGTTTTTGGAAGAGATTCTGCCTTTTCATGATTCGCGCAAAGATCTTTTTTCTCTTATCCGTGCAGAAGCCTCTCTTAAAAAAACACCCCTAACAGCTATCGTTAGGGGTGTTTTCATCTGCAAACATTATTGTAGATTATCCTGGTTTTTCAAATTTCGCTGAAGACGGAGAAAAGTCGGAGTTTCAAGGTCATCATCACCAACAGCACGAACTCCCTCACGTCCTGCTTTCGTTGCACCTTGATAGGAATAGATCCTTTTGCTCCGCACCTCTGGAATCTTGACGAGACGTCGCTCACTGAAGATCTCATCAGCCGAAATACCTACCGTTTCTTCTTCACCCTTTTGTGCCTGTTCTGTCTGGAAATCAGTGGCAATAATAACCACACGAATACCGTCTTTGAGGGATTTGTCAATATTCACACCCACAATCACCTCAGCTTCTGGACGAGCAAGCTCAGATATGGTCTGTGCAGCCTCCTGCCATTCCAGCATCGTCATATCCTCAGGACCAATCACATTCACGAGCATAGCCCCAGCATTACGGAAGGAAGAATTTTCGATGAGAGGATTTTCAAGAGCCTGTTTTGCAGCCTCCATGGCACGGTTCTCTCCACGCCCCAGACCAATACCCATAATAGCTTCCCCACGGTTAGAGAGAACGGTCCTTACATCAGCAAAATCCACATTGATCAAACCAGTCTGGGAGATAATATTGGAAATACCTTCTACGGCCTGTTTTAAAACCTCATCAATCTTATGAAAGGCCTCTTTGACATTAGTCTTGCGGTCAATGATACGGAAAATACGGGAATTCGAAATCACCAGCATGGTATCAACGTGCTCTTTCAATCGAGCAATACCCTCTTTGGCTGCCTGAATACGCTTCGCACCCTCAAAATCAAAAGGAATAGTCACCACAGCGATAGTCAGTGCACCCATTTCCTTGGCTATCTGAGCCACAACTGGAGCTGCACCAGTACCTGTACCACCACCCATACCCGCAGTAATAAAGACAAGATGAGCTTTTTCAAGTGCTCTACGAATCGTTTCTGTATCTTCTTGAGCTGCTTTTTCACCCATTTCTGGTCTTGCTCCAGCCCCAAGCCCTTTGGTGGCTTGTTTCCCTATCTGTATCTTTGTCTTGGCCATAGATTGATTCAACACCTGGAGATCCGTGTTGATCGCGATAAAATCCACATCCTTAATACCAGACTCAATCATACGATTGACCGCGTTACACCCAGCACCACCAACACCGACAACCTTGATTCTTGCCACTGGTTCATGTTTCTCAAACATTTCCATAAAACCTTCCTCCATCGTCTTCCTCCCGTTTTCTATACTTCTCTTAAAAAAATTCCTTCACCTAAAAAAATTCCTTCACCCATTCCCGTAATCGCTCTAGTAGCGAGTTGATATTTTTTTCCTCATCCTTGTAGTCAGTGGAACCCAACCTGGGTGCATGATCCATCGCATACAAACACAGTCCCACAGCTGTCGAATAAATCGGACTATCCACCATATCCCTCAATCCTCTCACTCCAAGGGGCTTACCAATCCTGACAGGCATGTTAAAAATCTCGGAAGCTAGTTCTGTAATATATGGTGTAAGTGATACCCCACCAGTCAGTATTACCCCGCCCAAAAGCCCATCAAGGAGATTATTTTCTTCGACAGATTGATACACAAGCGATAGAATCTCTTCGAGTCTCGGTTGAATAATCTCTGCAAGAAGTCTCCTGGATTCTACCCTCGGTGAACTCCTCCCCACTGAAGGAACCTCTATCATCTCATCTTCATCCACATAATCAGCTATAGCACAACCAAAAGCTTTTTTGACCTCTTCGGCTACGCCATAAGAGGTTTTTAACCCATAGGCTACATCGTTAGTGACATGATTTCCCCCCAGAGCAAGGATACCTGTATCTCTGAGGCTACCGTCTTTGAAGATTACATAGTCTGTTGTTCCACCACCAATATCAATCACCAATACACCCATATCTCGCTCTTCATCAGAGACAATGGCCCGAGAGGCAGCCAGCGGCTGAAGGACAATATCCTGTACTTCGCAACCAGCTTTTTTCACTGCTTTCAGGGTGTTGTTCAGGGAAGTAGTGGCCGCCGTCACAATATGCACCACAGCCTCAAGCCGACTCGCCGACATTCCCACAGGATCTCGTACACCTTCTTCAGAATCCACGATAAACTCCTGAGGTATCACGTGGATCACATCCCTATCTACAGGTAGCACAATAGCTGTTGCCGCATCAATAACCCTTTTTATATCAGCTTCTGTAATCTCTCTGTTTTTCTCTGATATGGCTACAACGCCACGACTGGTTACCCCCTCAATATGCCCCCCCGAAATTCCTATATAGACACCCTGGACAGTCTCTCCAGCCTGGATTTCTGCCTTTTGTACCGATGATGCAATCGAACGAGCCGTCTCCTCAATATCAATAACAATACCTCGACGCAAACCTGTCGATGGCACCGTCGAGACACCGATAATCTCAAGATCCTGCTCTATACGGCCTATCACAGTACATACCTTGGTTGTCCCAATATCCAGACCAACCACAATGGAGGAGGATAGACTACTGGTAGCCAATGGCGTTCTCCTTATGTAAATTTATCGTTTTGAGGGTGAGTTTTTTCTCTCCCACCTCTCGTTCCAGCACAAAAATCTTCTCCCACACATCCTCATCCAGTACCTCATGCCCAACCCAGATGTCTGTCGGCATACTCCGTAGCCAGACATGGGCACCAGTTTTTCTATCGAGAGAGATACGCTCCACACGTTCCAGGTTAGTGAGCCTCCCGAGATACCTTACCAGAGAGAGCAACCACTCGTCCTGAACCCTCCCTTTCTCCAGGACAAGGGGATAGTTCACATCAATCCTGGGAACCTGTGGAGCCCTGGCCGAAACCATCAGATTCCCCTCTCTATCAATAAAAAAAGCATTCGTTCCTATCACCAGTACCCCTACAGGCAGGTTCTCTTCAATCTTAATCCTCACCCGCCAGGGTAAAACCCGTTCTCCCTCGGCACTACGGATGTAGCTCCGGTTGGTGAGACGGGAAACAACCACATCCCATGAAAAATCAAACACCCCCATCCCAGGACGAAGTCCTGTCAGATGGAGAATCTCCTCCTCCGAGAGATAACGGTTACCCTCAACCACAACCTCTCGAATGGTGAGAAGCTGGTTCACCACCAGTAACCTGTACACAAACCCATGGATACCCAGGATGAGAGAAACAAAAACAACACTCACCAACACCGATCCCACCCGGCGCCCCATGGTTACTCCGCACTTTCCAAAATTCTGAGTACCAACTCCTCTCGGGATATCCCTGCGGCCTGTGCCATAGCAGGAATATCACTTGTTTCCGTCATTCCTGGACTGGTATTCACCTCCAGGAAAAACGCTCGGTTATCACTGGTAAACATAAAATCAAAACGTAGAGGTCCCTTTACCTTCATCACCCGCATCGCATAGGTAAGCTGATGCTGGATATGCTCCCTCACCGCATCATCCATAGGAGCCGGCAGAATAAACTCCGTCATCCCCTTGGTATACTTCGCCTCAAAATCATAAAACGCATTTTTCGGTCGAAGTTCAAGAATAGGCAAAAAGGTAAAATCTGGATACTGTCCTAAAACGCCTATCGTCATCTCTCTCCCACGAATATACTGTTCAATAAAGTAATCCGGATACTGAGAGATATTTTTCTCTAACACCTGTCGCAGGGCTCCTTCATTCTCACAAAGCTCAACACCAACACTGGAACCCTCACAATTTGCTTTGAAAACAACAGGATACGAAAGGGTTTGCTTCACCCTCTCCAGCATACGCTCAATATCCGCCTCTCCATCCAGTGACAGGGGAACATCCAGTCCGCACCCTCGAAGAACTCTTTTGGTGGCGTTTTTATCCATTCCGAGTGCACTCCCAAGAACACGGCTCCCCGTATAGGGAATATGCAAAAGTTCCAACAAAGCCTGAATAACACCATTCTCTCCCACTGAACCATGAAGAGCAATATAGGCAATATCTATAGGTGTTTCTCGTAGAATAGCCACAGGTTCACTACCTATATCCACCTTGATAGCATTCAGCCCCAGATTGGACAAAGCACGAAAAACATTCTCGCCTGAACGGAGAGAGATTTCCCGCTCGGAAGAATCTCCTCCCATAAGCACGCCAATCCGTTTTCCCGCAAAACGTGCCAACCTCGCTTCCATAGCTCCCTCACTTTTTTGCTATATATATCTTAAGACAATTTTTATTTTTGTCAATAGTTTTAGGGGGTTTAGTAGTAAAATTTTTTCTACTAAAATTTGGTAGGGGAAGTGAGGAGTGTGTGGCTGTTTCTTTTTCACAGTGTAGCCAAAAGGAAGAAGTCTCTTTGGGTAACCATAGAACTGAGGAAAGGTTATAGCAGTCTGAGGTTTTTTTTGGTGTTGGAGGTGAATTGTTGTGTTGGACTGAAAAAAGTATAGAGCAAACTTTTGA
>FWWL01002123.1_pt1 | contig 43040 bp, 42 predicted proteins | sample 2228331 | NCBI WGS metagenome assembly FWWL01 (sample SAMEA103939775, study PRJEB20133) | metagenome | reverse complement strand
AACTTTTAAGACCCCATCACCCTGCCTCTCCCTGAGTTATCACGGGAAAAAAGATGCTTCCAAAACGACATAATAAATTGCGTATATTAAAGATTTGCTACAATAGGAACAGACCAATTAAGGAGGTTTGTTTCTATGAGGAGGATTATAATACCAGATGCAGAAATTTTCGTTGCCGCAATTCAAGATGAAATATCCCGGGGAAGCCAGAGGGGCGATACTACCATCGGCTACATGTTGTTCTGCATGTGCTCAAAGGGGAAAGCACCTAAAAGCAGCAAGTTTTTATGGTGACTCACCAAGGTCTGTGCAATACTGGGTTCAACGACTCCTCAATCAGGAGCTTGCAGGGTTATGGGATAAAGAACATTCCGGACGACCCCGCCAGTTGTCTGTTTCGGTGAGGAAGAAGTTACGCAAGGAAATAGGACGCTCCCCGAGAGAGCTTGGATATGAACAGAATTTGTGGGATGGTGCTTTGCTCTCTTATCATCTCAAAGAACAATATTCAATCAATCTTGGTATCCGACAATGTCAAAGACTCTTCCACAAACTGGGGTTTACTTTACAACGGCCACATCAGAGGGCCCAAGAAGCTGATCCAATTGCACAGGAAGATTTTAAAAAACTTCAGACGGTTAATGAACGACCCTACTATTCAACTATGGGCCGAAGACGAAGTCCATTTTCAAAGGCACAGCAGTGTCCTATTTTCCTGCCCCCGTATTCTTCAGAATTTAATCCTATAGAGCGAGTATGGAGAATCACCCGAAGGCAGGTAACTCATAATCGTTATTTTGAATTTGTTGAAATCCTTGAAAAATCTTTGATGTCACATTTCAATAAATGGAACCGTCCTAATAACACCTTGAGAGTTCTATGTGCAAATATTTAAGTCGTTTCATATAATTATGAATCTCCTACCTTCGATCCTAATCAAATACCCTGAGACTCAAGAGCATATCCTGAAACCTCTTGTTATAGAATCCTCTTATTTTACCAAATATCGGATATGCTCTGCTATAATATTCCGTTATCCTTCAATGTCTAAAATGTATCTTAACTTTTTCAGGTTTAATGACTTGAAATTTGTCAAGTGGCTGGGTGTAGATTTCCTTCAATTTTTCTTGACTGAAATAGAGAGGGGTCTGAAAATAGTAATTAGGATAGGTTAATCAAAAAATATTTTTGAGTAAATGTGTAAGGAGTTGCAATGGGCGAGAGCGTTACGAAAAAAATCTTGAAGGCACACTTAAAGTCAGGTGAACTGGTTCCGGGAAAAGAGATAGGAATAATCATTGACCAGACCCTCACTCAGGATGCAACAGGCACAATGGCTTATCTTCAGTTTGAGGCAATGGGCATACCTAAGGTGAGGACAAAATTATCTGTAAGTTATGTTGACCACAACATGTTGCAGGAAGGTTTTGAGAATGCCGATGACCACCGATTCCTCCAGTCAATAGCAGGAAGATACGGAATTTATTTCTCAAAGCCAGGGAATGGAATATGCCATCAGGTGCATCTTGAAAGATTTGCTGTGCCAGGCTTTACCCTTCTTGGTTCTGACAGTCACACTCCTACAGCCGGCGGACTTGGGATGCTTGCCATCGGTGCAGGAGGGCTTGAAGTTGCGCTGGCAATGGCTGGTGAACCATACTTCCTCCAAATGCCGAAGATTGTTCAAGTGCGACTTAATGGAAAATTGCGCCCCTGGGTCTCAGCAAAGGATGTCGTTCTTGAGTTGTTGAGACGGCTCACCGTTAAAGGCGGTGTAGGGAAAATATTTGAGTATTCAGGCGATGGAGTTAAAACACTTGAAATTCCTCAGAGGGCAACCATTGCCAACATGGGAGCGGAATTGGGTGCCACCACATCTGTATTTCCAAGCGATGAGATGACGAGGGAATATCTCAGAAAACAACAGAGGGTGAGGGTCTGGAGACGCCTTGAAGCAGACCCGGATGCGGAATATGATGAGTCCCTTGAGATTAATCTTGATGAACTGGAACCTCTTATTGCCTGTCCACACAGTCCAGACAATGTTAAAAAGGTCAGCGAGTTAAAGGGAGTCAAGGTCCAGCAGGTTTGCATCGGTAGTTGCACCAATTCTTCTTACAGGGACCTTATGGTTGTTGCCCGAATACTTAAGGGTAGAAAGATTCATCCTGATGTAAGTTTATCTATAAACCCTGGCTCAAAGCAGGTTCTTGAGATGATTGCAGAGAATGGTGCATTAAAGGATATAATTTCAGCTGGCGCCCGCATTCTTGAAAACGCCTGCGGACCCTGCATTGGAATGGGACAGGCTCCACCCTCTGGAGGTGTAAGCCTCAGGACATTTAACAGAAACTTTGAGGGCAGGAGCGGAACAAAGGATGCCAGTGTCTATCTATGCAGTCCCGAGGTTGCAGCTGTCTCAGCAATCAGGGGTGAGATCACTGATCCCCGAAGATTTGGAAAGCCAATCAGGATTCAGATGCCAGCAAAATTCATTATAAATGATAATATGATAATTCCGCCCAGCAGAAGACCAGAAAAAGTGGAAATTATAAGAGGACCAAACATTAAGCCATTACCTGAGATGACTCCATTGCCTGAAACGATAAGTGGAAAGGTGCTTATCAAGGTGTCAGATAACATTTCAACGGACCACATTCTTCCGGCAGGAGCAAAGGTTCTGCCATTGAGATCTAACATCCCGGCAATATCTGAATATACATTCAGCGGCGTAGATAAGGAATTTGTTAAACGGGCGAAGGAATGGGAAGGGGGCTTTATAATCGGAGGGCAGAACTATGGTCAGGGGTCAAGCCGGGAGCATGCAGCCCTTGCCCCGAGGTATTTAAAAGTCAAGGCGGTGATAGTAAAATCCTTTGCAAGGATCCATCGGGCTAACCTCATTAATTTTGGGATTCTCCCCCTTATGTTTAAGAACGAAGACGATTATGCTCTCTTTGATGTTGGTGATGAACTCAAGATAGAAAATTTAAAGGATTCTCTTGTAAGTGGTAAGGAATTGGTTCTTATAAATATAACAAAAGGAAGATCTGTGCCTTTAAAGCATGATCTTTCAGAGAGGGAAAGAGAGGTTATCATTGCGGGCGGAAGATTAAATTTTGTGAAAGGGGGCGTAAAATAATGGCTGGACAGAAGATTGAAATAATTGATGGAAAATTGAAGGTACCGGATAATCCAGTGATACCATTTATTGAGGGAGATGGCACAGGGGTGGACATCTGGCCTGCAAGTCAGAGGGTCTTTGATGCAGCTGTTAAGAAGGCGTACGGGGGAAGAAGAAAGATAGAATGGCTTGAAGTAATTGCTGGAGAAAAGGCATACAAAAAACTTGGGACCTACATGCCAGAGGAGACGATCCAGGCAATTGAAGATTACAAGGTTGCCATAAAGGGACCCCTCACAACCCCTGTGGGTGGTGGAATTAGAAGTTTGAATGTATTTTTAAGACAGCGACTGGATCTATATGCCTGTGTTCGTCCGGTCCGATATTTTGAGGGAGTTCCAAGTCCGGTGAAGGAGCCCCATAAGATGAATGTTATAATTTTCAGAGAGAACACGGAGGATGTATACGCAGGAATTGAATGGCCTGTTAACTCCGAAGAGCAGAAAAAATTGCTTGATTTTCTGCGCACTCAACTCAAGGTAAATATCAGAGATGATTCCGGGGTTGGGATTAAACCAATAAGTATTTCCGGAACAAAACGACTTATCCGTATGGCAATTAAGTACGCAATCAAAAAGAAGAGAAAGAGTGTAACACTTGTGCATAAGGGCAATATAATGAAATACACAGAAGGTGCATTCCGGGAATGGGGCTATGAGGTCGCCAGGGAAGAATTCGGTGATGTTACAATCACAGAGACAGAGTTAATTGAAAAATATGACGGCAAGGTTCCGGAGGGGAAGATCGTGATTAAGGACAGAATTGCAGACAATATGTTCCAGCAAATTCTTACCAGATCCGACGAGTATGATGTTATTGCTACCCCAAATCTTAACGGTGACTATCTCTCCGATGCCTGTGCTGCCCAGGTGGGTGGACTGGGAATGGCTCCAGGTGCGAACATCGGTGATACTGTGGCGCTCTTTGAAGCAACTCACGGAACAGCCCCAAAATACGCTGGCCAGGACAAGGTTAATCCAGGATCGGTAATACTGTCAGGCGTGATGATGTTTGAATACATGGGATGGGATGAGGCGGGCGAACTTATAATCAAGGGAATGGAAAGAACCATCAAACAGAAGCGTGTAACTTACGACCTCCATCGGCAGATGGAAGGCGCGACACTCTTGAAATGTTCTGAATTTGCCACTGCAATTATAGATAATATGTAACAAGGAGGAGGAAGTTATGGGTAGGAAAAAAATCACAGTAATTGGCGGCGGCAATGTGGGTGCTACAACAGCACTCCGGCTTGCCCAGAAGGAACTGGGGGATGTAGTTATCATTGATATTCTCAATGAGATGGCTCAGGGTAAAGCTCTGGATATTATGGAATCAACACCTGTCACAGGAATTGATATAGTGCTGAAGGGTGGTGGGAATTATGAGGAGACAAAGGGTTCGGATATTGTTGTAATTACATCCGGCGTTCCGAGAAAGCCAGGTATGAGCAGGGACGATTTACTCAAGACAAATCTTGGCATTGTTAAGGAGGTGACGGAACAGGTAAAAAAATATGCACCTGATTCCATTATTATTATGGTTGCCAATCCCCTTGATGCAATGACCTATACCGCATACAAGGTCAGCAAATTTCCTAAGAACAGAGTAATGGGAATGGCTGGTGTCCTTGATACAGCAAGATTCAGAACCTTCCTTGCTATGGAACTTGGTATTTCTGTTGAGAACATCCAGGCATTTGTTCTTGGTGGACATGGAGACACGATGGTCCCAATAATCAAATATACAAATGTTGCCGGTGTCCCAGTCAGTGAATTGATTCCTAAAGAGCGACTGGATGCAATTGTACAGAGAACGCGCGATGGGGGTGCTGAGATTGTAAAACTGCTGAAAACAGGTAGTGCCTATTATGCACCAGCAGAATCCGTTGTGGAAATGGTGGACGCGATTCTAAAGGATAAGAAAAAGATTCTGCCCTGTGCAGCTCTCTGTGAAGGGGAGTATGGAGTGAATGGATTATTTGTCGGCGTGCCGGTTGTTCTTGGCTCTAATGGAGTTGAGAGAATCTTTGAGATTAAACTTGAAGGAGAGGAAAAGGAGGCATTTGAGAGGTCCGTCAATGCTGTAAAGGAATTGTGTACGCTCGTGGATCAATTCCTGCAGTAAAGTGCCATGAAGGAGATTGACGCACAACGCATTTCAGAGGCAGTAAAGGAGTTATGCATTGAAGCGAATTGTGTTCTGGGAGAGGATGTAATATCAGCAATTGAGAATGCTCTGAAGAAGGAAGAGTCCAAAATCGGGAAGGAGATTCTAAAACTTCTCATTGAAAATGTCAATGTGGCAAGGGCGGAAAAGATTCCAATATGTCAGGATACCGGCGTTGCTGTAGTATTTGTTGAACTTGGTTCGGATGTCCGAATTGTAAACGGGGACTTACGGGAGGCAATCAATGATGGAGTGAAGAGGGGTTACACAGAGGGGTATCTCAGGAAATCCATGGTTAAAAGCCCCATTGATAGGGTGAACACAGGTGACAACACCCCGGCTATTATCCATTTTGATATAGTGAAGGGTGAGAATCTGAAAATAACAGTTCTTCCTAAAGGTGGTGGCAGCGAAAATATGAGCCAGTTGAAGATGCTGGCTCCATCTGACGGTGTTGAGGGGGTGAAGAAGTTTGTCGTTGAAACGGTGAAGAAGGCCGGTTCAAATCCCTGCCCGCCCATCATTGTAGGTGTTGGCATAGGTGGTAATTTTGAGTACGCCCCTCTCCTTGCCAAAAAGGCATTGCTCAGGCCTGTAGGAGAGCATAATCCAGACCCCCAGATTGCAAAACTTGAAGAGGAATTACTGGAGGAGATTAATAAGACGGGAATAGGTCCTCAGGGGCTTGGTGGAAGGGTGACAGCCCTTGCCCTGAATATTGAGACATATCCATGCCATATAACTGCCCTTCCTGTTGCTGTGAACATAGAATGCCACGCCCACAGGCACAGAGAGGTGGTGCTATGAAAAGAAGGCAGAGCACAGAGGGCAGAGGACAGAGGACAGAAGAAGTAAAGAGGATCACCACTCCTTTGACGGCTGATATTGTAAAGACGCTGAAATCAGGAGACCGCGTTTTACTCAGTGGTAAGATATACACTGCCAGGGATGCAGCACACAAGCGCCTCGTTGAACTTATTGATAGAAATGAAAGATTGCCCTTTGACATAAGTGGCCAGGTAATATATTATGTGGGTCCCACGCCTGCAAAGCCGGGATATGTCATTGGTTCAGCAGGACCAACTACAAGTTATAGAATGGATGCATATACACCCAAACTTCTATCAATTGGTTTAAAGGGAATGATCGGGAAAGGAATGAGAAGTGAAGAGGTCAAAAAAGCAATAAAAAAGTACCGTGCAGTCTATTTTGCTGCAATTGGTGGGCTCGGTGCATTGCTCTCAAAGAGAGTAAAATCGGCAAGGGTGATTGCCTATGATGATCTGGGACCTGAAGCAATAAGAGAACTTGAAGTGGAGGACTTTCCACTCATTGTTATAAATGATTGCTACGGGAATGATTTGTATATAAAGGGAGTTGAAGAATACAAAAGGGAGAGGACAGATGACTGAGGGTGAATTGTATTTATAGGGGCTATATAGATGTGGAATGGATGAGAAAAAATATTATGTAGTGAGGAAATAAGATGCAGGAGATAAAACATGAACTGATTATTCTTGGGACAGGAATCGCAGGCTTACGGGCAGCTCTTGAAGCCTCAATTGTAAGCAAGGGAAAAGTTGACATAGGAATTGTCTCCAAGTTACAACTTATGCGATCCCATTCTGTCTCAGCAGAGGGAGGAACTGCTGCTGTTCTGAGACCAGAAGAGGGTGACTCCATTGAGTTACATGCCTGGGATACTGTTAAAGGCAGTGACTTTCTTGGAGATCAGGATGTTGCCTTTAAGTTTGCGGAGATGATGCCATACGAAATTCTGCAGCTTGACCGCTGGGGATTGCCATGGTCAAGGAGGCCCGATGGTAGAATTGACCAGAGAGCATTTGGTGGGCACAGTTTTGACCGCACATGCTTTGCAGCAGATAAGACGGGCTTCTTTGAGATGCAGACCCTCTATGATACGCTCCTGAAATTTGGCAATTTTAAACGATATGATGAGTTCTTTGCCACCTCAATTATTGTGGAGGATAACAGATTCAAGGGATTAACCGCAATTAATATGGCAACGGGCGAGTTTGTAGTTTTCAGGGGTAAGGCAATAATAATTGCCACTGGAGGGCAGGGGCGCCTCTATGGATTTACAACCTATGCGCATTCAGTTACAGGAGATGGAATGGCGATGGCTTACAGGGCTGGATTGCCTTTGAAGGATACAGAGTTTATACAATTTCATCCAACAGGGCTTGTTCCCTCAGGGATTTTGATGACAGAGGCATGCAGGGGAGAGGGCGGCTATCTCCTTAACAATAAGGGCGAAAGATTTATGGAGAAGTATGCGCCTGCAAAGATGGAACTTGCCCCCAGGGACATTGTCTCGCGCTCATCAATGACGGAGATTGAAGAAGGAAGGGGATTCACGGGGCCTGATGGACTTGATTATGTTCATCTTGATCTCAGGCATCTTGGTGAGAAGAAGATTAATGAGAGGCTTCCGTTTATAAGGGAAATATCAATAAAATTTGCTGGTGTTGATCCTGTAGAGGACCCAATACCGGTGAGACCCGTCGCCCATTATTCAATGGGAGGTATTCATACTGACATAAATGGAGCCACACCTGTTGCAGGTATCTGGGCAGCCGGAGAGGCAGCATGTATCTCTCTTCATGGAGCGAATCGGCTGGGCGCAAATTCAACAGCAGAATGTCTTGTCTGGGGTAAGATTACCGGATCTGAAACCGCAAAATTTGTTATGAAGGAGAAGAACATTCCGGAGCCGAATCCAAAGAATGTGAAAGCAGAGGAAGATCGTATCTTTAAAGACCTTCTTGGCAGAAACGGAGGCGAGAGCGTATTCAAGATTCGTCAGGATCTCAGAAGAACGATGGATAAAAACATGGGCGTTTTCAGGACAGGCGAGACAATAAGGAATGCATTAAAGGATGTCATGGAATTAAAAGAAAGATATAAAAGGGTTACCATAAAGGATAAAACAAGAAGATTTAACACAGAATTATTCAATGCCCTTGAGGTTGAATTCCTGCTTGACCTCGCAGAGGTTGCAATTGTCGGCGCCCTTGAAAGAAAGGAATCACGGGGTAGTCATGCGAGAAGGGATTTTCCTGAAAGGGATGATGAAAATTTCTTGAAGCACACTCTTGCAACCTGTACACCTGAGGGTCCAAAATTGACCTACATTCCTGTCAATATAACCACCTGGAAGCCCGTTGAGAGGAAATATTAATCTTGGGAGGATATATGGAAAAGAACACAAAAGGCAATTATTTAAACCTCTCTGGATGGTTTTATGCCGGTAAGTATCAGATAGAGAGATACGCCTACATACTCCACCGGTTGAGCGGTCTTGCCATTTTACTATACCTCATGATGCACATCTATGTGACTTCTTTTAGAGTTCATGGTAAAGATGCATGGGAAGGGATAATGAGTAAGGTCGGTGCGCCAATCTTTCATTTTGGTGAATACCTTCTCTTTGTTGCAGTAGCATACCATGCGATGAATGGCATAAGATTAATCTTTCAGGAATTAGGGTTTTTGCTCCCCGCACCTGTAAAGCCTGTATATCCCTATGTGACAGCCCTTTCGAAGGTTCGGATTGTTCTTATGGTTTGTATGTTTATTGCGCTGGTAATAATGTTTATAGGTGGACTTGACTTCTTTGTATTTGGTTGAAGGAGGAAGGAGATGAAGGAATCTAAATTATGGTCTTTACACTTATTATGTGGTGTCCTGATTTTCTTCCTGATAGCAATCCACTTTGCTGTTATGCATCTCGATGAAGTTCTTGGTTTTTCTGAGGTGTTGAAGTACGAAAATGTAGTGATGCGCGGAAAGGACGCCTTCTATCTTGTCGTTTATACACTTTTGCTTGGTGCCTCCCTCTATCACGGTCTTTATGGTCTCAGAAATATTCTCTATGAACTTGGCTTTGGCAAGAGCTTTGAAAGAGTAATTTCTCTCCTGATCCTCATTGTAGGGGTAATTGCCTTTATCTATGGAGAGATTGCAATTGTTAAGGCTTTTACTCAGAAGGAGGTTTAAAGTGGAAGCGAATAAAGAGAAAGAAAGGATTATAAAATTCAGGGTTCAAAGGTATATTTCTGAGAAGAGCAGTGACACCTTTTTTTCAGAATACGATGTTCCTGTGAAAAAGGGAATAACAGTTCTTGATGCCTTAATCTGGATAAAGGAGAATCTTGATAGTTCATTATCAATCAGATATTCCTGCAGGATGGGTGTCTGTGGCTCCTGCGGGATGTTTATAAATGGTCTGCCGCGGCTCGCGTGTCAGACGCAGGTTCTCTTCCTTGAGTCAGATGAGGTAGAACTCAGATCCCTGCCAAATCATCCTATTCTCCGGGACCTCATACCGGACCTTGGGGGATTTATGGAGAAGCATCGTGCAGTGAAACCATACATCATCAGAGGGGATACAATGCCAGATGTTGAACCGAAGAGGGAGCTCTGTCAGAAGCCAGAGGAACTTGAAGCATATCTACAATTTTCTTATTGTATAAAATGTGGATTATGCGTCTCTGCATGTCCAACTGCTGCTACAGACAGAGATTTTCTGGGACCACAGGCGCTTGCTCAGGCATACCGTTATTCTGCTGATTCAAGGGATGAAGGGCTCAGAGAGCGTATGGAGGCAATTGATTTAACCCATGGAATATTTAACTGTCATCTTGGTAGTGCCTGTTCAGAGGCATGCCCGAAAGGGGTTGACCCTGCCCTTGCCATCCAGTTCCTTAAAAGGGAGGTGGTTTTGCATTCCTGGGGAATTAAGTCCTTCAGAAAAGGTGCAGAGGAGATGCCGCCGATGGAATACCGACCGAAACCGAATGCTGTTAAGGCGCCGGAACCCACTGTAAAGAAATGAAGGAGGAAGTAAATTGAATTTACATGAATATCAAGCGAAAGAGATATTGGCAAAGTACGGGATCCCTGTTCCACCAGGACGGGTGGCGGAGAAGGTTGAAGATATTGAAAGAATAGCTAAGGAAATCGGAAAGAAGGTTGTCATTAAGGCACAGGTTCACGCCGGAGGAAGAGGCAAAGCAGGTGGAATTAAGATTGCCGAGCCAGAGAGGGCAAAGGATGTTGGGTCAACGATATTGGGCATGAAGCTGATAACTCATCAGACAGGGCGTGAGGGCAAACTTGTGCGCAAGGTTCTGGTGGCTGAGGCAGTGGATGTCAAGAAGGAATACTATCTCGGGATAACCATTGACCGCACAGCAGGTCAGATAGTGATTTTAATGAGTTCAGAGGGTGGTGTTGAAATAGAGGAGGTGGCAGCAAAATCTCCAGAGAAAATCCTGAAGGTATATATTGATCCTTTAATGGGACTTATGCCATATCAGGTAAGAGAACTTACTCTTGGGGTTGGACTTAATGCATACATGAAAGAGATGCAGAAAATTATCCCGGCGTTATACCGACTCTTTGTGGAGAACGATTGTTCTCTTGTGGAGATTAATCCATTGGTGGAGACAGCGGAGGGCAGAATCCTTGCCCTGGATGCAAAAATAAACCTTGATGATAATGCTCTTTTCAGACACAGAGACCTTGAGGAGAAGCGCGATAAATTTGAAGAAGATCCGAAGGAGATGGAAGCGAAGGACGCAGGGATCAGTTATGTGAAACTCGATGGAAACATCGGATGCCTTGTCAATGGTGCGGGCCTTGCAATGGCTACAATGGATATAATAAAACTTTACGGCGGAATGCCTGCAAATTTTCTGGATGTTGGGGGAGGAGCCAGCAAAGAGCAGGTCTCCAGGGCATTCAAGATTCTGCTTTCTGATAAGCAGGTGCGGGCGGTTCTTGTTAATATTTTTGGCGGGATTATGCGATGCGATGTCCTTGCTCAGGGTATTGTTGAAGCAGTGAAGGAGATTGGAATTAATGTGCCTCTTGTTGTGCGGCTGGAAGGGACTAATGTGGAGATTGGCAGGAAGATCCTGGAGGACTCCGGGCTGAGGATTATTCCTGCTCAAACAATGGCTGAGGCAGCAGAGAAGGTTGTTAAGAGCATAAAAAATTAGAATGATTTTTAAGTAAGATTTATATTGTAAATTAATTTTTTTAAATTTAAAATAGAAAGAAGGCCCGAGTGGGCTTTTATTTTGGAGGACTGAGATGGCGATACTTGTGGATAAGAATACGAAGGTGATTACCCAGGGCATAACAGGGAATAATGGACTTTTCCATACAAAGCAGTGTATTGCCTACGGGACAAAGGTCGTCGCTGGTGTAACACCAGGAAAGGGTGGGATCACAGTTGAAGGTATTCCTGTCTTTGATACGGTAAAGGAGGCAGTGGAGGCCACTGGTGCAAATGCATCAATGATATTTGTTCCAGCGCCTTTTGCTCCGGATTCTATAGTGGAGGCAATTGATGCGGACCTTGATGTTGTCGTCTGCATAACTGAGGGCATACCAACACTGGATATGGTAAAGATTAAGAAATATCTCTCGGGGAAAAAGACTCGGCTCATCGGGCCAAATTGTCCTGGTGTCATTACCCCAGGAGAATGTAAGATGGGAATTATGCCAGGCCATATCCATAAACCAGGGAACATCGGGATTGTTTCAAGGAGCGGGACACTGACATACGAAGCGGTAGATCAGTTGACGCGACTGGGACTGGGACAGAGCACCTGCGTTGGAATAGGGGGAGATCCAATCCCAGGCAGCAGTTTTGTTGATATTTTAAGCCTGTTTGAGGAGGATGATAAGACATCAGCGGTTGTATTAATAGGTGAGATCGGCGGAACAGCTGAGGAGGAAGCAGCTAAATTCATAAAGGAAAATATGTCAAAGCCAGTTGTTGCATATATTGCGGGTGTGACAGCGCCGGAGGGAAAGCGAATGGGGCACGCCGGAGCAATAATTACAGGCGGAAAAGGAACAGCAAAGGAGAAAATGGAGGCATTAAGATCGGCAGGTGTAGTTGTCACAGAGAGTCCAGCAGAAATTGGCATGACAATGAAGGAAGTGCTTAAATCAGCAAAAAAGAAGGTAAAATCAGGTAAAAAGAGGAGAAAATAATGGGGCAAGAGAAAAAGGAAGAGATAAAGGTTGTTCAGGGTGGAAAAGAAAATGCAAAAATCACAATCTACAAGAAGCGCTGTAAGGGATGTGAGATTTGTGTAGACTTTTGTCCTACAAAGGTTCTTGCAATGCAGGATATGATTGCAGTTGTGGTAAACATAGATGCCTGTAATAAATGTATGAGATGTGAACTTCTCTGCCCTGATTTTGCAATTACAGTGGAATAAGGAGCGCTCAGTATGAATGGAAAGAGAAAATTGATGCAGGGAAATGAGGCCTGTGCCCATGGAGCAATTTACGCAGGCTGCAGGTTTTTTGCCGGTTATCCCATCACTCCATCAACAGAGATAGCTGAGGTCATGGCAATGATGTTACCAACACTCGGGGGTGTTTTTATTGAGATGGAGGATGAAATTGCCTCTATGGGGGCAATAATAGGAGCGTCCCTGGGCGGGGTAAAATCAATGACAGCCACAAGCGGGCCAGGATTTTCCTTAAAACAGGAGAACATAGGATTTGCCTGTATGGCTGAGGTTCCATGTGTTATTGTGAATGTTATGAGGGGAGGACCGAGCACTGGTTTTCCAACAGGTCCGGGACAGTCAGATATTATGCAGGCAAGATGGGGGACACATGGGGATCATCCAATAATATGCATAACTCCAAGCACTGTTCAGGAATGTTTTAATGAAACAGTTCGCGCCTTTAATCTTTCAGAAAAATACAGGACCCCTGTAATCATTGCCACAGATGAAATTTTAGGACACATGAGAGAGGGTATTGTTATCCCGGCCCCGGGAGAACTTGAAGTGGTTGACAGGGAAAAGCCAAAATGCAAGCCGGAGGAGTATCTGCCTTTCGGGACCTGGAGTACGATTCCTGAGGTTCCGGTTCTTGCATCCTACGGGGATGGTTACAGATTTCATATTACTGGATTAAATCACAAAGAGGATGGATTCCCCACAAATGATGGAGCAATTATTGAACGGGAAGAGAGGCGTATGATGAGCAAAATTTATAATCATCTTGATGATATAATAAAGGTTGAGCAAATAGGGACAGAGGATGCTACCATCGGAATCTTTGCCTTTGGTTCAACAGCCCGTTCTGCAAAGCGCGCAGTTAAACTTGCGAGAGAGAAGAATATAAAGGTGGGTCTTATAAAGCCACTGACAATCTGGCCCTTCCCGGAGAAGGAAGTTTATGAACTTGCAAAAAAGGTGAAAGCGATTATTGTGCCGGAGATGAATCTGGGGCAGATTATTTTTGAGGTGGAGAGGGTATCAAAGGGAAAGTGTGAGGTAATAGGAGTTAATAAAATAAATACAGAACCAATTACACCTGATGAAATACTTGAAAAAATATTGTCAGTGAGGTGAAGATATGGGATTTGCTTATGAAAAATATATAAGGGGAGGCAAATTGCCTCATATATGGTGTGCAGGTTGTGGTCTCGGAACTGTAATGAAGTCAATACTGAGGGCAATTGATAAACTTCAACTTGATCCCAATAAGGTTGCCATGGTTTCGGGAATTGGTTGTACATCCAGGATGCCAGGCTATCTTGATTTCAACACACTTCATACAACCCATGGCAGGGCAATTACTTTTGCCACCGGTTTAAAACTGGCCAGGCCTGAACTCATAGTTATGGTTGTGGCAGGGGATGGTGATATGCTTGCCATCGGGGGCAATCACTTTATTCATGCCTGCCGGCGAAATATTGATATGACAGCCATTGTGGTCAATAATTTTATTTACGGGATGACCGGAGGTCAGCATTCTCCCACATCGCCGCCAGATTCTTATGCCACTACCGCACCTTACGGGAATGTGGACCCGCAGTTTGATGTTGTGGAGGTTGCCAGGGGTGCAGGCGCAACATTTGTAGCGAGGACCACATCATATCATACAGCCCAGACAGAACAACTGGTGGCAAAGGCAATACAGCACAAAGGGTTCGCTGTCATTGACCTCATAACTGGCTGTCCAACTTATTTTGGAAGAAAAAACAAATACAAAACAGCAACCGACATGCTCCTGTGGCAGAGGGATAATGCATTGCCCATTCAGGCAGCGTCAAAACTTCCGCCGGAAAAAGTTCAGGGCAAACTGCTTACAGGTATTTTTGTTGAAAAGCAGGCACCTGAATATACTGAAAGAATAAGAGCTCTGCAGACAAAATTTGCAACAAAATAAATTGCAGGAGGGAAAATGTCATACAGGTTAGAGATTCGCTTTGCTGGTTCAGGTGGTCAGGGGCTTGTGCTTGCGAGCGTTATTCTTGCTGAAGCAGTAGTAGAGTATGAAGGAAAGAATGCTATTCAGAACCAGTCATACGGACCAGAAGCAAGAGGTGGAGCAAGCAAGTCAGAGGTAATAATAAGTGATGAGGAGATTGATTATCCAAAGGCGATTAAACCAGATATCTTACTCGTTATGACCCAGACCGCTTATGATAAATACGCAAAGGATGTGAAAAAGGGCGGAATACTGATTGCGGATGAAGACCTTGTAAAGGAAATTGAGGATGGCGACTATAAATTATACAAAATTCCTCTGGTGAGGACCGCTGCAGAAAAAATAGGAAAAGCCTTTGTTGCCAATATTGTAGCCCTGGGTGCCCTTGTGGGAGTGAAGGATATTGTATCAAAGGAGTCCATTGAAAAGGCGGTTCTTTCCCGTGTTCCAAAAGGGACAGAGGATTTAAACCGTTCTGCTCTCAACGCAGGATTTGAACTCGTTGCAGGGAAATAGTTTAGATATATTTTTTCATCCACGTTCTGTCGCAGTAATAGGTGCAAGCCCTAATCCAGAAAAGATTGGCAATGTCCTTTTAAGAAACATCATTTACGGTCAGGTTAAGAAATACAATTTGAGAGGTGGATTTGCTGGCTCTGTATTTCCTGTTAATCCAAACCATAAAGAGATACTTGGATTAAGAACATACAGAAGTGTAAAAGATATCAGAGAGAATATTGATGTGGCAGTAATCGCAGTACCTGCAAAGAATGTTCTTCATGTCCTTCAAGAATGTGGAGAGAAGGAGATAAAGGGTGCCGTCATTATAACCGCTGGCTTTGCCGAGAGCGGTTCAAATGGTGTAATTCTTCAGAATCAACTTGTTGAGTGCGCCAGGAGATATGGGATAAGGGTCGTTGGTCCAAATTGTCTCGGAGTTATAAGTTGTGTTGAAAACCTGAATATGACCTTTGCGAGAGTAATGCCTCCCCGTGGACCAATTGCTTTTATCTCCCAGAGCGGTGCCTTCGGAACTGCTGTCATTGAGTATGCACTGGAGGAATACTTTGGTATTTCATACTTTGTGAGCATCGGAAATAAGTCAGACATTGATGATGCGGAACTGCTTGAGTATTTTGCAGAGGATGAAGAGACAAGATGCATTTCTGTCTATCTTGAGTCAGTTAGGGACGGGAGACGATTCTACAACTCATTGAGAAAAGCCACACTCAAAAAGCCAGTTGTCATCCTGAAAGGAGGCGTTACAGCAGCAGGTAAACGGGCAATTGCTTCCCACACAGGAGCACTGGCAGGCGAGGATGTGGCATATGATGCAGCGATAAAGCAGGCAGGTGCATTGAGAGCAAGGACTATGTTTGAGTTATTTGATTCATCAAGAGCCCTTGCATATCAACGGCCTGTTCCCGCTGGCAGGGGAATTGCAATTGTTACGAATGCCGGGGGCCCTGGTGTTCTTGCAGCGGATAAAGCGTATGAGTTGGGTCTTCCACTTGTTAAGTTATCTCAGAAAACAATTGATGCAATTACAGAGGTGTGCCCGCCCACCTGGAGCAAATCCAATCCCATTGACATAATTGGCGATGCAGACCCTGAAAGATACAGACGCGTGCTTAAAATTGTTGCAGAATGTGAAGATATTGGAGGATTGATTATAATATGCAGCAGGCAGGCGCTTACTCACCTCATGGAAATTGTCCAGGATATTATCAGTTTATCCAGAAAGGTAGAGATTCCCATTACTGTCTCCCTTGTTGGTATAGTTGCGCAGGAGGAGGATAAACTTCTTGATATGAACGGGATTCCAGTTACTGAGGTGCCAGAGAGAGCTGTAAAAGCCATGCACGCATTGTACATGAGAGGGAACTTTTTGAAAAGATTGAAGGAAAATGGACTTTAATAAGATTAAAAAGATTTTAATGAAGGTCAAAAAAGAGAAGAGGAGAACTCTTGACCTGAGGGAATCAAGAGAGGTCTTAAAGGCATTGAAGATCAATCTTGATAGGGCAGAGATTGCGAAAGATAAAAACTCAGTAAGGAAGATTGCCAAGAAAATTGGTTTTCCTGTTGCAATGAAGATTGTATCCCCTGATATTCTGCATAAAACAGAAGCAGGCGGTGTGGTTCTTGACATTACAGATGAAAAAATGGCGGAAAAGGCATACACAGAGATAATTGAAAATGCAAAGAAATATAAAGCCGATGTCCGTATCAAGGGGGTTCTGATAGAAGAGATGCTTTCAGGGAATGAACTTATTGTTGGAACTGTGAAGGACCGATTATTCGGGGACATGATTATGTTTGGTGTTGGAGGTGTGCTGGTGGAACTATACCGCGATGTGACCTTCCGGCTCATTCCGGTTAAAAGAGTAGATATTCTGGAAATGTTTGAGGAGATAAAAGCAAAGGAGATTCTTAATGGTTACAGAAAGAGTCCGCCAGTGGATAGAGAGGAGTTAATTAGAATTATGCTGAATATATCCAGGTTGGTTGAGAGCCTGGCCGAGATTGAGAGCATTGAGATAAATCCTTTTATTATTACACAGAGGGTATTAATGGCTATTGATGCCAGGGTGATATTGAAAGAATAATCATATTGACTCCTACTGAAAATAAAGTATTATAAATAATTATGAAAATGAGAATAGAGAGGGATTATCTTGGAGAAAAAAGAATCCCTGCGGATGTATATTATGGGATTCAGACTGCACGAGCCCTAGAGAATTTTAAAATCAGCGGACTCAGACCGGATCCAGCACTGGTGAGGGCAATGTTGATTATTAAAAAATCTGCTGCTAAAACGCATTTAAAGTTAAAACTTCTCTCTCTTAAAAAAGCAAAAGCCATCATAAGGGCAATTGACGAAATGTTAGAAGGAAAATTCCAGAACCAGTTTGTTGTGGATGTCTTTCAGGCAGGTGCAGGCACCTCCTTTAATATGAATGTGAATGAAGTTATTGCAAACAGGGCTATTGAGATTCTCGGTGGAGAAAAGGGAGATTATTCCATAATTCATCCCAATGATGATGTCAATAAGTCCCAGTCAACTAATGATACATTTCCCACTGCAATGCGAATCGCTATTCTTTTCTTGCTTAAGGAATTTTTGCCTGTTCTTGAGGACCTCTCAAAATCGCTTTATCTCAAGTCAAGGGAGTTCAAAAATATAATAAAATCAGCCCGGACCCATCTCAAGGATGCAGTTCCCATAACCCTTGGTCAGGAATTCAGTGGATATGCTGATATTATCAACCAATGCAGGGCAAATATAGTAACCGCCTCAAAAAACTTGAGATTTCTGGGTATAGGGGGTTCAGCTGCAGGGACAGGAGTAAATGTCCCTGATGGCTATATAAAGAACATGTTACAGAATCTAAGTGAATATACCGGCATTCAATTTAGAGCAAAGAGAAATCTCTTTTCTGCAATGCAGTCAATGGCTGATTTCGTTAATCTTTCTTCATCCCTTAAGGAACTTGCAATTGAACTGATTAAAATTGCCAATGACCTCCGGCTTTTGAGTTCCGGTCCGGCAACGGGTCTAAATGAGATTGAACTGCCCCCTCTTCAGCCAGGCTCCTCCATAATGCCCGGCAAGGTTAATCCAGTTATGGCTGAGGTTCTAAATATGGTCTGTTTTCAGGTTGTAGGGAATGACTTAACAATAGCCATGTCCGCTCAAGCAGGTCAATTAGAACTTAATGTTATGATGCCCGTGATTATCCATAATCTTCTATCCTCCATAAGGATTTTAAAAAATTCTATTGAGTTATTTACCTCAAAGTGTGTTAGAGGGATAAAGGTTAACGAGGATGTCTGCAGAAACTATTCTGAAAAAAGTTTCGGCCTTGCCACCATACTCAATCCTGTGATTGGGTATGAGAGGGCGGGGGAGATTGTGAGGGAGGCACAGAAAACAGGTATCCCCATAAAAGAACTTGTCATCAGAAGGGGCATTCTAAATGAGAGGGAGTGGGAGAAGTTGATAAAGGATTCTATTTTTCATCGTCCTCTTTAAAAACAACACATGTATTTTTTAGAACAGGCATTGAACGGGCGATTCTCTCCTCTTCTGTTAATTTTTCACCTTCACCGTAGGATTCATATCCGGCTGATTTTGCAATCAGCATTGCCGCGCCAAATCTCAGGGCGCTCTGGAGGATTTCAACAAGATGGGTGCACCCGGTGCTTCCGCCAATAATCATTGCAATCTGCTTGTTTATGCCGCGCTGAATTTTTAATCCTATGAGTTTTTTAAGATTGTTTTCAGCAAGGTGACAGGCGGAAAAAGGTACCCGCATCATCTTTGCCTCTGCATCGACAATTTCCTGTGTGTTGAGGTTGATTTTTAGTGTTGCGTGAATGCTGTGTGAAAGATCAAGGAGTGAAACATCAAGGGCAAAATTTTCTCTGTCAAGGGGTATAACTTTTATGTTTATGTTCCTTTCAAATATATCAACCACAACGGGCCTCCATTTTATATAATTTTTAAAATATCTTTATAAAAGGACTCCTCCAGAGATGATAGGATTCTCATCTTTTCTCCAGCATAATCAAACCCTTCTGGCTTCTCTGAATCGCTGATTTTCCTTAGAATTTCTGAGAGTTCTGTCCACCTCTCAGCAATCTGCAACATTCTATCTGCCATACCTTCTGACTTTAACGATGGGAGATATTCTTCTCCTTCCCGTAGAAAACCTGAATACATCAGTCGAAATGCACCACCACCTGTTCCTCTTCGCTCAATGACCTGATAGGAGAATCTGGCACACCATTTCCAGTCCCTTGCCTCCTTCCAGTTTCCCATGTCCTTTGCAGTATTTTTCATTCCGCCAATGCCAATAAATCCATTTTCATCTGTGTTTGAAAGCATATCCATTGCCTGTTTCTTTAAGGCATTTCTTATCATCTCTCTTATATTTAGACCTGAATTGATTTTTTTCACCTCAAAATAGTTATTTTCAAGAATGATGGGGGGATTTTTTGATGTCCTTGCCTTCTCCAGCGATTCATATGGCAGTTCCTGAAGTCCCTCCCAGTGTGTGTCCGAGAGAAATGCCTTCCGTTCTTTTTTATCATAGCCCCACTGAACTACAACATGACCGTTGAAATGTGTGTTTGACTTATAGTAGTCAATATAATAAATGTCCGTCTGCAGGAGGACGGGAATATCATTCTCTATGAAATCCTCAGCAATTTTAAGTGCCTTCTGATTATCCTTTTCAATTCTCCATGTAAAGGGGATGCCGAGATTATTAAAAAAATCTGGCTCAAGAGTAGCACTTCTTGTCATGATTGAGTGGGTCGGGTTGAATATGTCGCCCTTTACATAAAAAAAGCCAAGACCTGAGCCAAGCCCGAAGCACATCTCCTCACTGAGGTTTATATTGTAAAAATTCATAAGATCGCTCAGGGCAGTTGATGCACAGTGTTTTCCGGGTCTGTGAACCCAATTTTCAATAATCTTCCGCATGATTTTATTATAGGGTTGAATCTTTTTATTTTAAAGAAAAAAGCACACATATAAGAGCAAAATCCTCTCATATTCCATTGGAGTTTATCATCCGGTTTTGTCCGGGATAACAGAGAGGATATTTATGATAAATACAGAAGGATATTTTACAGAATATCCGATAGAGGGATACCGTTGATAAAGAATCCGTTTTATAGTCCGTCCTGGAAGTGTAATTTATCCCTGTGAAGATGGATGTGTAACAGCGAGCACAGCATATTGAGATATATCATATAGTTTTAATAGTTTGACCCCTGATGAGAGGAAATATATAACTCCTATTTTATTATCATTCCGATTCGTTTCAGGCGGAAGCCATCATTATTGCCCCAGGACCAGTAAATGATAAATGCCTTGCCTTTTATTGCGCTCCTCTTTACAAATCCCCACAGCCGACTATCACTTGAATTGTCTCTGTTATCTCCCATGACAAAATATGAGTCCTCCGGAACCTTTATTGGTCCATAATCAATTGAAATCATGGAGCGCGGTTCCTGGTGAAGGGTAAGGTGTTTTATTGAATCAATTGTCTCATTGAAGATTTTACCGGAATAATCCCTCTGATCAAAAGGAACCTCTTCTATAAACTCCTCTTTAATTTCTACATTGTTAATATAAAGGATGCCGTCCCTGATTTCTACAATATCCCCTGGAAGTCCTATTGCTCTTTTTATAAAGTCCTTATTCGGATCTTTAGGGAATTCGAAGACAATCACGTCGCCATGTTTGATTTCGCGAAGCTTTTTTGATGTAAACGGTATATCTGTGTTATATAGAAATTTTTCTACTATTATGTGGTCTCCCACAAGCAATGTCGGAATCATTGAACCTGAAGGGATCTTGAATGCCTGAAAAAGAAAGGTTCTGATTGAAAAGGCGAGGACGCCGGCAATTGCAAATGCTTCCAGGTATTCTCTTAAGGTGCTCTTTGTTTTTTTCTTTCCTCCCATTTTTATTTTCCCCCAACCTTGAGTATTGCAAAAAAGGCTTCCTGCGGTAGTTCTACGTTACCCACCTGTTTCATCCGTTTTTTGCCTTCCTTCTGTTTTTCAAGTAATTTTCTCTTGCGCGTTACATCTCCCCCGTAACACTTTGCAAGCACATCCTTCCTCAGCGCCTTTTTTGTCTCCCGCGCTATGACTTTGCCTCCTATTGCTGCCTGTATTACAACTTCGTAAAGCTGGCGAGGTATGACTTCCCTGAGTTTGCTCACCAGCTCCCTGCCCTTGAACTGTGCCTTTTGTTTTGGAACAATACAGGATAATGCGTCTACAGGTTCACCGTTAATCAATATATCAAGACGCACAAGGTCTGCTTCTCTGTATCCGGCTAATTCATATTCCATAGTTGCATATCCGCGTGAGATTGATTTCATTCTATCATGGAAATCAACCACTATTTCGGATAAGGGAATTTCATAAGTGAGAAGCGCCCTGGAAGGAGTAGGGTAGGATATATTTTTTTGGATGCCCCTTCGCTCTTCGCAGAGTTTTATAATATTTCCGACAAACTCAGAGGGAGTATGAATTGTTGCAGTAATTATTGGCTCTTCAAGGGAATCAATTTTTGTGGGATCAGGCATTCTTGCAGGGTTATCAATTTCAATAATCTCGCCGGAGGTGGTTAATGCCCGATACACAACAGTTGGTGCCGTTGTAATCAACTCCAGGTTGAATTCCCTCTCAAGACGCTCCTGCGTAATCTCCATGTGCAGGAGCCCCTGAAATCCGCAACGAAAGCCGGCACCAAGAGCCATGGAATTTTCAGGCTCGTAAACAAAAGAAGAGTCATTGAGTCGTAATTTTTCAAGGGCTGACTTAAGATGAATATAGTTCTCGCTTTTGATGGGGAACATTCCGCAAAAAACAAGGGGTTTGAGATTCTTAAACCCTGGCAGTGGGACAGAGATGGGATTTAATGCATCGGTTATGGTATCGCCAATCTTTGTGTCCTGAATCTCTTTTATGCCAGCAGAAATAATTCCTACCTCACCAGCAATCAACTCCTCAACCTCAATCGCATAGGGATTATACACAAGGGTTTTCTGAACCTCAAAGACCTTTCTGTTTGACATTAACATAATTTTCCCGCCCCTTCTTATTTTTCCATCAAAGACCCTCAGAAGAATAATCACGCCCTGATAGGAATCATACCAGCTATCAAAGATGAGGGCTTTCAGGGGCATATTTACGTCGCCTGAAGGTGGGGGAATTCGTTGAATGATTCTTTCAAGAATTTCCCGAACACCGGTCCCATATTTTGCACTTGCCAGCAGGACCTCCTCGGGGGGTATCCCCAGTATATCAAAAAGTTGCGCCTTCACAGTTTCGGGATTTGCGAGGGGAATGTCAATTTTGTTAATAACTGGAATTATTTCAAGATTATGTTCCATTGCAAGGTAGGCATTTGCCACTGTTTGTGCCTCCACTCCCTGGGTCACATCAACTACAAGGACTGCGCCCTCGCAGGCAGATAAGCTTCTTGAAACCTCATAGGAGAAATCCACATGGCCTGGCGTATCAATCAGGTTAAATATGTACTCATTGCCATCATTTGATTTATAATTTAAGCGAACCGCTGATGCTTTTATTGTAATACCCCTCTCCCGTTCAAGTTCCATCTGATCCAGAAATTGCTCCCTTTTATCTCGCTCATCAATGGCACTGCATAACTCCATGATACGGTCAGCAAGGGTACTCTTACCGTGGTCAACATGGGCAATTATTGCAAAATTTCTTATACGCTCAATCCGGGAATTCATTTTTCGGAAATGAAATTTGATTGAAAATAGGCGATAGTTTCTGCCAGCCCCCGCTTAATATCGTATGAAGGTTCCCAGTCAAGTTCCTGTTTTGCCCTGTGACTTGATATGCAACTTCTTCTTTGCTCTCCTTTCTTTTCCGGACCAAATACAGGTTGCTTGTTGGTTTTCATAGAGGAGGCAATCAGTTTATAAATCGTCCTGATATCTGTTTCAATGCCTGTTCCAATATTCAGGACGCCAATGAATGGACTGTCCGTTGCCTTAAGGTTTGCATTGATTACATCCTTTACATAAACAAAATCACGAGTCTGAAATCCATCTCCATTTATAACTGGCTGAGAGTTGTCAAGAATTTTTTTAATGAATATAGCAACTACTCCTGCTTCTCCATGGGGATTCTGTCGCGGGCCATAGACATTGCTGTACCTCAAACAGGTGTAAGGAAGTTTATATTGTAGATGAAAATACTTTATATAATGTTCTGCACATAGTTTTGAAACGCCGTAGGGGCTTAGAGGATTTACAGGGTGCTCCTCGTCCGCAGGGAACTTTTCCTGTTCCCCATAAATGGCACCTCCTGTGGAAGCAAAGATAAATTTTTTTACGCCATATTTAACCGATGCCTGAAGGAGATTTATTGTGCCGAGCACATTTATGTCTGCGTCATGGATGGGGTCTGCTACAGACTTTCGCACGTCAATCTGTGCAGCATGGTGATTAACTATATCCGGTTTGATCTCCCGGAACAACGAATCAATTTTTTCGCTCCTTATATCAAGTTTATAGAACTTTGCCTTTTTATTTAGATTCCTTTTGCTTCCGGTAGAAAGGTTGTCAATTATAAAAACAGAATGTCCTGCCTCTATGTAGGCATCTACTATATTTGAACCAATAAAGCCAGCACCGCCGGTAACAACTATTCTCATTTCTTTCTCTGGTTTTTCAGGACTTCTCTGAAATACTCTATTGTGAGTTTTAATCCTTCCTCTAATGGCACAACCGGTTCCCATTTCAAAAGGCGCTTTGCCAGCGAAATATCAGGTTTTCTTACCTTTGGGTCATCCTCCGGGAGTTTTTCAAATCTAATCTTACTCCTGCTCCCTGTCAGTTTAATAATTTTCTTTGCAAGTTGAATGAGTTTCATCTCTTTTGGATTTCCGAGATTCACGGGCAAATGATAATCTTTCTCAAGGAGTTTTAGTATTCCTCGCAGGAGGTCAGAGATATAGCAGAAACTTCTTGTTTGTGAACCATTTCCGTATACAGTAATATCCTTTCCACTCAATGCCTGCGAGATAAAATTTGGTATCGCTCGCCCATCATTAAGTCTCATGCGCGGTCCGTATGTGTTAAATATTCTTATTATTCTCGTATTCATCCTGTGATATCTGTGATAGGCCAGGGTAAGCGCTTCAGCGAATCTCTTTGCTTCATCATAGACGCCACGGACACCAATGGGATTCACATTTCCCCAGTAGTCCTCCCGCTGTGGATGAACAAGGGGGTCGCCGTAAACTTCAGAGGTTGATGCGAGCATAAAAATTGCATTCTTTTTCTTTGCCAGTCCAAGGGCGTTGTGCGTCCCCAGGGCACCTACCTTTAATGTCTGAATAGGGTATTTTACATAGTCAACAGGACTTGCAGGAGAGGCAAAATGCAGGACATAATGCACTTTCCCGGGGATGTCAATATATTTTGTTACATCATGCTCTTTCAATTCAAAGTCAGGATTGTTACGAAGATGTTCTATATTTTTCATGGTGCCGGTAATAAAGTTATCAACACATATCACTTTGTTCCCTGCAGAGAGAATGGCATCACAGAGGTGGGATCCGATGAATCCGGCACCACCTGTTATTACATAAATTTTTTTAGACATTTTTTCTACCTACGGAGTAGTATTTAAAACCCAGTTCCTTCATTTTATCAACTTCATAGATGTTTCTTCCATCAAAAATGACCGGTTTATTCAGCAGGTTTTTAATCCTGGCAAAATCGGGTCTGCGAAATTCATTCCACTCCGTTGCAATTATTAGAGCATCGGCTCCTTTCAACGCTTCATATTGATTCTCAGCATAAAAAACTTTTGACCCTAAAACCTTCTGAGCCTCTTTAATAGCAACCGGGTCAAAGGCTCTGATCTTAGCGCCCGCCTTCAGTAAAAAATTTATGACTTTTATTGCTGGAGACTCCCTGACATCATCTGTTCTTGGTTTGAATGAAAGCCCCCACACAGCGAAGATTTTATTGCGAATATTATTTTTATAATGCGATTTAATCTTGTCTGTCATTTTTTTCCATTGTCTTGAATTTACACTGTCAACCGCTTCCAATATCTGAAGTTTTAGATTATGCTCTCTGCCCATCTTTATCATTGCTTTAACATCTTTTGGAAAACATGAACCGCCGTATCCCAGCCCGGGGAAAAGAAAATGCATTCCTATTCTTGAGTCGGTTCCCATCCCTATTCTTACAGCATCCACATCAGCCCCAATTTTTTCGCAAAGATTTGCAATCTCATTTATACTTGATATTCTTGTTGCAAGAAAAACATTTGCTGCATATTTTGTCATCTCTGCGCTGAGGATATCCATTGTAAGAATTGGTTTGCCTGTCCGAACGAATGGCGCATACAATTCCTTCATTATCTCCAGTGCTTTTTTACTCTCTCCACCAAGCACAATTCTATCTGGTTTTGTAAAGTCCTCAATTGCTGTGCCTTCTTTCAGAAATTCAGGATTTGATATATAGTCAAACTTATGGTTCGTGTATTTTTTAATTAAGCGAATAAGTTTCTTCCCGGTACCAACAGGAACAGTACTTTTTGTGACAATAATCTTGTAGCCGTTCATTGCCTTTGCAATATCTGTGGCTGCCTTTAATACATGGGTGAGATCTGCTGACCCATCTGTGTTCTGTGGTGTTCCAACGGCGATGAAAATAATTTTTGATTTGCGAACCGCATAATTAATATCAGAAGAAAATTCCAGTCGCTTTTCACGACAATTTCTTATCATCATTTCTTCAAGGCCTGGTTCATATATTACAGTTCTTCCCTTCCTGAGTTCCTCAATCTTTTTTTTGTCTATATCCACACATATTACATTGTTGCCTGAATCAGCCAGACAAACGCCTGTAACAAGTCCTACGTAGCCAGTTCCAATTACACATATCTTCATAATAACCTCATAAGATTATTTTAAGTATTAAAAATTATACATTAAGGTTGTCTGGAGTCAAGGAAAACTCCTTTCTTACTTTTTCATATTCATAAGTATTTTCTCCTGCGGGATTTCTTTAATAGTTCCAGGCTTCATATCCCCCAGGAATATATTCCCTATACCAATTCTGCAGACCTTATCAGGCAGTGCTCCCACCTTCATAAGGAGAAGTGGAATCCTGTATTCATGACCGCAGGGGACAACAACCGAAATCCAGTTTCCCTTCTGTATTTTTACACTCAGTAATTTTTTTGAAATCTTTTCAATCTCTTTTAACCCGAGTTTTTTGTTCAATTTAATAAGATAAGTTCTCGGGACACCAAATCTTGGATGGGTTATAAAATTTGCAAAATCCCCATCATTAGTGAGTATGATAATACCAGTGGCATTATAATCAAGGCGACCAGCAACTATAATCTTTTTATTTCTTAATTTTGCGGGCAAGTAATCCATAATTGTTTTCCTGTCTGAGGTATCTTTCAGTGAACTTAAGCATTTTCTTGGCTTGTAAAAGGCATAGTAGAATTTTTTTGATTCTACCCGTATAATTTTGTTATTAACCATAATGGTATCCTTTGTAATATCTACTTTTGTCCCCGGTTCATAAATAATCCTGTTATTTACCTTTACTTTTCCTTCGCGTATCAGCTGTTCTGCCTTGCGCCTGGAACATATACCTGAGCGTGCAACTATTTTCTGGAGGGAATCCATAATGGAGTGATTATATCACGAGAAGTTCTTTCCCTTCTACGAATTTATTAGATATACTTAAATTTTTCTTGATTACATTGCATTCTCTGATAATATCATTAGGTATAAAGAAAGGAGGAGGAAGATGTATGACTTTATAATGGTGGGGGCAGGAATTACGGGGCTTGAACTATCTGCATTACTCTCTGCTGATGGGTATAAGGTTCTCGTTCTTGAATCTACAGACAGACATGGGGGAAGGGCTCAAGTGACCACAAAGGATGGCTGGACTATTGATTATGGCATTCATCTGATTAGATTTGGACCCGAGAGTGCAATTTCTAAAATTTGCCGGCATCTTGGATATGAGGTGAAGTATATTCCATTAGGAAAATCCTTTGTTCAAGATGAGGATGGAGTGATTAAACTATTTCCCACAGGTCCAGGTGGTTTCTTACGAAGCGAGATGTTTACATTTACAGAACGGCTCAAGGCTTTGAGGATGATGCTCTCAATTAAGAGAGGCAATTTTGACTCCCTTAAGGGGAAGAGTGTTCAACAATGGATGGATGAGAACAATATTCAGGGAGGGCTCAGAAGATATTTTACCCTTGTGAGCGCATCAATGATGGTCTGTCCCTTCATTGAAAGGTCATCAATAGGAGAGATGTTAATCAATATATCAAAGGTATTAAAGACAGGATATTCTGTTATGTATCCCGCGGGCGGATGGCAAAAATTGATTGATTTATATATTAAAACAATTAATAAAAATGGAGAAATACGATATAAATCTAAAGTAGATTCTATAATTATTGAAGGAGGAAGAGCAAGGGGGGTTAGGGTGGGCAATGAGATTATTGAAGCGAAAAATGTAATTACCTGCGTCCCTGTCCAGCATCTCTTTGATTCCCTTCTTAACTCCAGTGACTTCCCTGAAGAAATTGTAAAGAAGTGTAAGACACAGCGTGCTACATCCGGCGTTTTTATTGACTACGGGTTGAAGAGAAGAATCAGTGAGACCTCCGGTCTGTGGTATTTATGGAGGCCCATGTCCTTTGGAATATTTACTTCCAATCTTGAACCCTCTCTTGCTCCTGAGGGAAAGCAGTTACTCACATGGCTTTATCCTACCGAGACAGAGGACATGGCTTCTCCGGAAAAAGCAAAGTTGAAGGAAAAGGAATTAGAGTCTGCATTGTTTAAACTTTTCCCTGAACTGGAAAGGAATATTGAGTGGAGGAGGGCCCTTCATCTGAAGATGGTTGACGGAACTGAAGTGAATGTCAATCAATATAAGGAAAAGCGCGTGGGTCCCGTATTACCAGGAGTGACCGGACTCTATCTTGTTGGTGATTCAATCTCAGCAGATGGAGCAGGCGGTGACGTGGGACATGAGTCAGTACTGAATTGCTACAGGGCAATAACGGGAAGAGTATTATGATTGGTGATGGATTATGGGGAAAAAGATAAAACTTGTGGTCAGCGATTTTCATCTCGGGAAGGGAAAATATCTTGAGGATGGCTCTATAAATCCCCTTGAGGACTTTTTCTATGACGATAAATTTATTGAATTTTTGAAATATTACACAACAGGAGAGTACAGAGATTCGGAGTTAGAACTCATTATTAATGGAGATTTTTTCAATCTCCTGCTGGTAGAATTTACATCTCATCCTGATATTATCACCGAACAGCAGGCAGTTAATAATATGTACAAGATCTTCAACGGGCACAAGGAGCTCTTTGATGCGCTCTCAGAAATCGCCGGGCGATTGAATTCATCCGTAACCTTTATTGTCGGTAATCACGACCAGGGATTGCTCTGGCCCGGAGTTGAGTCAGCACTGAGAAAAAGAATTTCACCAAACATCAAGTTATTTCCGAGATTTTACGACTTTGATGATATTTATGTGGAACACGGGAATCAATACGAGATACTCCATAGATTTGACGAGAAGAATATCGGGATTCAATCAGCATATTCTGATGAATTAATCCAGAATCTCCCGTGGGGAAGTTATTTTTTGCTCAATTTTTTGAGTCAATACAAGTTAAAACGGCCATATATTGATAAGATAAAGCCATTCCGGTTGTACCTTAAGTGGGCTCTATTCAATGATACAAGATTTGCCCTTGAGGCGCTTCCTAAAATGGTCTGGTTTTATTTCAAGCATCGCCTTCATATTGACCCGGCAAAGAGAACGCACTTTAAAGTTACCTGGGATAACATAAAGGAGGCAGTGGTTCATAATAATCTTTTAAATGAAGTGACAAAACTTCTTACTACAAAACCATACAACGTTGTAATACTCGGACATACGCATATTTATTCCCATAAAATTATTGATGGTAAGGAGTACTTTAATACAGGAACATGGAACGATTTAATTTCCCTGGATATTTCAAATTTCGGCAGGTATTCTAAATTAACCTATGTTTTGATTGAGTATGGTGATAAGGGCCCGAAATGTTCTTTAAAGGTGTGGCGTGGTGCATACAGACCAGAAGACGACGTAATTTTCTAATGGAGAATAGATATTTTAAGTTTACCATAATTATTCTGTTCAATGTTATCTCCCTGAGTTATGCTGAGCCATTCCATTATCAGAATGTCCTTGAGGGTGAGGCAGCTGCAGGTATGGGTGGCGCCTTTACAGGATTGGCGGACGATTCATCTGCGTGTTTTTATAATCCCGCAGGACTCGCCTGGATTGAAAATGCCACCTTCTCATTATCTGCAAATGCAGGTGAAATCTCCACCTATTCAATTAAGAATCTAATAATGGAAGGGAAGGACCTCACTGCAACGACAGCGACATTTTACCCGACGAGTTGGTCCATAGCGAAGAGGATAAAAAAACACGGGCTCGGGTTCTCTGTAATTGTGCGGGATAATTCTGACCAGGAACTGAGTTTTAAGGATGTGCTCACAATTCCTCCAATGACAGATGAATTTAATATTGTTTATGATGTAAAAATTGCATCAAGGGAGTATTTAGTGGGGCCCAGTTATGCCTATCCTCTAACAGATTCCCTTGCCCTGGGTTTTTCTATTTTTATCTTTTATAAGACAGCCTCAAACAATGCCTTTCTATATTTAGAAAATATATCCACCTCTGATTACTATGGAGCATCAAGTTTTAATACCGAGAAGTCACTTGGACTTTCAGCAAATGCCGGCATTCTCTATAAAATTTTCTCACGATGGACTCTTGGTGTAAATATCAGAAGCGGTGGTGTGTTTACAGATACGCAAAAAACATCCGAAGTCAGATACGAAAATACTACGGCAGGAGGAGTTAAAAATGAGGTCATTCCTGCAACCGAGGCGAGTTACAAGTACGGTGAGCCACCTGGTTTTACATTAGGAGTGGGATACAGAACGGGTAAATGGCGATTTGGATTTGATTATACCCACATTGTTAAGATTGACGGATTGATACCGGTTGAGAACTTAAATATTGGTGCAGAGAGAATTCTGTGGGATAAGATACCATTGAGATTTGGGTTTTACACAAACAATACTTCTCTACCGTCACATAAAGTCAATAATACGCCTGAACCGGATAGAGTGAACTTTTTTGGCTTAACATTTGGGCTCGGTTATCTTACAGAGCATACATCCACATCCCTTACATTTATCATGAAGGGTGGAGAAGGAGAACACAAAGAAATAACTGAAGGAGGTCCTGAATTTTATGATGTTAAAACAGGTGGATTAATTGTAAATTTTGGTGGCTCATACTGGTTTTGAAAGGAGGTTGAAGATGAAAGGAGCAGTTATTTTGAGTGCAGTGAGAACACCCATTGGTTCTTTTCTGGGTGCACTTTCTCCTTTGAAGGCAACGGAACTTGGCATAATTTCTGCAGTGGAGGCAATCAAGCGTGCGCAAATTGATAAGAGTGACGTAGAACAGGTGATCTTTGGCAATGTTTTAACTGCAGGAGAGGGTCAGGCGCCAGCAAGACAGGTTGCAATTGGCGCTGGCTTAAGAAAGGAAACTGGTTGTGTTACAATCAATAAGGTCTGTGGCTCCGGATTGTTTTCGGTGGTGCTTGCCTCACAGGCAATTGCACTGGGGGATGCAGAGGTTATCCTGGCTGGAGGCATGGAGTCCATGTCTAATGCTCCATATCTTTTGGAGAGGGCGAGAACAGGCTACAGAATGGGTAATTCAGAAATAATTGATTCAATGATAAAAGATGGCCTCTGGGATGTTTACAATCAAATTCACATGGGTGAATGCGCAGAGATGTGTGCAAAAAAGTATAACTTCTCAAGAACTGAACAGGATGAATTCTCAATCAGGAGTTATGAAAAGGCATTGCGTGCACAGAAAGAGGGATTTTTTAGCGATGAGATAATTCCGGTGGAGGTTCAACAGAAAAAAGAGGTGAAAAAGGTTGACATGGATGAAGAGCCTGGCAGGGTGGACCTGAAGAAGATTGGAACTTTAAAGCCAGCCTTTGTGAAAGATGGAACAATCACTGCGGGTAACGCATCAAAAATCAATGACGGTGCATCTGCTGTCGTTGTAGCATCAGAGGATTATGCAGAGAAAAAGAAGATTAAACCAATGGCTAAAATTATATCCTATGCTACCCATGGTGAGGCACCTGAATGGTTTACAATTGCCCCAGTGGGGGCAATAAAGAAAGCCGTTGAAAAAGCAGGGCTTGCGTTAAAGGATATTGATCTCTTTGAAATCAATGAAGCCTTTGCAGTGGTCACAATGGCTGCCATCAAAGAACTTAATATTGATGAAAAGCGAGTTAATGTCAATGGCGGAGCAGTTGCCCTTGGGCATCCAATAGGCGCAAGCGGTGCGAGAATCTTAACCACATTGCTCCATGCGATGAAACAACGGGATGGGAGATATGGACTTGCAAGTTTGTGTATTGGTGGCGGCGAAGCCATTGCAATGGTGGTGGAGAGGATATAGGGGTATGTAAATTTTTCATAACGCCTGGGAGATTAAAGACGTGGTATTTTAATAGGGATAACCTGCATTCTGCAAATTATGCCCTTGCCCTTCCTCCATTGATTGCCTCAATGAATGCCTGGACGCGCGTCTCAATCTGTGCCTCGGAGAATACACGCGGGTCGTTCTGGTCTGACTCAATTATAAGCCCTGGCTTGCCTGTTCGTCTTGTTACCTCTTGCTTTACAACATATTGTCCGAGCGAGTAGGGCTTGCAGCTTCTGTCTGAATGCATGATGAACCCATCAAGGTCGTATTCCTCAATCAGATTGGAGATGATTTCAATCCTGTCCTTTATTCCCCTGTTGATATACGGACTCAGATATGCTTTTGCAAGTTCTTCGTAAATTTTATCTGGGGATGGCTCCTCCACAAGGACAGCCCAGGATGCAGTGTATGTCGCTGCAACAAGGGCAGCATCGTATTTTTGAAATAATTCTGAGAGGTACTTAATTCTGTACCATATCGGAAGGTTATCCCAGAGGAGACGGATGCGTTCGTTAGGGATGGTGCCCTTATTCTGTGCTATATTTTCCTGTATTTCGTTATAGAGTTCGGTGTAGTAATCAACACATTCCTTTGTGCCTCGCAGAGTCACTATTGGAGCAAGATGAATGAAGGTATCAAAGGAATTTATTGGTGAGGGTTTGTGCTTTACAGAATCAAGTATTGCCTTCCAGAGACGGGATGCTTCAAGGGAGTATCCAAGAACCTCTATAAATTTTTCGCGATCAAATTTTTTCCCGGTAAACTCTTCAAGGAATTTTTCAAAAGCAATAAACTGTCTTACAGTATGGTCAATTGCATCCTTGTTTATTCCGTCGTGCAAAAAGGGCATATCAATGAGAAAGAAGGGACAATTGTAGTTCCTCTGTACAACCTCATACCATTTCACAACGGTCTTACAGATATTGGTTGCGCCCACAAGAAGGTCTGGCTTCGGTAAGCCCAGAATTGGACCCCCATTTACCTTTGCCTGTCCTATGTCTGTGCGAGCGTAGGAGCAGATGTCCTGGGGATAGCCCAGGGATTCTGCTACCTCAATCAGTTCCTGGCTCATCTTTGCTGCTCCGCACATGGCAGCGTAATTCTCAGGATAAACTGGCTGAATGTCCATTGCATAGAGGAATTCTACCGGCGCTCCTGATGTAACCCAGGCAAGTTTTTTATTATTGTATGCTGCGTTCTTTACAGCGAGATAATGTGCTCCCATGACCTCTCTCAGTTTTGTATCAGCCCTGAATTTTGTCATAGTGCCTCCAGTGATTCAACAAAACTCTGAATCCGCGTCCTGATGTTCTCGTAACTTTTCATCTGCAGTTCAACCTCAAAAACGAGGGATGGTATTCCATTATCTTTAAGATAACTTATTAATTGTGGTCTGTCAAATCCCTCCGGTTCACAGAATTTTACCTCCCAGAAGATGACGCCATCTATTTTCTCATCTTTTATTTTCTTCAGGAGATATTCATTTCTTTTGCTGTCTTCGCGGTAAAGAGTTGAGCAGGGATGGGATTCAAAAACAAATCGGTCAATCTCCCCGGAGGTCAAGGATCGGACGGGTTCTCTTGAAAGGAGTCGTTCCGAATTCATCATATCGTCTGATGCAATATTGACTCTCAGTTCATCAAAGATTTTCAAGAGTCCCGAAGGTTCAGGGAGGATGCCTGAGAGCATGATCCTCGGTCTTTTTTCAGACCCTTTTTCTTCATGGCTCAAGACATCGCTGAGAAGTCCGCAGTATTTATCTACATCAAGAATTCCAGAGAGTTTTATCAATGAATAAAACTCAAAGTTATTAAGCGGCAAAGAGCCATCAACCCTTCTCTTGAAGAGCTCTTTTAATAATTCATACCTTTTCAAATACTTTTCGTATGATTTTTTTAAGGATGCCTCGGTGACCTTATTGCCAGTAATGGATTCAAGCCATTCAATTGCTTTATCGAATTGTAATTTTAGAAATCTTCTTCTTTCCTCTCTGTTTGATGTAAGCGGGAGGATGAACATGTGGGATGGCAGAGCATTCTCAGTATGCCTGTAGACCTCATAAAGGTTCTGGAATGTGTCGCAGAGTGAGGTAAAAAGGAAGGCATCATAGAGTTTCCGGGAGTTTGTAAGCATCTCTTCAAGGACTGTCCTTGACAGAGTGCAGGCAAAGCTCTGGAGCAAGGCATCAGCCCTGGATGGTTGCAATTTACTTCCCCAGAGCCGAACCGGAAGTGCGCCTGCAGAATATATGACCTCATCGGGAAAATAGGCAGGGAGATTTACTATTACTTTCTTATTTGTGTCTTCCTTCTCAAATCTTATAATCTCGGGAATCTTCTCTGCATAAGCAAGAATCTTCTCTTTAATTTTCACACTCATGATTTCAGTATAGCAGGTCTTCCCGTGGATAATCAATAAAAATAAGAAGGAAAAGAAAATCGGGATATGCTAAAACAATAATCCTGTTGATATTACATATCTTCTTCCTTCCATCTCAATGGTGCCAAATCTGCCAAAATTGAGCGGAAGATTACCAAAATGTGGATTCAGAATATAACCTGCAGAGAATCTAAGGAATAAATCTACTTTCTTAAATGGATATATATAAAATCCAGTGTCCCCTGCAAGCCCAATTGTATAGTCCCTCTTCTTAAGGGATGTGTAAGAATCCTCCAGAATCAGTTTTCCCCAGTAGTACACCAAACCTGCATCAATGAAGGGCTGAAATTGTCTTAAATAACTTAAAGTATATCTAACTCCAAGTTGACTGCAGTGGGTGATAAGTGTTGTCCTGGTTATATCTCCACCTGACTCTCTTGAGTAGCAGTAACTCCCGAAGGCGGAGAGATTTTTATAGAATTCATAATCTGCTTCCGCAGTGAATTCATTGTGATAATTGTTCTCTGAGATATAATCAAATCCGGGATCAAGTATTCTCACTGTTGAGAAGCCCATGCTGATGGCTGTTTCTCCCCGAGCAGGGGTGAAGACCGGGAAACTGAGAAAAAATAGAAATATCATTACGGGGAAAGCCCTATTTCTATCGGTCAAGTAAGCCATCCACATAAACTCCTCTTACCTCTCTTTTTTCAAAGTTCTCAAGATTGAGGAATGTGATTGTCCCGAGGGGTTGGTCATGAAGAACGAAGAGGATATTATCCATTGTGCCAGCACTCAAAGGAACTGATGATACATTAATATAACTGGAGAAATCGCTCATGAGGTCGTAATATGCAACCTTGTCTGAGTCCCTGAGTGTCATGAAGGCATAGAGAGCGCCATTAACCGGCGCTGTTATAATCAATGATTCTGGGATAGCATCAAGATAGAATGTATTCACATTCTCTTCAATAATATCAATTATGCTAACAGGGTAGGGTTTTCTCGTTATGCCCCTGTGGGTGAGTAAAATCCTTAAGGGCTGGTATGGTGAGATGCCTGCTGATTGGACCGGTGCAGGAAGATAACCGTATACAATTTTTGATATCACACCGGTGGGTTCGTCAAGATAAAGATATAAAATTTTTTTATCAACACCAGTTGTGGAATAAAGCACTGCCTGATATACCATGTAGGGAGAATCAGGATTGATACATAAGTAGATTGTCCTGCATGCGTCAAAGGCAGATATTACTGCAGAGTCGACTGTCATGCCAGCGCTGATTTCTGTCCTGTAAACCCTTCCCGATGTATAATCAATGCGAAGGAGGAAGAGCGTATTATTCCCGCTGTTTACAAGAAGAGCCCTGGAACCATCAGGGAATATTCCAAAGAATGTGGGCTTATTTCCTTCAATGACATCAATAACCCGCACCTGTTCCATGTCTATCACATAAAGATAGTTAGTATTCTGAGTCCTTATGAATGCAAACCTGCCGTTGGGTGTAATTTCAATCTGTGCCGGTATTATAATATTTGATGGGTCAGGCCAGAGTTCAATACTTAGATATTTTGATGGCTCCCGAGGGTTCACAACAAAGCATCTGTTCCTGGATATGATTAAAATCCTCTTGCCGTCCGGGCTGAATTTCACGCCCTGGGGAGCACCGCCACCAAGGGTAATATTTATTGTATCATCTTCCTGAGATTTAAGATTTACAACTGAAAACTCATTGAGTTTCAATATGCCCTCAAAGTCCTCCTCTTCCCCGGAATAGAGATGATATGCAATTGCATAATCCGAAGCAGGGGAGACCTCAAGAGAATTGAGATTGTCTGATACTGACTTTATTGTCTTTTCATTGCTTTCCGGACTTATAATATAGACATTGCTATCCTTTCTATTGAGGACAATGACAGCAGAACCATCAGGAACTGGCAGTGCAGAAACGGGGTTCTGACCCAGAGTTATGTTTGTAATATTTCCTGACATCGGGTCAACCCTGCTTATGATTTTCCATGCAGGATTGAATACATAAAGGTATTTCCCGGCGCTGAATATTTGGGCGCCCGTTGAAGGTAAGGTGTCTTTACCGCCGCCGCAGGCACTTAAAAGAATCACTATTGATATTAAGTTAACGCAATATTTTATCTTCATTTTGTTTTCAGTTCAAATCCAGTGACTGTATCAATGCGGAAATTGTCCTCGGGTGTGACAAAGATTATCCTGCCCAGTGGATGTTCTGCTGACAGGTATGCCCTGTGGCTCAATGGCATAACGCCGATGAAGGAGGGCCTGGAAGGAAAATTGAAGCCAGCAGTAATCTGCGTTGTCATGTCAATTCCAAAGCCAGCATTGGCATCAGGCATTATGCCGAATCCCCAGGCGCCGTCAGAACTGAAAGCAAAGGCAGTGGGTCTTGCCTCAAGTGCAACAGGGTTGGAGAGTGTTGTATTAAGGTTGAAGACTGTAACAGCATAATGGTCATAGAAGAACTGCTTCACAGGATCAGGTGATGTTCCGCCGGGACCCTTGTGAATTATGAAGGCAGAGGCATTATTGTTTGTCTGATTTATGGGCGCCATAAGAAGAGCATCAATGCCCTTTATTACAGGATAGGTTGTAATTGAATTGTCGCTCAGTTTCATGAGATGAATAAATTCACCCTTTTGAGGAGTGCTCGGATTGTTTGTAAATAACATAGCATAACCTGTATCCGGTGCAATCTCTGCCTGACCTATTTCAATACCTGTAGTTGTGACCTTATTTGTCGTGAGCCCTGGCAGGTCAATTAATGTAATGCTATTGTCTCCCTTATTCACCACCAGCGCCTTTGTGCTGTCAGGAAAAATCTCCAGGTCCGTTGGTTGTGGACCAACGGTTATCTCTGTCTTTGATTTTGCATTAAGGTTAACAGCAACGAGGGTATCTGTTCCCTCAATCAGGACAAGGGCAAAGGAGCCATTGGGTGTGATTTCAAGTTCCGATGGATTAATATACTGGTCAGGGCTGGAGGTCAGGTTATAGATTGTCAGGGGGTAATTGCCGTAGAGTTCAACCATATCAAGGTATGTGTTTGTGATTACAGCTGCATAATTTCCATCAGGTGTGAATTTCACAGCCCTTGGCAGAAAGTTTACGGTGAGTTTTGTACTCCTTTTATTTGCAATATCAATTATGGAGATTTCATTGAATGTTCTCGTGGGGTCAATTTCATAGGAGGTGGTCTGGAGTGCGGGGTCAAAGAAGGCAACAGCATGAGTGCCTGCGGGAGAGAGAACCAGATTATTTGCATACCTCACAACAGGAAGGTTTGTCACTGAATCAGTGACCGCATCTATAATTGAGACCGTGTAATCGCCTGAATTCAGGACAATTGCCCGTTGATTGTCAGGTGTTGTCAGCACAATAGTGGGCCTTTCGCCCACTTGAATTGAGTCAATCCGGAGTGTATTTACATTTATCTTTGTGACGGAGTTTAAAGTGGTGTTTGCAACAAATACATAGGTATCTGTTGCTGATGGCTGGCTCAAGAGATATTTGATTTCCTTCTCATCTGGTTGAGCAATTATTTCTCCGCTGTCTCCACCTCCACCGCTGGCAGGGGCTGTTGATTCTCTCGTTCCCTCACTGCAATATGAAAGGAGGAAGGAAAATAGTATTATTACAAGGGGTCTTATAAAAAGGCAGATACGGCGGCAGGTTGGAATTTCCATATAACCTTCCGGATGAATTACAATATATCACGGAAAGAAATAAAGTCAAGTGTTGTGAAGAAAATCGCCGTAGGCGCAGAGTTCTGAAATTCTCTTTCCTTCAAGGGGACCTGCGGATATAGCATTTTTGATTGTTTCAATATGGGAAAGTTTAGAGGGACCTGCAAGGCACATATCAACATTCTTATTGGAGAGCACAAATCTGTATGCATCCTCTGCTGTTGGGAATTTACCCCTTGATTCATCCCACTTTTTGTCTTTTTTCAGAATCCTGCCGTGTTTTAATGCATTAAAGGCAATCACGCCCCGGTCTTTTACATAAGGAAAGACCTCCTTTTCTGCGCCCCTGTGTTCAATATTATATCTTACCATTAATACATCAACGGGATATTTATTTATCAGGGCAGGGAAAAGAGCCCTGTTGTGTGCTGATATACCAATGAACCTGATTAATTTCTTCTCCTTTAATTTCAGAAGGGCCTCAAAGGCCCTGTCCTGAGCCATTGAACTTGTCCACCCGAGGAAGAAAACATCAATATAGTCCGTCCTGAGCCATTTTAGATGTCGGTAAATGGTTCTATCAATTGAGAATGGCAGACGCCAGAAATAGGAAGCAGTGAAGAGATTAATTTTATCTCTCAATGCAGGGAATTTCCCTCTCAACCAGAGCATCATGGGTATGTAAGTGGGGAAGATGGGCGCAAAGAAGAATGTATTTATGCCTGATTCAAAGGCGGATTCAAGAATTTCCCTGCTGGCACCATAGCCACCACCTATGCCGAAGGGCGAAACAACAAGTTTTGTTCTGCCAAGCACTCTATTTTTAAGTAACATAATACGGAATTGTAACATTTTTTAATAGAACCCGCAATCAATATGAGGAAGCATCATAAATTTCGTGATCGAAATTACGATTAATCTTATTACGAGAGGCAGGGTATGGGTTGCAGGAAGTTATAATGGGAGGGGATCTCGCCCCTCACTTTTGAGTAAAACCCAGACCTTCAGAAGCCGAAGAGCAGGATTATGGGAATGCCTCCGAGCATGGATACTTGAGAAAGCGAAGCAATCATCCGGGTCCCATTGCTGTCTGCGTTCGGGACGCCCCCTCCAGGATTGCATGGTGCGGTAGCCCTCCCGCAGAAGGAAAGTTATGATGTGTATCCGGGCAGTGTCGGTTCTTAGTTCTTAGAAATACTTCCCCCTTTTATTAAGGGGGTTGGGGGGATTACAGTGCGGGAGCTAAAACTCGCTTAAGGGTCTTGCTGAACCATCCCGTAATTTCTACTCCTGCGGGCACCCGAAACCTAAATAGTGTGTTCATGAACTTTTAAGACCCTATCACCCTGCCTCTCATTAAAGATGCTTATCCAGTATTAACTTTCCTTGATTTTATTTCTGATATATGATATAAAATATTAAAATTTTTTTCAGGAGGTTCTATGTCGTACATCTGGAAGCCCACAAGAGAAATAATTGAAAATTCAAATGTCTATCGCTTTATGAAAAAACACAGAATCAAGACCTACAGGCAACTTGTGAAGCGCTCGCAGGAGGATATTGAGTGGTTCTGGGATGCTGTTGTAAAGGACCTTGACATTAAGTGGTTTAAGCCATACAGGAGGGTTCTTGATACCTCAAAGGGGATTGCCTGGGCAAGGTGGTTTATAGGAGGTAAACTCAATATTGCCTATAATTGTGTGGACAAACACGCAGAATCCTTCAGGAGGAACAAAGTTGCCTGCATTTATGAAGGTGAGGATGGGCGGATTGAAAAGTTGACCTACTATGACCTCCTTATCAGTTCCTGTAAACTTGCAGATGGATTAAAACAACTCGGAGTCAAAAGGGGCGATGCAGTGGGGCTCTTCATGCCCATGACACCCGAGACAATCATTGCGTTTTTTGCTATTCTCAGGATCGGAGGAATAATCATTCCGCTCTTTTCCGGATATGGTCAGGAGGCGGTCTCAGTGCGATTGAATGACTGCAGTGCAAAGGTTCTGATTACAAAGAGGAGTTTCCAGCGAAGAGGCAACCGGATTGATATGCTTAAGGTGGCTTCTGATGCAGTTAACCAATCACCCTCTGTTGAACATGTAATTGTGGTTGAAGACGAAGAAGGGGATTTACCATCAGAAAAGTATGTGCGGTATAATCAATTGATGCTTGCTTCAGGAAAGAAATATACAGTGCCGGAATCAATGGACTCAGAAGACCCATTCATGATTATCTATACCTCAGGAACTACTGGCAGACCAAAGGGCGCCGTTCATGTTCATGGAGGATTTATTACCAAGATTGCAGAGGAGGTAGCATACCAGACAGATCTGCATGATGATGATATCCTCTTCTGGTTCACGGACATTGGCTGGATAATGGGCCCATGGGAGATTGTTGGTGCCCTCACACTTGGCGGAACCATATTCGTCTATGATGGAGTTCCTGATTACCCTGCACCTGACCGGCTGTGGGCAATGATTGAGAGACATGGAATTACAGTTCTTGGAATTTCGCCCACTGCAATTCGGGCACTCATGCGATATGGCGAAGAACCTGTAAAGAAGCATGACCTTTCCTCGTTGAGGATTCTCGGCTCCACAGGAGAGCCCTGGAATCCGGACCCATACATGTGGTATTTCAGGAATGTAGGCGGCGGGCGATGTCCCATTATAAACATATCCGGAGGCACTGAGGTCGGCGCCTGTTTCCTTTCTCCTCTACCGATTCAACCCCTTAAGGCATGTACCCTGGGAGGACCTGCGCTCGGTATGGACATAGATGTATTTGATGAGAATGGAAAACCTGTCAGGGGAAGGGTGGGTGAACTCGTCTGCAAAAAGCCCTGGCCCGGAATGACGAGGGGACTCTGGAAGGCGCCCGAGAGGTATATTGAGACATACTGGTCAAGGTGGAAGGATGTATGGGTGCACGGCGACTGGGCATCCGTTGATAAAGATGGGAACTGGTTCCTCCATGGCAGGTCCGATGATACAATTAAGGTTGCAGGCAAGCGGGTGGGTCCGGCAGAGGTAGAATCAGCCCTTGTTTCCCATCCTGCGGTCTCTGAATCTGGTGCAATAGGCGTGCCGGATGAATTAAAGGGCGAGGCAATTGTCTGCTTTGTGGTCTTGAAGCCAGGCAATGAACCAAGTGATTCATTGAGAGATGAATTGAAAAATATTGTGGTTGAGAAGCTAGGCAAGACAATGATGCCGAAGGAGATAAAGTTTGTCAAGGAATTACCGAAGACCAGAAATGCGAAGATCATGCGCCGGCTTATAAAGGCAAAGTATCTCGGACAGGATGTTGGCGATACTTCTTCCCTTGAGAATCCTGGCGCACTGGATGAGATCGGGAGAGCAGTGTAATAGGAGACAATTTTATGTGTGATTATTGTGTAAAGCACGGGGACGGGGGTAAATGGTATGAGAATGTGGCAAATTACGCCAGGCGAATCTACAAGATCCGGAAGGAGGAAACAGAAAAGTCAGCAAGTGTCGGCGATGTGCAGGCAATGGTGGAGAGCATTGTTGAAGAGGCAATCAGAGCAAGGGGACTTAATGCGCCGGACTATGAGGATATTCGTAAGAAAGCAGAGCAGATGTGCTATACAATTCACTTCGGACAGGTGGTGACGCTTCAGGAGGTACAGAAGATTATTGATATTGCCTATCCCATTGCACGAATCTCCTGTGTCTGCAGAAGGAAGACGCGCGGAGCAAAGGACAGGGAGAACTTTTTCTGCATGGGAATCGGTGTTGGAATGTATCGCTGGGAGCGCTGGCCTGAATCCTACAGGGGCGGGGTAGAATTCATGACGCCAAAGGAGGCAAAATTATGGCTCAAGCATGTAAATGAACTGGGTATGGTTCACACCTTCTGGACCTTCGGCACACCCTACATCGGAGGAATATGCAACTGTGAGTATCCTGTCTGCATAGGGATGCGAAATCGACTTGACTATGGGTTGAGATTGCTTCTGAAAGGTGAGTACATTGCGCGGATGGATGAAGAGAAATGCAATGGCTGTGGAATTTGCCTTCAGCGCTGTCAGTTCGGTGCAATAAAGATGGAGGTCTCAAGGGATAAAGCAAACATAAACAGGCAGAATTGCTTCGGCTGCGGGCTCTGTGCAACTGCATGCAAGCCCGGTGCAATTGAGATGGTTGACCGTTCTAAGATGGCTGGACTGAAGGAAATGTGGTAATGAAGATAAGCATAGATTACTCAAAATGCACATCCCCCCTTGATTGTGCAAGATGTGCAGTTGCATGTGCGGAGGCGGTTTTTGTGATGAAACCAGTTAAGATTGAAAAGTTCAAGGAAACAAAATCTCAGGACTACAGATTGTATGCCCTTTACGAATCATTATGCACTGGCTGTATGGATTGTATCAATGTCTGTCCTGCCGGGGCACTGGAGATTAAGGAAGTTGCCTGAGGTGAATTATGGCGAAGAAGAAACTGCTGGAAGAGGTGAAGAAAATAAATATAGACCGGTTGATGGTGATAGAAAATTTGAAAACGCCGATCCTTTTTGATATTCCAAGGGAATATGTTCTGGAGATGAACGAGATATTTGATCAGAATAAAATTGCTGAAGAGATTAAGAAGTTAAAGGACAAAGAAGAATATCTTAAAATGCTTGGGAATAAGGTAAGCGATAGGCTATTTGAACTGGAGAAAAAATACAGGGACAGGACAGGGGAAGTGATTGACTCTGTTGCCCAGAAAACGGGAATTTATTTCCCCCACGTATTTCAGCGATATATTGAGTATTTTTATATAGGAACCCGTCCGGAGGATAGATATAATGTTTCTGCAAGTACTGTGAGAGAGTTAAAAATAAATTTCCCTTCCTGCACCTTTAAAAGATTGTTAATTCAGAATGGTATGGGTGATAGAATCTGTTCTGAGTTCTGCAGGACCGTTTTGAATAATATCAGCACAAGACTAAAAATGAATCTTCGCATCTCAATAAAACAGGATAGAGGAGTAGATTACTGCGAGCACCAGTTCTTTGCTGTGGGAGAGTAGGGAAACACCATTAATTTACATCTGGCTTTGGTGTCCCTTCTGTTGAGGGTGGAAGTAATGGGAGTTCCACCTTTATTTTTTTTCCGGTCAGGGATTTA
>FWWL01000723.1_pt1 | contig 43076 bp, 35 predicted proteins | sample 2228331 | NCBI WGS metagenome assembly FWWL01 (sample SAMEA103939775, study PRJEB20133) | metagenome | reverse complement strand
CTTGGGTTCAGGATGGCTCGTGGATGGACGGGAACGACCAGGGGTCGGACCGGGAGACGGCCCAGGAGGTCCCGCGCACGCCAGGGGGCCTGCCGCTCGCGCTGCCCTTCCCCCTGACGCGCCCCGACCCTGGACCGCCTGCCGACCCCCAGGAGGTCGCGGATTTCACGCGCGAGATGGTCGGGTTCTTGAAGGACATTGACTATTTCACCTGGGTGTACGAGACGACCCACGGGACGCACGCCTCCACCGGGCTGCCCGACTATCAGATCTGGTGGCACGACGTGGTGGCGGTCAAGGAAGGGGACACGGTGACGTTCCGCGCGAGCGCGAAGGATGGAGGCTCGCACAACAACGCGGAACCGACCATGCTGGTCCTGGCCCAGGCCATCGGGGCGTATCTTCTGACCGGCGACGAGGCCGCAGGGCGCATCGTGGACCAGTTCACGAAGTCCATCCTCGCGGTGACGCGGGGCTTCGTGTACGACGAGAACGACCCCGTGGAGCACCTGATGGCCCGCAACATCATCACGGTCGGGCATTCCTTCGTGCTGCCGAGCGGCAAGAAGAAGGCCGTGGACTACTCGGAGTGGTACTTCCCGTACGAGGGCTGGAACGCGGACCGGTTCCGCTACGAGCACAACCCGACCTGGGGCGACGTGTGGGTGACGAACAAGCGCTCCAAGGACGACGTGCCTTACTTCTACCGGGTCGCGGCGTGGCTGCCGTACGTGATCGAACTGTCGCCGGACCCGGGCGTGAGGGCCGTGGCGGCGGAGGCACTGGACCTGTTGGAGCGCTTCGCGCGAGACATCGTGGACTCCGGGTGGAACATCCGGACCAAGGATGCGCAGGGAAACGTCATCCTGGTCGAGGACCAGGACCTCGCCTCCTTCGTGCGGTACACGGAAATCTTCCCGGATGCCGAGTGCGACCCGAGGCTTGCGAGCGCGCTCTTGGGCTACGGCGAGCCGCTGGACCAGGACTGCGGGGACGGGCAGGGGAGCCCGTACGACACCATCGCGGGTGCCGGAAACTATTACAACTACGACATCATTGACCAGTTCCACATGGCGGCGGTGGCCCTGGCCCTCGTGCGCGGGCGCGATGACATCGCCAAGAGGTTGCTGGAAGGACTGATCACGAGGATCGAGCGCTACCGGGACCCCCAGTCCGGGGAACCGGGGCAGTCCAACGAGAACTGGCCGCGGGACATGGCCAGGCTTCTGCTGATGGCCGCGAGCGTGGGCGTGCCGCTCACGTCCGAGGAGGCCGCGGAGGTGCGGGGCTTCTATCGCAGGACCATCGCTGCGTACCGGGAATTCCCGCGCTGGGACCTGTGGGACCCCTCTGTGCCGGACGGGACGTACAGTTTCCGCGACGGGGGCATGTACCCACGGCACGAGCCAGCCTTCATCCGGGTGGAGGACCTCGCGTTCGTGCTGGAATACTGCTGGTCGCCGTTCCGGAATCCGGCCGGGGCTCCGGTGGCGGACTGCGAGGCGGTCCGGCAGGCGTGGGGGCAGTGAGGGGTCGAAGCGGAGGCAGGACACGATGAGGCGGGAGAGTGTCGCGGCGAGGACCTGGGCGGTCGTGGGTCTGGCCGGGGTCCTGTGGGGGTGCGGGGGAGGGGAGGGTGGCCTGGGAGACGCGGGGGACGCGTGGACCTCGCCCGATGCCCGCGAGGCATCGTGGGGGGAGGAAGGCGGGGGCGACGAGGCGGGACCCGCGGCCCCGGAGCCCGGGTCGTGCGAGCCCAACGACGCGCCGTTTCCCGTGCGGCCCGAGCCGCGAATCCCCGCGACACTGCCGTTTTTGCGCGTGGAGGGGCGGGACATCGTGGACGAGGGCGGCAACCCCGTGGCCCTGCGCGGGGTGAACTTCGGGTCGTGGCTCTTGGTCGAGTCCTGGATGGCCGGGATGGGCACGATGGACGAGGGGGACCTCCTGGCGGCCCTGGACGCGAAGGCCGCGGAACTCGGGGTCTCGGACCTGCTCGAGGCCGCGAAGGCCGAGACCGCGCTGGAGTGGACCCTCGAGATGACCGCGCACCGGGTCCTGGTCGAGCGGTGGCGAGAGAAGATGATGGAGATGGCGGGGGAGGGGCGGCGGGAGGCGGTCTCGGCCCTGTGGGCCTGGTTCGATGAGCAGCCGTGGATTTTCGAGGAAAGGAGTCTGTGGCAGTGGCTGGAGCGACGCTTTGGGGCGGAGCGCGCACAGGAACTACGCCGGACCTTCCAGGACCACTTCATCACCGAGGCCGACGTGGAGCGGGTCGCCGCGCTCGGGCTGAATGCCATCCGGGTCCCCGTCTTCTATTTGAACCTCGAGACGGACGTGAAGGGGGAGAATGCATACCTGGAAGAAGGGTTCCTGCGCCTGCACCGCCTGGCCCTGTGGGCGCGCAAGCACAAGGTGTACCTGGTCCTCGACCTGCACGGGGCGCCCGGTGGCCAGAGCACGGCCTGGCACACGGGACTGCCGGACGGCGGCTCGCTGTGGGACAGGCCGGAGTGCATCCACAAGACCGCGCGACTGTGGAAGGCCCTGGCGTCGTACTTCGCGGGCGACCCGCATATTGCAGCCTATGACCTCTTGAACGAGCCGATGGGGGTGCAGACCGGGGCGCAGTACCGGAAGGTGCACGACGCGATCTACCGGTCGATCCGCGAGGCGGACCCGGACCACATCGTGATGATCGAGGACGGCTATAAGGCCCCGGGGGTGCTCGTGTCGCCGAAGGAGATGGGCTGGGAGAACGCGATGTTCTCGGTCCATCTGTATGTGGACCCGCCAAAGAAGCCCGGGGACTACGCGAGGGCGCTCGACAGGGCATTGCAGGTTGCTGAAACCTATTATGAATATTCGAAGCGATATGACTGCCCGCTGTTGCTCGGGGAGTTCAACCCGGAGACGGACGCGGCGTGGGGACCAGCGGCGATGGACGCGGCCCTGGCCGCGCTGAACCGCCGCGGGGTGCACTGGACGGTCTGGACGTGGAAGTTCTGGCGGGCGGGCTCGATGTGGGGGGTGTTGACCCCCGCGCCCGGGGCTGAGGCGCGGGTGGACGTGGGGCAGGGGACCTTCGAGGAGGTGCGGGCGGCGTTCGAGGGGCTCGACAGCGCGAACTTCGTGTTGAACACGGAGTACGCGGGGGTCCTGAAGGGCCGGGCCGCGGAGCGCGTGATGCCCCTGCGGCTTGGAGAGATTCACGACACGCGCGTGGTCGAGGCGCTGCCGGCGGGGCCGGTGCGGGTCGGGGTCGGCCAGCGCCCTGTGACGCCAGAGTTCGAGCCGTACCAGGACCTGGACGACAACCTGAGGTGGGACCCTGGCGAGCCCTTCGATGACAAGAACGACAATGGGGTCCTGGACACGCTGTGGATGGGTGGGATGGGGCCGCGGCAGCCGACCGGGGTCCTGGACGACCTGTGGGCCCGGGCCGTGGCCTTTGACTTCGGGGGGAAGGCGGTGGTGCTGGTGGCGGTGGACACGCTCGGGGTCAGCATGAGGAGGGCGAACGCGATCCGGCGTCGCGTGCGCAAGCAGGCCCCGTCCGGGCTCGATGTGAGCGAGGCGCGGATCGTGGTCGCGGCCACGCACACGCACTCGGGTCCGGACAGCATCGGGATCTTCGGGCCGGACGACCTTGTGGCCGCGTGGGACAGGGCGTACCTGGACTTCTTGGAGGACCAGGCCGTGGCCGCGGCGCTCGAGGCGCTCGGCTCGCTGCGCGAGGCGCGCCTGTTTTACGCGCAGGCCGAGTGCGGGGCAGCGTGCGTGGTGGACACGGACCCGCCCGAGCACACGGACCCGGTCGTGGGGGTGTTGCAGGCGAGGGGTGCGGATGGCAGCGAGGTCATCGCCACGCTGGTGTCCATCGCGAACCACCCGGAGGCATTGTGGGGAAGAAACACGTTGATCAGTTCGGACTTTCCCCACGTGCTGCGCGAGCGCCTGGAGGGCGCGCTCGGCGGGATGGCGGTGTACGTGAGCGCGGCCGAGGGGCTGATGCAGACCCCGGCCAGGGACGTGCCGGCGGGGCAGGCGCGGATGGAGCACATCGGAAACCTTTACGCGGATGCGGTGCTCGCGGCCCTCGCGGGCGCGGTGGAGGTCCCGCCGGGAGCCCCCGTCACCTTCGGGCACGCCACGATCCCAACCCGTCTGGACAACGTATCTCTGTACCTCGCGGTGCAGCTCGAGATCGCCGAGGGATACAAAGAATATCTCTACTGGATCGAAGACGACCCGATGTGCGGGGACCTGGGGTGCCTGGACGTGCCGACCAGCGTGTTGAGGCTCGGAGACGTGGTCACGCTGGTCGCGTTCCCGGGCGAGGTGGTCCCGGAACTGGTCACGGGCGAGATCACGACCCCGTGGGAACTGGGGCCGGCCCTGGTCTTCCCGGATGCCCCTCACGAGCCGGCGCTATTGGACCACCTGGCCACATCGGGGCGCTTCGTGGTGGGCCTCGCCAACGCGGAGGTCGGCTACATCTACCCGAAGTGCACTCATGCCCCCGCCGAGGTGTGGAGCCAGACCCACGGAGGCGGACCGGACGTAGCCATGTCCTTGATGACCGGCCTCGCATCGCTGCTCGACGCGGTGAACAAGACCCACGGCATGGGGAGGTAGCAGTCGCGTCGTCCCGTGGCCTCGGCCCGTCCGGCCGGGACTCGGGTACGGCGGTCCTGCCCACGAGACGCACTCCGTAGTCGTGGCGGTGGGTCTGGATCCGCCGCAGCAGGTTGACTCGGGCCGGGGGGTCAGGCGAAAATCCCACCGGACAACGACAGAGGGTACTACAAATGCGTGGCACACAGTGGGTCGTGGTCGGGGCGCTGGTGTTCGGGTGCACGGGGCTCGAGAGGGGCAAGACGTACCCTCCGCCGGACCCTGGGGTGGAGGCGATGCTGGATGCAGAGGAGGGGCGGGGGGAGGGGTTCGAGGAGAGGGCGGATGGGTCGGACGCCGCGGAGGTCTGGGACGCGGGCGAGGTGGGGGGGGGGGGGGAGGTGGCGGACGTGGGTGACGCGGAGGAGGGGCTGGAAGTGCGGGACGCCTTGGATGCGTTCGATACGGGCGAGGTGGACTCGGGGACGGGGCCTGGGGTTCTTCGGCATTACGGGTGGTTCGGGCCGGGCGGGCGGTTGCGCGGGACCGGGCTTTGGGGCTATGGGTTCGTGGGCGCGCGGCAGGGGTGGCGGGTGGATTGAATGCGAGCGAAGCGAGCCTGCCGAGTGGACAGGGTCGTCGGCACCTTGCGCGGGAAGTCGGTGTCAAGCCACCGCACTCCAGGGGCGCCTGCCGACGCCAACCCAGCGCGAGCCGGCCTCCCCAAACCTCCATGTCTTTGGGTGAAGAGAACCCTTGGCGACCTTGCTTTCGGGCCTGACGCCATGTCGAGAAAGCAACGCCGACCAGAGGGTTGGCTTCGACAACCCTTCGGATTGCCGAGACTTCCACCACATGGCTTTGAGAAACGGCCTGGGGCCGTTTGCCAACAGGCCCGACAGACCGCCGCCCCCGGCCTCCCACTGCGCGCGTTTCATGCGGCCTTCCATTCCTCTCGGATGGTCACATCGTATTCTTTTTGACTACGTAAGATGGCGCAGGCGATACGCAGCAGCATATCCCCAACCAGCCGCGCCGCGCAGCCATGTCTCTTCCCTCGCTCGATGGCCTCCTTGTACCGCCTCCCCAAAAGAGGGTCACATCGCACCACGTTGCGGTCCCAGCGGTACATCGCTACGCTCAAGTCCTGATTGCAGGCGTATCGCCTCTGCACGAAAACCGCCTTGGCAGACCGCCTCGTCACCGGCGCAACCCCTGACAAACCCCTCAGGGCGTGGAAGTCTCGAGCCTGGATAGCCCCGTAGGCCTCCGCGAGCATCGTGGCGACCACGGAACTCCCCGCCCCGGGCATCGAGCGGACGATCGCAGAACCGCTCGACCACGGTCCCCTTCCCGTCGAGCACGCAGACCTCGTGAGCCTCGCTCGACCAGTCCACCCTGACAAAGACCTCTTCCCTGGCTTCCATTGCGTTTCCTTTGTTCAGAGTTCCCTGTTCGGCCTGCCGTGATGCCGGTCTTCCCCTATACGGGCGCTTGAAGCGCTGAGTCCCCACTGGACCACCATCATGGCCTCACGTCGGGGTACATGTCCAGCTCGGGTGCTGCGAGGCATAAGGGCCCGCGTGGTACTCCCGACGCGATGGCCCTTCCAAACCAACTCTCTCAGCCTGGCACCAAAAGCGTATAGGGGCCGTGGTCGGGTTTGTGGCGAGGTGGTAGGGCCGCGAGCCCGACTCGAAAGGTTGTTGTCAAACCGTTGTCTCAAGAACCATCCGCAGGCTGGTAGCGCGGCCATGGGGCCTCGAAGGCCCCCGAGGCGTCCGCATCCACGTACACAGGATTGGTGATGGCGTATGGGGAACCCCCGTAGAGGGGCCACACGTCGCCTTGACCCCGGACCTCGAGCACATACCAGGCGTCGCTTTCGCTTGGGGGCAAATCAATGAAGTCGGAGAAGCGGACAGCACCCTCCTGGGGGGTCCAATCCGAGGCCGGAAGGGAGAACACGACGCTTCCGTTGCGGATGATCCGGAAATCGAGCAAGGACATCCAGGATGGGGCCTGGATTTCCACGAACGCGGACAAAGGTCCGGGCTCGGTTAGGAGGCCACCGGGCTCGATCCCGCCGACCTCGAAACGGACGAACGGACCACACGAGACAAACACCCGTTGGCCGCGATAGGCCTGAACGATTTCCTGTGGGTCGAACTCGGCAGGGGAGTGCGGGGTCGGGACATAGACGCGCGGGAAGCCGATCCCGTGCTCGGAATGGGTGTCGCTCCCGCCGCTGACCGATACCCGATACCCCCGATTCAAGAAATCGAACCAGTCAAGCAGGGGTTCCGTATCCCCGTTGGAACAGCCCCCGTTGAAGACCTCGATGGCCTCGAAGTCCTCGCTCCAATTGGACCACTGGGCAATGGTGCCGGTCTCGCGGTCGAGACCCACCGCCGAAAAATACGCGCCGATGGATGCGCCCCTTGGGTGATTGACCTGAATCACGACAGGGTGCGGCTCGGAAGCCCGGATCGCCTGGAACAGGTCTGGGGCCCAGGTGTCGAACCACTCGATGCCGCCATGGTTGGGCAGGTGGGGCCTGGGCGTAAGCGGGAAAGCGTTGAAATGGCCGTACACGTAGGTGGTGACCTCGCTGCCCACGATGAACTGGACCCATTTTGACGCGCCAGGGATCGTTGCCGTGGCCGCGTCAAGCCCATACGTGACGTCGTGCTCGGTCAGGATCGGGACCTCCAGCCCGTCCGCGAGGGCTGTCAGCACGCGGTCCTTCTCGGAGATGCTGGTGTCAGGGCTGTGCTCCGCATGGAGATGACCATCGGAAGAGAGCCAACCGCTACTGTCCACCACATGCTCCAGATGAAACGAAAGAGAAAGGGGAGATTCCGCCGCCACGATGACTGTGGAATCCCTCTCGTACTCTGTGCCCCGCGTAACGATGACATCGTAGGTCCCCCTGGGCAAGACCCCACTCCCCTCGCCGGTGCCCGCGAACAGGACCAGCGCCGCCCCCAGTGGATACGTTTCCTCTCCGAATTTCGCGGGCAAGATGTTCGTGGGCGGACCATCCTGGCGAAGGAAGGTCAGTCGCGCCGGGACCAACTGGCCCCCCTGCGACGTTACGCGATACTCGAAGGGGGTGGAGGGCGGGAGCACGAGCGAGACCTCGGTCTCCTCCCCCGCGGTCACGGTGGCCAAGACCTCTGCCGATGGGTCGAACCCGTCCGCCTTGGCGACAAGAATGTAGGTCCCCGGCTCCATCTCTGCCGCAAAGCGCCCCGTATCGTGGTCTGGGACCACCACCGAGAGGTGGTCCTTGTCAGGCGAGAGCACGTGGATACGGATACCCCTGCGGAACGCCTCCTCTTGGGCCTCTATGGTGCCCGAAAGTGTACCGGTCTTTGCCCCGGGCTCGAGCCCCCGAAAGACCCGAGCCACCTGGTCCAGCCCACCCCCGACCACCGCGAAGTACCGCCTGACCGTCGCAGAGCCACCGGGTGGGACATGAAGGGCCGGATAGAAGCCGAAGGCGACGTTGAGCGTATTGAAACCCATGTCAATGGGACCTTCCGCGGCCAAGAGCCCGTAGGACAATGCATCCCCAAGCGCGGCCCAGTAAGGAAACTCGCCATGGTGCCAGGCGGTGTCGAAGCCGGGTCCGGGAAAGTGGGTGTCAAGTCCATCGCCCATGACGAAGGCGCCCATCATGGGGAGTTCGAGGGCATCTTCTCCGGCATTCTCGACAGTGATATCGAGCGTCAAATATTCATCGTCGGGGCCAAGCGAGTATTCATACGCAATCATGCACCCGAGTGATTCCTTTCCCATGATCTCCCCGGCGAACGAGGCGAGCCATTTGAACACCGCGTCTCTCCCCTGAAACCGAATCTTCGCAGGGCTGCAACCCCGCCCGTCGCAAAGGATCCTGGCTTCGAGCGGCTCGAAGACGCGAAAGGCGAACCCGAAGAACAACTCCCCGAGTTGGCTTTGGCCGGGCTCACCCTCGGGTCGGACTACATCGGCGTCTGCGAGATTGCCTCCATAATATTTGTAACCGGATGCGCGCCCGGCATCGTGGAGGATGAAAGCGACCCGGGAGTTGTATATCTTGAAGTCCCCGATGCGTCCCTTGGCCGTCCGACCCCCGATGAGGTCCGCGGCCTTCTCGACTCGACCGGCACGGACCTCTCCCGGAGCGAGGCGCTCGCTCAAGTCGAGGGGCGGGAGGGAAATGTCGGGCTCGGCCGCGTCCAAAGCGTCCAGGCCAAAGTCCTGCGGGACCTCCTCCCCACCGCCCGCGTCCTCTTGGCCAGACTCGGACCCAGGGTCCGGCTGCCCCTGGTCGTAGGGGACATCCTCCGGGGCCTCGTCCGCCACCGGCACTGGGCTACGGCCCCCGCAGCCCGTCAAGCCTGCCACAGCGAGCGCGACCGTCAGGTACGTTTGTCGCACTGCCCCACCTCCCGAATGGGCACACGCTCAAGGATAGCGAGGGCTTCAGGAGGGGGCAAGACGCGGTTGCGAGGCCCCGAAAGAGTCAGGAGAGGTCGGAAAGCGCTGCCCCGAAATTGATGTGGAACACTTGCCCCTCTAGTACGATAGCGGGAACGGACTTCACACCCGCCGCCTGCGCTTCCGCGATTCGACCCTTGTCTTGGCCTAGGTGGACGACTTCCACTTGATAGCGGTTCGCATCAATCGCCGCGAGCAGCCCCTGTTCCGCTGCAGTACACACTGGGCATCCCGCGTGGTAAAAAATGACTGGCTTTTTCATGGTGCTCCTCCTTTTTTTGTCTCTCACGGCGACCACTGCGGTCGCCGGGGGTAAATTTGGGGGGTGTCGTCCCTAGATTCAAGAAGGTACTTCTTAGTAAGGAGGTAACCGAATGGTCACGCCGCCATCAAGCCGCGGTTCGCGAAGAGAGACCGACGCGGAAGGCCAGCCAAACGTCGCGAGGATGGTAGAAAGCGTACTCGGTTGCAAGTGGTCTCTGCGTTTGTTGGAGTTGGTCGCCGCCGACGTCAATCGGCCGAGTGCCTTGCTCCGCTCCTGTCCTGGACTTTCCGCTAAGGTCATGAACGAGCGGCTACGCAAAATGGTGCGCTTTGGCATCCTCGTGCGTGTGGTGCAAGGTGACAAGCCTCCCGTTGTCGTCGAGTACCAGTTGACTGCGCTCGGACGCCGTTTTCTCGGGATTGTCAGCGAAGTCAGGCGCCTTCAAGAAGAGTTTGAGAAGGGCTAACGAGACGGTTACCCTCCCCAAGGTTTACTAGTCCGCACCTGCCTAGTCGCGATGGAAACGCTCGAGACCGAAGGGCCGCGGCCCTAAGGCTTAATTTTGCTTTCCACCGCCGCGAGGTCCTTCTCCGAGTAGTAGGAACATCCACACCGGACCTTGGCCGGCTGAAGCCCGGCCTCCTCGATCGCCTTCTTGACCTTGGCAACGGGGACGCCGAGTTTCTTCGCCAGGGCTGCTGCCGTCACGAGGTTTTCTTCCTTTGCCATGGTCGCCTCCCAAGGTTGACCGCGGCTAATTTTGGGCCAAGCCGCGACAGAGGTGCAAGTGAAAGCCTCACAACCGATTGAAAATAGGCCGGAAACGCACCTGCAAAGCCCCGCGCTGCGCCTTCGCTTTCGGGACACTCCGGCGGCCAAAATGGACCACGGCAGCCTGGCAACGGGCCGTCATCAAACATCGCAAGCTGCACCTCACGACGGTGATCACTTTTCGCCACAAGAGATGTAGAATATTGCACAAACCGACAGATGCCGACAAGTGAAACCCTGCAATTTCGAGATGTTATGACCTGGCACGGTGGTTGCTTTCCTGACCGGTGCGGCCGGGTTTGGCCGGACGCGATTCTCCAGTTCGGAGGTGCAGAGATGTTGAAGAAACTGTTCGTTGCCGTGTTCGTGCTCGGGTTCTTTGCCCAGGCGGTCCCCGTGGCCCAGGCCAAGGACGACAAGCCCGTGGTCACTTGCCCGGTGACGGGCCAGCCGGTCAAGGACCCAGACAAGGCCGCAAAGAGCGAGTACAAGGGCAAGACGTACTACTTCTGCTGCCCGGGCTGCAAGCCCAAGTTCGACAAAGACCCCGAGAAATACGTGGGCAAGCAGGGCGAGGGGCCAAAGGGCCACAAGCACTCGTGCGGCGCCGGGTCCGATTGCGGTCACGAGGGTCACTGACCCCGTCCAGGGCTCATCCCGCGCCGCGGGGGAAAGTTCGCGACCCATGAGGAGGCACGGGCGATGGCGACCCCAGGGCTTTGGACAAGCGTGGCGGTCGCCTCGCTCGTGCTCCTCGCGCATCCAGCGCGCGCAGAAGGGCTAGGCCCGGTCGAGGCCCAGGCCCCCCCCGTGGAAGACCTGGTCGCAAGGGCGCTCGAGCGCTCGCCGACACTCGACTCGCTCAAGGCGCGCTACTTCGCGGCCCTGCGGGCCGTGCGACCCGCAGGGGCCCTTCCCGACCCCACAGTCGAGGTCGCCTACCGCAGCGAAGGCCGTCCTTGGGAGCCCATGCGGCAGGGGAGCATGGCCGAGGTGATGGTCTCGCAACCCCTGTTCTACCCAGGGAAACGCGCGGCCCGCCGCGAGGAGGCCCACGCCTCGGCCCAGGTCGCCGAGGCCATGGCCCGCGAATGGACGCAGCGACTGATCGCGCTCGTGCGCACGCAGTACGCGCGTCTCTATGCCCTCGACCGCGAGGCGCACGTGCTGCGCGCCTCCTCTGACCTGCTTGATCTTTTGGAAGGGACCGTGGCGTCGCGCTACGCGGCGGGGCAGGCGGACCAGGAGGCCCTGATCCGGGTCCAGATGGAGCGGCTTCGCCTGAAGGAGCGTCTGGTCGCCATCCGGGCGGAGCGCGAACACGTCGTGGCCTCTCTTCAAGCCCTCCTGAACGAGCCGTTGTCGTTCACACTTGGGCCGGTCACCTCGCTCCCGGAGGTCTCGCTCCCCGAGCCTGGCCGCAACATCGAGGAAGAGGCCATCGCCTACTGCTGCATCGTGGCCGTGGCGAGGGCGCAGGTGGAGGCAGCGCGTCGCAAAATCGCGGTGGCCAGGCTTGAAAAGAAACCGGATTTCTTCGTCGGACTCGGGGCAGGGTCCACACTGGTGCCGGAGCCGGTCTTCACGGTCCGCTTGGGCGTGCAGGTGCCGTTTTGGGCCACAGACAAGCAAGAACCACGCATCGAAGAGGCGATGCTGGAACTCGAGGCCGCGGAGGCCGAGTTGCGCGAGCGCGAGGCCATGGTCCGCTCGGAGGTGCGCTGGGTCCTGGCACGCCTGGAACAGGCGGATGAGACGCGAACGATCTACCGCGAGGGTCTCGTGGCCCAGGCCTCACTCGCCCTCGATGCGGCCCTGGCCGCCTACCGCGCCGGGACGGGCGTCTTTTTGACCGTGGTGGAGAACTTCAAGAACTACCTCGACGCGCAGGTGGCGCTCGCGCGCGCAGAATCCGAGCGCTACATGGCCTGGGCGGACCTCCAAGAACTCATCACCCCGATTCCGTCCATCACGGAGGACTCGCCTTGAACAACGCCATCGTCCTCGTGGTCGCCATCGCCTCGGTGTCGTGCGCGAAGCCAGCATCAAAGCAGGCCGCCCTGTATCACTGTCCGATGCACCCGACATACGTCTCGGAAACCCCTGGGGACTGCCCGATCTGCGGGATGAGGCTCGTGCCCGTGGGCGAGCAGCAAGGTGACGACGAGCCAAAGACCCACGGGGGCCAGGCCCCAAAAGGCAAGTACGTCTGCCCCATGGCGGAGTGCGGAATCGCTTCCGATGAACCCGGACGCTGCCCCAAGTGCGGGATGGACCTCGTGCCTGCAGGCGAGGCCGCACCAGAAGGGATGGCTGAGGTTGCGGCGAGCGGGGAGGGGCTCCGACTCCTCGGGGTCCAACGGGTCCAGGCAACGCACGGGCGTCTCGAGCGGACTGTGAGGGCCGTGGGGCATGTGACGGTGGACGAGACGCGCATCCACCGGGTGCACACCAAGGTCGCAGGCTTCGTCGAGCGCCTGTATGTCAACCAGACCGGTCAGGTCGTGCGGAAGGGGGAGAAACTCCTCGACATTTATTCCCCGGAACTCCTCGCGTCTCAAGAAGAATACCTTCGCGCCCTCGAGGCTGCGCGGCGTTTTGCACGGTCATCCCTCCCCGAGGTCCAAAAAGGGGGGCAAGACCTCCTGGAGGCAGCGCGCAGGCGGCTCGAGTTGTTCGATGTCCCGGCATCGTTTGTCGAAGCCATCGAGCGCACGGGCCGCCCGCGCAAGACCGTCACGCTGCTTGCGCCCGCCTCTGGCGTGGTCACGATGAAGGCGGTCTTCGAGGGGCAGCGCGTCGGGCCCGAGACGGAACTCCTCACCATCACGGACCTCTCTCGCGTCTGGGTCGAGGCGGACCTCTTCGAAAACGAGGCGAAAGGGCTTGTGGTCGGCCAGGCCGCGAGCGTGTCCCTCTCGTACGACCCGACTGTGCGCCTTGAGGCCCGCGTGGCCTTCATTGACCCGACCCTGAATACGGCGACCCGCACCATCCAGGTGCGCATCGAGGTGGAAAACCGAGACGGTCGCTTGCGGCCCGGGACCTTCGCGAACGTGGAGATGGCGCTCGAGGCCATGGAAGGGCTTCTCGTGCCGGACACGGCCATCATGTCTACGGGGGAGCGGGACATCCTCTTCGTGGCCAAGGAGGGGCGCTTTGTGCCCAGGCAAGTGACCGTCGCCCTGCGTGCAGGCGGCAAGGCATTGGTCAGCGAGGGGCTTGCCGAGGGCGAGGAGGTCGCGGCCACTGCCGCGTTCCTGTTGGATTCCGAGTCCCGTATCCGCTCCGCGGCCCTGGGCCAAGGCAAGCCCGCAGGACACGAGGGGCATGGCCCATGATCAGGCGCCTGATCGCGTTCAGCGCCCGAAATCGGGCCCTCGTCTTGCTCGGGGTCCTGGCCCTGTGCGCCCTCGCAGTTCAGACCCTGAAGACGATCCCCCTGGATGCCCTGCCGGACCTCTCGGACACCCAGGTCATTGTGCTGTCGCGCTGGGAGCGCTCCCCAGACATCATCGAGGACCAGGTGACTTACCCCATCGTCACCTCCCTGCTCGGGGCGCCCAAGGTCAAGGCCATCCGCGGATTTTCAGACTTCGGATATTCCTTCGTGTACGTGATCTTCGAGGACGGCACGGACCTCTATTGGGCGCGCTCCCGCGTCCTCGAGCACCTCTCGAAGGTCCAGGGGCGGTTGCCGGAAGGGGTGAGGACCGAGATCGGTCCGGACGCGACCGGACTCGGCTGGGTCTTCCAGTATGCGCTCGTGGACAGAACGGGCCGGCACTCCCCGGAGGAACTCCGCTCCTTCCAGGATTGGACCTTGCGCTATGCACTCCAGTCGGTGCCTGGAGTCGCCGAGGTTGCGAGCGTTGGAGGTTTTGTCAAACAGTATCAGATTACAGTGGACCCTAATCGTTTGGCCGCGCACAGTATTCCGCTCGACGATGTTGTGCGCCGCGTGCGCGAGTCCAATGCCGAAGTCGGGGGGCGCCTGATCGAGTGGAGCGGGACGGAATACATGGTCCGAGGTCGTGGCTATGCCCGTTCTGTGCAGGAATTCGAAGACATCGTCCTCAAGACCGATCCGCTCGGGGTGCCGGTCAAACTCAAGGACGTGGCCCTCGTGACAACCGGCCCGGACATCCGTCGTGGGGTCTCGGACCTCGATGGGCTGGGCGACGTCGTGGGCGGCATCGTCGTCATGCGCCACGGCGAGAACGCCAAAAACGTCATCGCTCGGGTCAAAAAGCGCCTCGAAGAACTACGACCCTCCCTCCCCGAGGGAGTGGAGGTCGTGACTACCTACGACCGCTCCGACCTCATTGACCGGGCCATCGAGACCCTGCGGCACGAACTGATCATCGAGATGGTCATTGTCTCGCTCGTGATCCTAATCTTCCTGTGGCACATCCCATCCGCCATCGTCCCGATCCTGACCATCCCGATCTCGGTCCTCCTCGCCTTCATCCCCCTCTCGCTGATGGGCGTCACGGTCAACATCATGTCGTTGGCCGGCATCGCGATCTCCATCGGGGTCCTGGTGGATGGCGCCATCGTCGAGGTAGAAAATGCGTACAACAAGATTTACCACTGGCAACAAAGCGGGCGGCCTGGGAGTTTCTTCCAGGTGCGGCTCGAGGCCCTTCAGGAGGTGGGACCGTCGGTCTTCTTCTCGCTCTTGGTCATTGCGGTCGCCTTCCTGCCCATCTTCGCCCTGGTCGAGCAGGAGGGTCGTCTCTTCAAGCCTCTTGCGTGGTCGAAGAACCTCGCCATGGCGCTTGCGGCCATCTTGGCCGTCACTTTGGACCCGGCCATGCGCATGCTCTTCGCCCGCGCAGACCCCTTCACCTTTCGGCCACGTTTTCTATCGCGGCTTGTCACCACGGTCGCAGTCGGCTCGTACGTCTCGGAGGAGCGCCACCCCATCAGCCGCGCGATCTTCAAGGTCTATGAGCCCCTCTGCCGCCTGGTCCTGCGCCGCCCGCTCGTCACGGTCGCGCTTGCGTGCTCGCTCGTCGCCGCCTCCATCCCGTTTTACTTCCGCTTGGGCTCCGAGTTCATGCCCCCGCTCCACGAGGGCTCCATCCTGTACATGCCCACGACGCTTCCAGGCATCTCCATCCAGGAAGCCGCGCGGCTCCTCCAGGTGCAGGATGAGGTCCTCGCCTCCTTCCCCGAGGTCGAGGTCGTGTTCGGCAAGGCGGGGAGGGCCGATACGGCCACGGACCCGGCACCCCTGTCCATGATCGAAACAACCGTCATCCTCAAGCCGGAGGAGGCGTGGCGCCCGCGCGAGCGTTTCTATTCGTCCTGGCCTGAGTGGTTGAAGCCGCTTTTCCGCCCCTTCTGGCCCGACCGGATCACCTTCGAGGAACTCGTGGACGAGATGGACCGCGCCTTGCGCATCCCAGGGGTGACCAATGCCTGGACGATGCCCATCAAGGCGCGCATTGATATGCTGACCACGGGCGTGCGCACACCGGTTGGCGTGAAGGTTTTGGGCTCGGACCTCGACGAGGTCGAGCGCGTGGGACTCGAGATCGAAGCGACGCTCCGAGGTGTCCCAGGTACGCGCAGTGTCTATGCAGAACGGACGGTGCGGGGCTTTTATGTGGACATCGTGCCCAGGCGGGAGGACCTCGCCCGCCACGGCTTGACCCTCGCGCACGTCCATGACCTCGTCGAGACCGCCATCGGCGGCGAGAACATCACCTGGACCGTCGAGGGCCGCGCAAGGTACCCGGTCTCGGTCCGCTATCCCCGCGAACTGCGCGACGACATCGCCCGGCTCGAGCGCGTCCTGGTCCCCACCCCATCCGGGGCCCAGGTCCCCCTGGCCCAGGTCGCGGACATCCGTCTGGCCCACGGCCCTTCGATGATCCGCAACGAAAACGGCTTCCTCGCGGCGTATGTGTTTGTGGACGTGGCGGGTCGGGACATCGGCGGCTACGTGGACGAGGCCAAGCGCGTCGTTGCCGAGCACGTGCGCCTCCCACCAGGCACGACCCTTCTGTGGAGCGGCCAGTACGAGAACATGCTCCGCGTGCGTCAGACCCTCAAGGTCGTTGTACCGATTACAATTGCTCTGATTTTCATTCTGCTGTACGCAAATACCCGCTCGGCCTTCAAGACCCTGGTAATCCTCCTCGCGGTGCCCTTCTCGGCCATCGGGGCCATCTGGCTTTTCTACGTCCTGGGCTATCATGTCTCCATCGCGGCGTGGGTCGGCATGATCGCGCTCATGGGGCTCGACGCCGAGACGGGGGTGTTCATGCTCCTCTTTTTGGACCTTTCCTACGAGCAGGCCCGGCGGGAGGGGCGGCTTGGGACCCTCCGGGACCTTGACGAGGCCATTATCCACGGCGCGGTCAAGCGCGCGAGGCCCAAGATGATGACCGTGTGCGCCGCTTTCATGGGGCTTTTGCCCATCCTGTGGTCCACCGGGGCAGGCGCAGATGTGATGAAACGGATTGCAGCGCCGATGATCGGGGGGCTCGTCACCTCGTTCATCGGGGAACTGCTCGTGTATCCCGCGATTTACAAGTTGTGGAAGCGCCGGGAAGTCGGAAGGGGCCTCCCATGACCCACGAAGCGATCCTGATCATCGAGGACGACGAGGCCATGCGCGAGGTCCTCGCCTGGGAGGCGCGCGAGGTCGCGGCCTCCTTGGGCCTGACCGCGGACGTCACCCTGGCCCCGGACGGGCGGGCCGGGCTCGCGGCCTTCCAGCCGGGTCGCCACAGCGTGGTCCTGACAGACCTGCGCATGCCCGGCCTCGACGGGATGCAGGTCCTGCGCGAGGTCCACCACAAAAACCCACGCGCCATCGTCATCGTCATCACCGCCTACGGGGATATCCCGACCGCTGTCTCCGCCATGAAGGCAGGGGCGTACGACTTCCTTCCAAAGCCCTTCGAGCGCGACCACCTGCGGGCCATCTTGCGCAAGGCTTTGGAGGTCACGACCTTGCGCGGCAAGGTCGAGGACCTCGAGGCGAGACTCCAGTGGGGAGAGCGGACCCTGGTGTACGCCTCGCGCGCCATGCAGGAGGTCGCAGACCTTGTGGACCGAGTGGCCCCAAGCGATGCGAGCGTGCTCCTCGTCGGAGAGACCGGGACCGGCAAGGAGGTCCTGGCCCGGCGCCTGCACGCTCGCTCGGAGCGCCGGGCCGGCCCATTTGTCGCGGTCAACTGCGGGGCGATCCCGCGCGACCTGCTGGAAGGGGAACTGTTCGGCTACGTCAAGGGCGCCTTCACCGGCGCTGTGCGAGACCACAAGGGCCGCATCGAGCAGGCCCATGGCGGCACACTGTTTCTCGACGAGATATCAGAGATGCCACTCGACCTCCAGCCCAAACTCTTGAGGGTCCTCGAGGAGCGCACCATTCCGGTCCTGGGCCTCGCTGGCGAGCGCGAAGTGGACGTGCGCGTGGTGGCCGCGAGCAATCAGGACCTTCAGCAGGCTGTCCAGTCGGGTCGCTTCCGCAAGGACCTATATTACCGCCTGAACGTGGTGCAGGTCCGTGTGCCACCACTGCGCGAACGCCGCGAGGACATTCCAGTTCTGGTGAGATATTTCTTAGCAAAATGGGGTTCCGGAAGGCCCCCAGACGTGGACCCTGCGGCCATGGAGGTCCTCGTATCCGCGCCCTGGCCGGGAAACGTGCGAGAACTCGAAAATGTCTGCCGCCGCTTCTGCCTGTTCTGTCCGGAGGGCCGGGTCACAGAGGCCATGGCGCGCGAAGCCGTGGTCGTTGCGCCGACAGGCGCGAAGGAGAGCGCGGGACCGGAAGGCCAGACCCTGTGGGACATCGAGCGGGCGGCCATCGAGCGGGCGTTGGCCGAGGCCGCCTACAACCAGACCAAGGCTGCGCGGGCCTTGGGCATCCCGAGGCACGTGCTCCTCTACCGGATGAAGAAGTTCGGAATTCCCAGGAGGCCCAGGGGGACATGAAGGATCTTGGCCGCTTCGCGCAGCGCTCGCAGGGACCCTTGCGGCCCCTTCTGTCTTTGTCTGCTCTCGCCTTTCTGTGGCTTCCAATCGCGGCGGTGACTGCGGCCCATTACCTGACCGGGGAGGAGTTGCACTACCTGCACGACATCTTCCGTCGCCTCTACTACATCCCCATCATCCTTGCGGCGTTTCTGTTCGGGCTTTCGGGGGCGCTCGCCGCATCCATCGTGGTCTCGGTCGTCTATGTCCCGCACGCATTCACGACCTTTGTGGTGATGGACCCGGCGCACGGGATCGAGAAGGTCCTCGAGATCCTCTTGTACAACGTGGTCGCCGTGGTCACCGGGTGGCTTGCGGAGCGCGAGCGGAGGGAGCGGCAGCGGGCCCAAGCGCTCGTCCGCTCCCTCGAGGCGACCCTCGAAGAGAAACGAGTCATGGAAGCGGAACTCATCCGGGCCGGGCGGCTTTCCGCGCTCGGAGAACTGACCGCTGGCCTGGCTCACGAGATCAAGAACCCCCTCGCGAGCCTCAAGGGGACCGCCCAGATCCTGGGCGACGAGATCGCGCCAGATTCCCCGAGGCGCAAGATGCTGGACCTCCACCTTCGCGAGATTGACCGGCTCGGGGCCACGCTCGACCGTTTCTTGGCCTTTGCGAGCCCCCACGAGGTGCAGCGTCGCGAAGTGGACCTGGGCCAGGTCGTGGAGGACGTCTTGGCCCTCGTGGACGCCCAGGCCCGGCGGGCGCAGGTGCGGGTGGTGCGCAAACCTGGCGACATCCCGCGGGTCTTCTGCGACCGAGACAAGATCGCGCAGGTCCTCATGAATCTTGTCCTCAACGCGATCCAGGCGATGCCGGGCGGCGGCGAGGTGCGAATCGGCCTGTGCGAGGTGACGCGCGGGGGCAGGCGGTTCGCCTGCCTCGAGGTCTCGGACTCGGGCCCTGGGGTGCCACAGGACCTGCGCGACCGCATCTTCAACCCACTCTTCACCACGAGGCCCGAGGGGGCAGGCTTGGGGCTCTCCATCTCGGCCCGCATCGTCGAGGCGCACCAGGGGCTGATCGAGGTCTCGGACGCCAACCCAGACGCCCCCAACGGTCGCCGCGGCGCCTGCTTCCGAGTCCTTTTGCCCGCGGGAGGCCCGGACGCCTAGGACACAGCATCTCCGAGACTTCCCTGTGGACCTCAGGTGGGATAGACAAGGCGACCCTCCCGGACAACCATGGCTGGCAGCGAACAGACCACCCGAAGACCAGAAGCGAACTCCTCTCGAGTCCACAGTGCCCCGACCAGCCGCCGAACGATCTCGTCGAGAATCGGGTCGTCCACGCCGCGCCATCCGTCTCGTCGGCCCCATTGTGGCTGACAAGCCACGAGCGGGTCAACACCGATGGTCCAAAGACCACCTCGTGACTTGGAAGGAAGGCTTGTTGCCACGCGGGGTCACAGACCCTTGCCGCAAGATGAGACCACTCGGGCTGTTGACTTTCGTTCCGCCTATGCCGATACTGGTCTCTGACTGGTCGGAATGGAGGAACCATGATCACCGTTGGTGCCTACGAGGCCAAGACGCACCTGTCGGACCTGCTCGCGCGGGTCGCCCGGGGTGAACGGATTACGATCACGAAGCACGGCGTACCCGTGGCCGTGCTCCAGCCTCCCGATTTCGCGCCTCGAAAGGACGTGAAGCAGGCCATCGCGGACCTCCGCCGCTTCGGGGAGCAAATGCGCGCCAGGGGCGTGTCGGCCACTCGGGAAGAGATCAGGGAGTGGATCGAGGAGGGACGCGATTGAGCCCGAAGGCGTTCGTCCTCGACAACTCGGTGGTGATGGCGTGGGTTTTGGGAGAGCAGGACGCCCGAGCCGACCGCGTCATGGACCTTCTGGCCGAGGGGGAGGCCCTGGTGCCCGGTGTCTGGCCGCTGGAGTTCACCAACGCTCTCATGGTGGCGGAGCGCCACGGGCGGATCACAGGGGCCGAGGCGGTCCGGGCATGCGAACTCGTCCTAGCGCTTCCCATCCGGGTAGTCCCCGAGGCCCCGGCCCACGTCTTCGCAGCCTTGCTCGCGCTGGCGCGGGATCAGAGGCTGTCGGTGTACGATGCTTCCTATCTCGACCTCGCCATGCGCGAAGGGCTGCCGCTCGCCACACTAGACGAGGGGATACGGGATGCCGCGCGGCGGTGCGGCGTCCCCCTGCTGGCCGAGGGGCTTGCCCGGCCGAAGGTGCCTCGAAAGGCGAGAACGGAGACAAGACGGAGACATCGGCCGTAACTCCCTGGGTTCATTGGTCCGGGATAACAGACCTGACCAACGTCGAGCAATTCGGGCCGACGTTCGCTCGCAACGGCGACGGGATCCTCATCGATCCAGGGAACCACGACGGGCGGCTTGCTCCGGGTGGCTCCCCGATGAACGTGGCGCTGGACGGACCGGTCGTGTCGTTCCGCCCGAAGCAAATCCGGGATGGGCTCGAGGACTGGGAGGTCTTCCGCATGCCCGAGGCTTTCGGTGCCCGCGACTACGTCCGCGCGGCGGTTGCCTTGCAACAGGGCCACCGCGGGGAAGACCGTGATGCACACCTTGATCTCGTCGGTGACGGCCCCTTGCGCCAGCCACTGCTGGCACCTTTCCAGGAGACGTTGGTATCGCCCTGCGAAGAAGTCATCCAGGGTCGGATGCTCGGAATCGCTTCCCTTGGGACTGCTGGTTCTCGCCTGCGATGACGAGCCAGAACAGGCAGCGAGGCACAAGGACATGACGATCAGAGTTCTGAGCAAGAACGACGTGCTTCCTCCTGTTGTTCGGGTGGCAGGTGCAAACGGGGCAAGAGGTGTACCCCTCCGCGAATGACCTATCTTCTCGTCTCCGGAGTGCGTGTCAAGTCCCCCCTTGACCCACAATCCACCACCACCAAGGAATCGCGAATGTTGACGGCAAGGGTAGGCGGCCCCCATGCGAAACCACCCTGGCCCATCCATCAAACGCCGTGTCGCCTTGGGGGTCAGGGAATCCCTACAAGTCCAGTTCCCGGGCCAGCCTCAGAAAGGCCCTTCTGTCAAGAGGAGTAGGCGGCGACAAGTCGTCCGGCAAAGGAGCGGCCAGGGCCTCGGCTAGCTGCCGAAACCGCGTCGCAGGCTCCGAGTCCGGTGCCGTCTCGAAGACCGTGCGCCGGGCGCGTTCTGCCTCCTTGACGCGCTGGTCCCACGGGATGAAGCCGAGCACGCGCGCTCGGATCTCCCCCGCGAACCGCTCCAGCGACGCTCTGATCGGATCATCCAGAACCTTTACGTTATATACGATGCCAGCGAGCCTCACTCCCTCGTCCACGTGGTGCAGGACCACGCGGGCGATGTTGTTGGCCGCGTACAGGGCCATCAGTTCTCCGGACGCGACGATCACGATCCGGTCCCCCATCCCGTAGCGGATCGGGGCCACGAACCCGCCGCACACAAGGTCTCCCAGCACATCGAAGACCAGCACGTCATAAGGCCAGGTCTCGAGCCGATGGATGTCCAGGAAATCGAACAGGGTGGCCACGCCGCGGCCCGCGCACCCGAGCCCTGGTTCTGGCCCGCCCGTCTCGATCGTGTCAATCCCGGCCTTGCCCCGGACGATGAGGTCCGCCGGGGTGCGGCGGTGTAGGGTCCCATCCTCGATGAAGTCCACCAGGGTCGGCACGTCCTCGCGCTCGGTCAGGCGAAGCGACGAGTCCATCTTGGGGTCGCACCCCACGTGGAGCACGCGGCGACCCGAAAGGGCGTAAGCCATGGACAGATGCGCCGCAATGGTGGACTTGCCGATGCCGCCCTTTCCGTACAGGACAACCTTGAGGACTTCGTGCTTCAGAGCCGTCCCTCCTCGGGGGTCCAACCGTCAGCCCCCGCCTCCGCGCTCCCCCCGATCAACACCCCTGCCTGGTGCGTTTCTGCCATCTGGCAGGCCTCGGTCAGGCGTTCCACCCACCACCGCACGCCCTCAATACCGAGATAAGGCGATGGGCGGATGGGGTGCGAGAGATAGTTTGGATAGCCGAACGGAACCCACGTCGCGCGCCGCGGGCGGTGGGGGAACAAGGTGGGCGCGACCACAACGTCCACCTCCATTTCCGTGTCTGCCTCGAGGCCGTCTTGGGGCCACTCCGTGAGGGGCGGCTCGAACACTGCCCCGGCCTCGCGAAGCCTCGCCAGGGTGCCAGCCTCGACCTCGTCGGACGGGGCCATCACGGTGAGCCCCGCGACCTCCATGCCCAGGTCGCGCAAGAGTTCCACGAGCCCCGCCCCTACATGCGGGTCGGCCATGACCCATGCCCGTCGTCCCGCCAGGTAGCGAAAGGAGGGGTCGCGGACCTGCGGGATCAACACGCTCATCTCGCGGTCCCAGGCCCGCTCGAAAGACTCCGGGTGGCCCGTGGCGGCGGCCACGCACCGAAGGAACTCGCGGGTCCCCTGGAGCCCGAGCGGGAGAGGGGCCTCGACGACCGGGACACCGAGCCGCTCCGCGAGGCATCGTGCCGCCTCCCGTGCGTACGGGAGCGACACGACCCACTGCGCGCTCGCTGCGGCACAAAGCCCACGCAAAGGCCCCCCGTCCGGCCAGACGCAGACCACGCGAAGCCCCAACCCTTCGAGCAGGCGGGCCACCTCGAGGCGATTGCCCTCGACGTCCCCAGCACGGCGGTCAAACAGGTGACCCACCACGGCCACGGTGTCGGGCTCGGGTGCGGTTGCCGGCAAGGGTGCGAGTGCTGCCACCCGCTCCAGGACCGCCGCGTACCCCTGGAGCCAACTCGCGGTCAGGCATCTCGCCTCCAGCAGGGCAATCGGGGCCCCCCCGCTCGCCTCAGCCTGCCGACGGTAGCGCTCCAGCGGGGCGGCCAGGATTTGGTGGAAGTCCATACTGGTCAAGAGCACGAGCCCTGTGGCGGGCAGGGATGCGACCTCTGCCAGGACCTGCACGATGTCGTGCCCCCGGTCCACGGTCACCCGGTACGCGACGTTTTGGTTCAGGTGGAGGTCCGTATGCCCGACCCGTCCGACCCCAGCGGCCGCAACAAGGCCCGAGGCCGGGTCGTGGGCCATGTGCATCTCGGCCTTCTGCACGACGCAATACGGACCGTCCACGACGAGCCGCACATCCGATACGGCCCCAACCGCGATGTACGCCCCGTTCAGGTAGGGCAGGGTCTGGCGCAGGCCCCGTTTCGTCACAGGCCGCCCCCCGAAAGCCACGGCTCGTACCCCGCCAGGGGGCGGACCTCGCAGCGTCTTACCAGGCGCTCCGCGCTGCGGAAAAACCCCTCGACCCCCATCTCGATGTCGGCCTCCGAGAACACGTTGCGGCCTGCGGCGACGACCCGCGGGTCTGCGGTGATGTTCGAGAACACGGCACCGGACCCCTCGTCCCGCAGGGCCTTCTGAAGCCCGGAAGGGTCATCGAAGGTCACCACGTCCACCCTCCCAGACCACCCCTTGGCCTCCATGGTGGCTCGGGCCTCCTCGGCGCCGTCGCCATAGAGGACAAACCTCAACCCGAACCCCATCTCGACCAAGACGTCGAGCAGGGAGTAAGCGTACAGGGGCCGCGTGTCCAGGAGAAGTCGCAGGTCCTCGCGGTCGGCCACGAAGACGAGGCGATGCCTCCCGGTGCGGGCGCGCAGGCGTTGAAGGCGCTCCGCGAGCGTGGGTTCCGCCTCCATCGCGTCCACGCGCGCGGCGAGCCCTAAGTCCGGGTCGGTGCAGGCTACCACTTCGCGCAGCCACGCGAAGGTGCCGCGCACCCCGACGGGGGAGGCAGGCCGCAAGAGCACCACAGGCAGACCCGTAAACGCAAGTTCCGAGATATCGCGCAGCGCAGACTGGTTGGCCCAGGCGAATAGTCTCGCCCGGGCCACGCGCCGGAAGACCTCGTATCCCACGTCCGGAAGGACCACACCCATCGGGTGCAGGCCCGCGCGCGCGGCCAAGTTCAGGAGGTCCTGGTTCTCGCGGGGCGACCCCCCGCCCACCATGGCGAACCCAAGGGGATCCCGGGGGGCCTCCGCGGGCGCGACCTCCATCAGCCGGTCCCGGATCAAGGCTGCGGTATATCCCTGGAAATCGTTGGTGTTCCCGACCCAGTAGAAACGGCACTTCGAGACCCTCGACAGCCTGCGCATGGTCGGGACCGGGTTGTCCCCGATCACGTTGGGCAGACAACCGGTGACCACGACCACTGAACGCCCTCCCGGCCGGGCCGCGCTCGCCTCGAGTGCGGCCTCGAGTGCATCCATGGAACGCCCTCGCACCACGTCCGCCTCGCAAAGGTCCGTCACCTCCACGTGCGCCCTCTGCCAGAACTCGCCCAGCCGCGTCCCCCGGCGCGTGTGCCAGAACGCCGAGTCCGCAGGCAGCCACGGAGGCTCGTTCTGGACACACTCCAAAGACTCGTGCACAACGAGGGCGTCCTCCGGTCCCAGGCGGAAGAGGTTGACGATGCAGCGGCTCGCGGGGTACAGGAAGCGCCGCCAGCGCCACTCCGCGTTCCAGCGGCGGATGAACGCCTCATGACGGGCCCGCGCGTGCACCGGGTCCACGCCTGCGGAGGCCGCCTCCTGGCACTCCGGGCACGCTGGAGCCGGGGCGCCCGCCTCCTCGCCAGGCGTCTCCGGGATGGCGAGCCATGGGTCCTGCGCCAGGGCCCGGCCCACCGCAAAGCCGATCAGGCGCTCCACCTGGTGGTCCGGGCGACGCCGCTGCGCTGGCGTCCTCGTGTCGTGCTCCACCACGAACGACAGGTCCTTCCGGCGGAACCGCCGCAGGGACAAAGGCGCGACCAGGGCGATGGCGACCGCTAAAGACCCGCCCTCCCCCGCGAACCGGAACACCAGTCGGTGCGGGTCAGGTTGCTCGAACGGAAGCGCGAGAAACGGACCCCACCAGGTCTCCCCAGGCCTGACCTGGCGGCGCACGAGGTCCCCGAGCCCCTCCGGCGTGAACGCGAGAGGATCGTTGGCCCCAGGGCCGACCCGCAGGAAGACCGGGTCGTGTCGCTCGATGACGCGCCGCAGGGATGCGGCGAGTGCATCCAGGGTCGAGACCCCGCCCTCCTCATCGCTCCAGAGTATGCCCGCACCCCAAGGCTCGGCAGGGACCCGGTGGACGCCGCGATGACACTCGGCGACCGGGGTCCAGTGCACCCGGAGAACCTCGGTACGAGCGCCCGCCGGCCGCAGCCGGAAGGTCAGTGTCCCGTCCAACTGAAGGATCGGCAGGAGGGCCCGACATCCCGGCACCTCAATCCTCGTGCGCAACCACTCTAGAAAAGCAAGAGGTTGCGCGGGAACGTGTCCGTCCATCACTTGGCCTCTCGACCTTGACAACCCACTGCCACTATCGCAGTGACGTGGAAAGTGGTCAAGCGCGACGCCCTGATCGCCGCGCCAACTCTTTGAGCGTTGCAACGACTGCTTCCTCGTCCGGCATGGCCCCGGGGTGGACTTCCCTGACCGTCTCGCACGCCGCCCGTGCCGTGAGCCCTCGAGACCAGGCCAAAAACGCTGCGGCCACGGTCGGGGATCGGTTCAGCCCGGCTCGGCAGTGCAGATACACCTTCCGCCCGCGCCCGCGGAGGTCCGCGAGCAGGACGACCGCTTCCCACGCCCTCTGTGCGAGGTCTCGGTGCGAAAAGTCCTCGATTGGGACGCGATGCTCGCGCAAACCATGGGTCGTGGCGAGTCGGAAACTCACGTCCGGTCGCAGGCCGACCGAGCATGCCTCGTCCTGCGTCTGGAGGGAGACGACGTCCTCCACGCCCAGGTCCCGTAGGAGCGAGTAGTCTTCGGGGCACGCCGGCGCCGGCCCCACCCACAGACTCAGCTCGACCGCGTGTACGTCGCTGCGGTCCATCATGCGCGCAAGGATACAATATCGGCGCCCTAGCCGGTTCGAAGGACACCTGTCGGGTTGAAAACCGCGACCGCGCGCCGTCCGAGAAAGACGATACCCGTTTCCACCTCTGCAGGGCACCCAAGTGGTCTCTCTGGATAGCGTGCTTCGACAAAGGGAGTCCACGAAACGGGCGGCTGACTTGACAAACAGCCTCCGACTGGCAACCTTGGACGATAGCAGTTTTGGTTACCCCGCAGGGGGAACCGGCCACGAGGAGGATGGGCGATGCCCAGGCGAGACGCGGTGACGTTTACGATTCCATCCCTTCAAGTTCTGGACGAGCAGGGCCGGGTGGATGCGGACCTGGACCCGGGCTTACCCCGCGAGGAGGCGTTGCGCCTCTACCGGGCCATGGTCCTCGCGCGGGAGGCGGATGACCGACGGCTGAAACTCCAGCGCCAGGGCCGCATCGGGACCTTTGCACCCAGCACCGGACAGGAGGCAGCGACGTGCGGACCGGCGCTCGTGATGAGGCCAGATGACTGGCTTGTGATCTCGTTCCGGGAGGCCCCGGCGCAACTGATGCGCGGGGTGCCGCTGTCGCGCATCCTGCTCTACGATGCGGGTTTCGAGGAGGGCAACGAGGTCCCGGGCGGGGCGCGCAATCTCCCCCTCGCCGTGGTTGTCGCGTCCCAGACCTTGCACGCGGTCGGGATCGGGTACGCGATGAAGCTGCGAGGCGAGGACTCGGCTGTCGTGGCCTTCGTGGGGGATGGGGGCACGTCGGAGGGGGACTTTTACGAGGCGCTCAACCTGGCCGGGGTGTGGCAGGTCCCGGTCGTCTTTGTCATCCAGAACAACCATTGGGCCATCTCGACGCCGCTCGACAAGCAGACGCGGGCGCAGACGCTAGCGCAGAAGGCCGTGGCCGCGGGGATCCCCGGGGTGCGTGTGGACGGAAACGATGCGCTCGCCATGGTGCGGGCCACGCGCGAGGCCCTGGAGCGGGCGAGGACGGGCGGGGGCCCCACGTTGGTCGAGGCCGTGACCTACCGGATGCGGATGCACACAACCGCGGACGACCCCCGCCGCTACCGGGACGAGGCCGAGGTCGAGGCGTGGCGCGCGAGGGACCCGATTCTGCGATTCCGCCTCTATCTCGAGTCGCGCGGCTGGTGGGATGCGGAGCAAGAGGCCACGCTCGCAAGGGAAGTCCGGGAAGAGGTCAACCGCGCCGTGCAGGAGTTCGAGTCCCTGGCCGAGCGGCTGCTTCGTGAGCGGCCTGGCGCGGCCTTTGAGCATGTGTACGCCGCACCGCCACAGGCCCTGGCTCGGCAGAGGGCGGAGTTCGAGAGACGGGTCCGGGCACCGGGCACTGGCGTTCGAGAGGAGGCCCGCGAGGTCCCGGCGACCCTGCACGCGGTCCGTGCGGAGGGGTGACATGGCCAGACGCAACATGGTCGAGGCATTGAACCTCGCACTCCACCAGGAGATGGAGCGCGACCCGAGCGTAGTGGTCCTGGGCCAGGACGTGGGCGTCAACGGGGGCGTGTTCCGCGTCACGGACGGGCTTCACGCGAGGTTCGGCCCCGCGCGCGTCCTGGATACCCCGCTCGCGGAGTCGGGCATCCTGGGCTCGGCCCTTGGCATGGCCATCGGGGGACTCAGGCCGGTGGCCGAGATGCAGTTCGATGGCTTCTCGTACAACGCCTTCGGGCAACTGGAGGGGAACGTCTCGCGATATTGTTCGCGCTCGCGCGGGCGGTGGCCGGCGTCTTTGGTCTTGCGCTTTCCTTACGGGGGCGGGGTGCGGGCGCTCGAACACCACTCGGAGGCGCGCGAGGCCCTGTACGCACTCCCGGGGCTCAAGGTCGTGGTCCCGTCGGGGCCGCGCAATGCGCGCTCGCTCCTGGTCGCAGCGATCCGCGACCCGGACCCGGTTGTATTCCTGGAGCCCAAGCGCTCATACCGGGCCTTCAAGGAGGAGGTCCCGGACGAGGAGGAGGTCGGGGTCATCGGGCGCGCGGAGGTGGTGCGCGAAGGATCGGACGTGACGGTCGTGTCGTGGGGCGCCATGATGCGGCCCGTGCTCGAGGCCGCGGAGGGACTTGCGGGCCAGGCCTCGGTCGAGGTCGTGGACCTCTTGACCTTGCACCCGATGGATGTCGGGACCGTGGCGGCCTCGGTCCGCAAGACAGGGAGGCTCGTGGTCGTGCAGGAGGGTCCGCGCGCGTTCGGACCGGCCTCGGAGGTGGTCGCGGCGGTCCTCGAGGAGGCATTCTGGTACCTGGAGGCCCCCATCGAGCGGGTGGCCGGATATGACGTGATTACCCCGTACTTTGCCCGCGAGAATCTGTTCATTCCGGACGCGGCTCGCGTGCGCGAGGCCATCGAGAAGACCCTTCGGGCATGAGGGAGAGCCGGTCATGTACGAGTTTTGCTTGCCGGACCTGGGCGAGGGCATCCACGAGGGCGAGGTCCTGCGCTGGTTCGTGAAACCAGGCGACCGCATCGAAGAGGACGCCCCGCTCGTGGAGGTCGAGACGGACAAGGCTGCGGTGACGATCCCCTCACCCAAGGCAGGGCGTGTGGTCGAGGTCCGCGCTCGGGAGGGCGACACGGTCCGGGTGGGGCAGGTACTGGTGGTCCTGGACACGGGCGAGGACGCCACTGCGCAGACAGGGGTGTCGCAGCCGGCCGGGGTGCGCTCGCCGGGCATTTTGCACGTCGAGAAGACCCCCGCGCACAGCCGGGTCGCGGCCTCCCCGTCCACTCGGCGGCTCGCGCGGGAACTGGGGGTGGACCTTGGGCAGGTCCCTGGCACGGGTCCGGGGGGCCGCGTCACCTCGGACGACGTGCGGCGGTTCGCTATGGCCGGGCAGGGTGTAGTACAGAACACGCAGCCAGAAGCCGACGAGGAGCCCCGCCATGCCACTTCCATCCAGGGCATCCCCTACCTGGACCTGGAACCCCTGCCCGATTTTGCGCGTTTCGGCGAGGTCGAACGGGAGCCTGTTCGCTCGATCCGCCGCAAGGTCGCCCGCAACACCGTGACGGCCATGACCCTGATCCCGCACGTGGCCCACATGGACGAGGCGGACGTGACGGACCTCGAGGCCTTCCGGCGCGCCGAGAACGCGCGGCGGGGCGATGCGGGTCCGCGTTTGACCTTGCTTGCGTTCGTCGTCAAGGCGGTCTGCGTCGCCTTGAAACATCACCGTGTCTTCAACGCGACCCTGGACCCGTTCCGCGAGGAAATCATCTACAAGAAATATTATCACATCGGGGTCGCGGTGGACACGGAACGGGGCCTGATCGTACCCAACGTGAAGGACGCGGACCGCATGAGCATCGAGCGCATCGCGGTGGCCATCGAGGACCTGGCCCGTCGGGCTCGCGAGAATCGCCTGACCGTGGAGGACCTTCGGGGTGGTACATTCACCATTACGAACATCGGCGTGCTGGGTGGGACCTCCTTTGTCCCGGCCATCCACTACCCGGAGTCGGCGATCCTCGGGATGGGCCGGGCCGGTCCCAGGCCGGTCGTGCGCGACGGGCAGGTCGTCGTGCGCACCGTGCTGCCCATGACCCTGTCCTTCGACCACCGTATCGCGGACGGGGCCGAGGCCGCGCGGTTCGTCGGGCGGGTGCGCGACCTACTGGAAAATCCCTTGCGCATCCTGGTGGAGGGCTAGGCCGTGGTCATGGGCTCCCTGCGGCAAGAGGCGCGCGTGGTGGTGGTCGGGGCGGGGCCCGGTGGGTACGTGGCGGCCCTGCGCGCGGCGGACTTGGGACTCGAGGTCTTGCTCGTGGACGAGCGCGAGCGCCCGGGCGGGACGTGCCTTCTCGAGGGGTGCATCCCGTCCAAGGCCCTGATCCACGCGGTCGGAGTCGCGGCGGAGGCCCGGGCGGGCTCGGCCTTTGGACTGGACGTCGGGGAAATCCGATTCGACCTTCAGCGATTGCGCGCCTGGAAGGCCGGCGTGGTGGACCGGCTCGCCTCCGGGGTCGCGGGGCTGTTGAAGCGCCGCGGGGTCGAGGTGGTCCGGGGTCGCGCGCGCTTGGACGGGCCGCACTCGCTCGAGGTCCTCGGCTCGGAAGTGGCGGGGGTAGACTTCCGGCACGCGATCCTGGCGACCGGGTCGAGACCTGTGGTGCCAGAGGGCTTCGAGGGTGCCTGGACTTCGCGCGAGGCCCTGGACGTCCCGGAGGTCCCGGAGCGGCTGCTCGTGGTCGGGGGCGGATACATCGGGCTCGAGATCGGGTCTGTCTATGCGGGGCTCGGCTCGCGCGTCGTCGTGGCGGAGATGGCGCCCACCCTGGTGCCGGGCGCGGACGAGGACGTGGCGCGCCTGCTACACCGCCGTTTCGAGGCGCGCTTCGAGGCGGTCCTCCTCGAAACCCGCGCGACCCGCATGGAGGCCCGGGGGGACGGCTTCGAGGTGACGCTTCAATCGCGTGGGGAGTCCCGCGTGGAGCGCTTTGATCGGGTCCTCGTGGCCGTGGGACGACGGCCCAACACGGACGACCTGGGGCTAGATCGGGCCGGGGTCCGCGTGGATGACCGCGGTTTCATCCGCGTGGATGCAGAGCGCCGGACTTCCGTGCCTCATATCCTCGCCATCGGGGACGTGACCCCGGGTCCCATGCTCGCGCACAAGGCCTCGCGGGAGGGCAAGGTCGCGGCTGAGGTCCTGGCTGGGCGGCCTGCCGCCTTCGACAACCTCGCGATCCCTGCCGCGGTCTTCACGGACCCAGAGGTCGCCTGGACCGGACTCACGGAGCGAGAGGCGAAGGAACAGGGGTTGCGCGTAGCGGTCACGCGCTTCCCGCTGACCGCGCTCGGCAGGGCCTGGACCGTGGGCGAGACGGACGGGTTTTCGAAGGTCCTGCACGACCCGGACACAGGGAGGGTCTTGGGCCAGGCCATCGTGAGCCCCTTTGCGTCGGAACTGGTCGCGGAGGGCACGCTCGCTATCGAGATGGGCGCGACCATCGAGGACCTCGCTGCGACCATCCACCCGCACCCGACCTTCTCGGAGCTCACCCTGGAGGCCGCCGAGGCCGCGGGCGGCCTACCGGTCCACCTCCACCGGTCTTGAGAGCATTGCTGAAACTCGGAACAAGGGCTTCGAACCCCAGGCTTCAAAGTTCGGACCTGGCGACGCAAAGCGGAGGCAACAAGCGCCTGAAGACCATGAATCCCCTGGCAGTCCTATCGGGGAGCGCCGCGGAGTCATACTGAGGCCTGCTATCACCCGTTTGGCAGGTCGAGTTTGGGACGGGCGGAGTGGCTCGGATGGCCGCTTCAGGCAAAGTTGACGCTGTCAGACGTCCCTGGAGAGCGGTAGCGTGACGCCGCCTTTCGCTCGTTGCTGAACCATGCCCGCTGGCCGTAGCGGAACCCCCGGAACACTCGCCACCGCGGGACCACTTTCATCGCCCCCCGACCCCAAGATGTCGAGTTCGCTGGGAGCCTTCAGGCCGATCCGGCCCCCGGCTTGACGGGAGGGCCATGCCTTCTCCAAACTACAGCCAAGTGGAGGCGGGCAGTGGGGGCCAAGACGGCGCTGGAGGCCCTGCTGGGGGCCGTGGCCTCCGGGAGGCCAATTCGCGGGTACGTACTCGTCTCCGCCACGTCGCGCGGTACGGTGGACCTCGAGTTCGCGAAGGGTGGGCAATCCCTCACGGTGTTCCTCGCGTCCAGGACTGCGGATACCGCTTTCCTGTGCGAGACCAGCCGGTTCCGGATCGGTTACCGGGGAGACGCTCCGGTTTCCGATGCGGTCACAGTGACCAAGGAGTTGGCCGAGATCGTCCGGGCGCGCGAGGAGTCGCTGGCCCCGGGTACGTGGGAATCCCTGGCGCCCTCGGAGGGACGCCGCGATGGTCTCGTGGTTCGCGGCGATACCCTCGAACTGCGCGTCACCCTGCGATGCAACGAGCGGTGCCCGTTCTGCAACACCGACGACTCTGCGGAGAACGTGGTCACGAAGCCGCGGGCAATCGAGGCAGCCATCCGGGCCGCCCCGGGACTGGGGGCGTCGCGCGTCGTATTCACCGGGGGCGAGCCGACTCTCGCGCGAGGCCTGCCGCGGTGGGTGGGGCTCGCAAAGTCCCTGGGGCTCGTGGTGTCCGTCCAGAGCAATGGCCTGCTGCCGGGTCTCCCCGCGTTCTGGGAGCGATTCGAGGGTGTCGGATGGCCCGACCACCTCTACCTGTCGTTCCACACGACGCGTCCCGGGCGCCTCGAGGTCCTCACGGGCGTGGCGGGTACCTTCGAGCGCAAGGTGCGCGCCGTGCGGGAGGCCCGCCGGCGCGGGGTGGCCGTGGGCCTCAACTTCGTCGCGACTGCACTGAACCTCGACGACCTTCCCGACCTCCCGGGATTCGTGGCGCGCGAGTTCGGAGCGGACGTCCCGGTGGATCTGTCCTTTGTAGCCCCGAACGGGCACTGCCGGGGGCGCACGGACCTGGTCCCGAGGATGAGCGAGGCCGCGCCGTGGTTCGCCGCAGCCCTGGACGAGGCCGCTCGTCTGGGGATGCACGTCGAGGTGATGGAGGTCTGCGGGTTTCCCCCGTGTCTTTTGCCCGATCGGCTTGGTGCCTTCCAGTGCGTGCGCAAGGCGAGGCCGGTGACCACGCTGGATTCGGATCGGGTCAAGGCCCCTTCCTGCGCCTCGTGCCGTCTGGACCGCGTCTGCCCAGGGGTGTGGCGACAATACGCCGCCCAGCACGGGCTTGAAGAACTCCGACCGCTTCGTTGATCCTGCGCCGGTCGAAGCACTCGCGCACCTGGCAGTTCCAGTCCAGCCCGGCTGCTTTTGAGCCATTCGAGGCTCTGGTCGGGCCCCAGAAGGAGGCCTCAGCCGGGTCACCGCAGTGGTGGGGCGAGAGACCGCACACACCTGGCCTGCGACGGGGCATCGGTTGGACGGGCGATGCGAAAGGAGTAAACTTCGCACGGAGTGGGCGGGGGATGCTCGAAAGGAGGGGGACATCCGGTGAACGCGAGGGCCATTGTGCTAGTAGCGGGGATCAGTTCCCGTATCCGAGAGGCCACCGGTGGCCTGCCCAAGGCGTTTCTGGAGGTCGGCGGCGAGACCCTTATCGCCAGGACGCTCCGGCTTCTGGGTCTTTCGGGCGTGGATGACATCACCCTCGTAGTCGGCTACATGGAGGACCTCTTTCGGGAGGCATTCCCCCGCTGCCAGTTCGTCGTGAACTCGGACTTCGAGGTCACGAACACCTCCGTCTCCCTGGAACTCGCGCTTCGCCCCCGAGAGGACGGCCCGGTCCTCGTGTTGAACGGGGACGTCTATTTTGGCGAGGCGGTTCTTCCCGGCCTTTTGAGGGTGGCGCCGCGTTCTGCCGCGGCGGTCCAGCGCCACCCCCTTTCGGAGGAGGAGGTCAAGGTCTTCGTGGAGGGCGAGCGTGTGACCCGGATCGGCAAACATTTGAACGAGGAGAAGGCTTACGGCGAGGCATTTGGGGTCTATCTGCTGAGCCCGAGGTTCGCGACGTACCTGAAGCGCGAACTGAAACTCCTGAACAACCCGCGGGTCTTCTACGAGGAGGGGATGGACCGACTCCTGTCCGCGGGTCACGAGATGCTCTTGTACGACGTGGGCGAGGACATCGTGCAGGAAGTGGATTTCCCAGAGGATTACGCTGGGCTCAAGTCCCGAGTGGACCAGGGTCTTGTCTGACCCCGGGGTCTCACGGAGGCAACAGTGGGCGTCCGCCAGCGCTGGGAGGCCCTGCGCCCTGGGTTGGGCATCGGCGCGGATCGGCATAACGAGGACTTCTGGGGTATCGTGTTTGGCCGACCGAGCGCCGCCCTCCTCTTGAGCCTCGTCGGAGACCTCGGTTGGGTGACGCCCGACCGCCTGACGCACCTGTCGAACGTCCTGATCGCGGTCGGTTCGCTGGTTCTGCTCGTCCCGCGCGAGTGGGCCTTTCCGGTGGCGGCGGTACTGCTCAACCTTTCCCTGACCGTAGACTGCGCGGACGGTCAACTGGCCCGCTACCGGGGTCGGGGGTCCGAGACCGGCTCGTACTACGACAAGGTGTCGGACTACTTCGGGTTTACTTTGATGTTCGCGTGCCTCGGCTGGGTGTCGTTCGGACGGACCGGCGATGCGATGTGCCTTGTCCTTGCGCTTATCACGCTCGCAGGGATGATGATCACCGGCTACGCGAAGTGGCTTCAGACATCCATCCTGTGTCGGATGGGTCACGCGAGCGAGTCCCGACCTGCGCCGCCACCGCGCTCCCGGGCGCGCATCGCACTGAACCTTGCTCGCCGCCTCCTGGATTTCAACGAACCAGATGTCTTCCTGTGGATTGGCATCGCCCTCCTTGTGGACCACCCGGAATGGTCTCTTTACCTGCTTGCACCCACGCAGGTCTATTTCGCCGTCTTGTACTCGTGGAGACGCGGGCGGGCCATTGCGCGCGCGGAGCGGGCGGACCTCCGCCCCCCAGGGCCCTGAAAGGCACGACCACCCGTGCCGTCCCCGGCTCGGCGCGGACCGACGGCGCGCGACCTCACCGGTCCAGGGAGGCCACGCTCCGTCCCCGGCGGATGACCTGGACCACTGCCGCCACGCCCTGCGTGACGGCATAGAACCCGGCGGCCCACTCGAATCGCTCGAGCAGCACGAAGACCACCGTGAACGAGAGGAGGTCCGACTCCATCGGGACCACGAGGCGGGCCAGGAGTTTCGCGAGAAACCTCCCGGTGGGCGGAAATGACCCGGCATTGCTCTCGTTCGCAAAGACATCCGGGATGCCGCGGGCGCGCATCTCCTCGCCCCGTGCCACATGCTTGACATAGCCCATCAAGAGCAGCGAGAACGCCCCCGAGACCGAGACAAGGACCCACCACGGCTGGCCCGTTACCTCCGTGGCCCGCGAGCCCACCGCCGCGAACAGCACGAAGAACCCGACCGCGTCCGTCACCTTGTCGAGGTACGACCCGTACCGAGTGCACTGCCCGCGGTAGCGCGCAAGCATCCCGTCCGTGTCGTCCAGGACCATGCGTGCGAACAGAAGCACGCACGCAAGCGCATCGTGCTCCGGCGAGAAGGCCAGCAGGCCCGACCCAGCCAGCAGGCAGGCAAACGCGAGCCACGTGACGCGGTTGGGCGTGATGAACGCCAAGCCCTCGATCAGGAAGACGAGCACCGCTGAGATCGGCCGGCCGAATACGATCATCGTGAACTCCCAGTCCCGCCAGTCTGGCGGCGGGGTTAGGAGGACCTTCAGCCGACGCACCTTGTCGGACGCCACGACTACCTCTCTTCCCCCGCCACTTGGGACAGGGGCCGGCTCCCGGACGACCCTGTGGGCGTCGCGGACTTGCGTGGAACCGAATGGGCTGCGGACCTCGCCGCGAGCCACGCGAGCCCCACGACATTGAAACACAGTTGCCGCAGCAACCGCACAAAGGCCTGCGAGAACCCGATATCCGCGGGCAGTCCGAGGATCAAGAAGACCGCAGTTTCTCCCCCTTCCCCGACTCCTATCGCAACGGGAGACACGGACAGAAAGACCCGGACCACGGTGGTCGCGGAGGCCAGAAACATCGCCTCAATGAAGCTCGTCCCGGCCCCGAGCAGGCGCAGGACCACGTGGACCTCGAGCACCGACACCAGGCGGGCTGCGAGCAACAGCAGGGCCATCGCCACGGTCGCCCCGAGGCGCTCCCGGCTGAACTGCCGCACAAGGCGGTCCGTCGAGCGGGCCTGGTCGAGCAGGTCGTCCCCGACTCGGCGGCGGAGGAAAGGGATGCGTCGCAAGAACCTCACCGTCCACTCGGCCCCGCCCGCCCTGAGAGCCATAAAATACAGCGCCGTGGGGATGGACGCGACCACGGCTGCCACGAAAAACCACGCCAGGACGCGGGTTTCGAAGCGGGCCGACCCCTCGACGAACAACAGGACCGGCCCTGCGAAGATCAGCAGGTGCTTCGCAAGGCGAAACAAGAGGTTCCACATCAGCAAGGACGAAACGGCGCGATGGCCTGGGACGTGGTCGGACGCGAGGTTGGCCTTGACGACCTCTCCCCCCTCGCCCAGCGGAGTCAGGGCGTTCACGGCGGCGCCGGCCAGGGCCGCTCCCACGAGGTGTACCCACGGGACACCCGGCCCGAGCCCGGTACGCCATGCGCAAACCTCCAGGGTCAGGACAACCGAAAAGATCGCGACCAGGACCAGGAAGCCAACCCCGACCTCCTGAAGGTGAGTCGCGATGCGGTCCCAGCCGATCTCGACCACGATCCCCGCCAAGACCGCGACCCCGGTCCCCAGGGCCATGAGGTTGAACAGCCGCTTGCGGCTCATGAAGACACGACCTGGTGCGTGTCCCGGGCCATGGCCTTGGTCCCGTTCGCGCGGGCCAGCGCGGTCAACACCACCGCGAGCGCGAACCCGAACGCCCCCATCGCGCTGAGTGCGAAGGCGACCTCGACCACGCCGGCCAGGGCCGAGACGCAGAATAGGGCCGAAAAGAAGTCACGCTTGACGACGAAGACGAGGAGCCTCATCAGGCGGGAGTTCGAAGCCCCTTCGTCGCGCTGGAACGAGTACCGGAACACCGTGACGTCGCCACGGTGGTGCACGGTGGCGACATGGTGGTACACGTAGGCCGAAGCCAGGACGAACTCGAGGACCGTGGCCGCGCCGACGCCGTCAAGGAGCGGCGAGCCGTACCGTGTGTGCAGGTGCAGGGTCATGCCGGCTAGGAAGGACAGGGTCGAGAGGTCGTCCGCCAGAGTGTCCAGCCACTCCCCGAGGTACGAGCACTGAAAGCGCAGGCGGGCGAGCTCCCCATCCACGCAATCGAGGAGCGAACCGGTGAAGAAGAGGACGCCACCCAGGGCGGTCCACAGCGTTTCCGCGGTCGCGACGAGGACCCCGCTGAGTACGCCCGTGGCCATGGCCAGAACGGAGACATGGTTGGGGTGGACCCGCGTCCGCACAAGCAGGCGGCTTGCGTGGCGTGTGAGCGGCCGCTGGATAAAGTAGCCGATCACGCCCTCGACCTCCAGGGGCTTGCGCAGACCGCGCAGGATGGCCTCTTGGACCGCGCGCCGGGAGGCCGCGTCGCTCGTCGCCCCGACCAGCCCAGGTGTGTCGTAGGTGGCCATGAGCCCCTTGTGCTCGAGGTCTCGGCGGAGGCCGTCCAAGGACGTGGCAGCCGATTCGCGCAAGGCCTCGGCGGACACGACCGCCACGCCCGTGCCCACCATGGCCATCCCACCGGCTGGGACCTGCAAGCCCACCAGGTGGGCCGCAGCATCCACCCCCACGACCACGTCGGAGGGCACAATGACCACAGCCCCGGCCCCGGCCTGTGCGACCCGTTGCAGGGCCTCCATCTCGCCCCGAGTGGGGCCCCAGGGCAGGACCGTGGCGCGTCCGCGCAAGGCCTCCGGCAGGGCTCGGAGGATGGGCTCTGCCTCAGCCTGGGCTGGGGCGATCAGCCACAGCCGGACTGTGCCCGCGCGAGACATGGCATGAGCAGTGCGGACCGCGGGGAGGAGCCCCAGGACCGGCCCGTCGGTCCCGGGTCCCGGATGCACCATTATGACCAGGTCACGCAACGCTCACACCCTGCTAGGCGACCGATGCCGGTGGAGAGAAGACCAGGTCCATCTCGGACGCGGTCGGCCATGGTGCCTCGCCTGCAGCGCGATGCGCGTTCACCCATCGGACGATGCGGTCGTAATCCTCGACGTAGTCCACCTCGCCCCAGAAGATCCCGGCCACGTCGCGGGCGAAAATCGGAACGCCCTCTGGGATGAAACTATACAGCACGTCCTCCCACCACATCCCGCTCTTCTGGGTCCCAACCATTTCCTCGAGACGCCGCCGGAATGCGGGCATGAAGGAGGCCCCGATCCGGGCCTGCCCCACGTACTCGGCGCTCGTCCGCTCGACTGGCAGGTCCTTGCCGAACCCGACAATGTGGTCGCCGTCCAGGGTGAAGCGGTAATCCGCATCCACGACCCGCGTGGAGTCGCACAGCATCACGCGGTCGCGCGGGTCCGCGAGGATCTCATCGAGGAGGGCAGGCTCGAAGAACAGATCACCATTGGTGATCAGGGCGTCCCCTTCGAGGTGCTCGCGGGCGAACCACAGCGAGGCGATGCTGTTCGTCACGTGAAAGAAGGGGTTATGCACGAGGCGCGCCCGGTCGCCGACCTCGCGCTGCACCAGGTCGGCGCGGAAACCGGTGATGACGGTGATGTCGCGGATGCCGCGCGACTGGAGCAAGTCGAGCATCCGGCTCATCAAGGTCTGGCCCCCGATGTTCAACAAGCACTTGGGCCGGTTCTGGGCCACGCGGACCAGGCGTGACCCAACGCCCGCCGCCAGGATGAATGCCCTCATGGGACCTCCTCCCGCGCAAGACCTCCCAGGACCTTCCAAAGCGCCAGGATGGCGGACTCCACATCGTCATCGGTCTGGGCGCCAAGGTGAGCCACCCGGAAGACGCGGTCGCGCAGTGGCTGCGGGTTTGGCGCCACGACCAACCCGAATTCCTTCCACAGACGGCGGACCACCTCGGGCGCCGTGATGCTTTGGGTTTGCAGGCGGAGCGCGGTCAGGGCGCTGGACGGACGCTCGGGCAGGATGGTGACGGGCAACCCCTCGACTCCCTGCCGAAAACGCAAGGCCCTCCGGCGGGTGGCGGCCACCTCGGCCTCGACGCCCGTGGCGAGGAGCCGCCGCAGGCGTTCGCGCAGTTGCAGCACAAGCCCTACCGCGACCGTGTAGGGCGTCTGCCCCCTCTCTCCGTCCTTTAGGTAGTCCGCGAGGTGCAGGTACAGGGAGCGGCGTGGCGCGGACAGGGCCCGCTCACGGGCGCGCGGGCTAAGGGCCACGAAGGCCATGCCGGGTGGCAGGGCCAGTCCCTTCTGCGTGCTGAAGACCGTGGCGTCCACACCCCATGCGTCCATCCGGTAAGGGTCCGCGCACACGGTCCCGATGGCGTCTACTACGAGCAGAGTTGGGGTATCGCGCAGGATGTTGCCCATGCCCTCGACGTCGTACAAGGCCCCGGTCGAGGTCTCGTGGGCGTTCACGAGGACCCCCGCGTACGTCCCGCCACGCACCCGGTCAGACAGTTCAGCGAGGTCCAGGTCACGACCCGGTTCCAGTTCGATGGCGTCATGGGGGACGCCGTGGATCCGGCAGATCTCGACGAAACGGCGCCCGAACGTCCCCCCGACGACTACGAGCACCCGCTCTCCGGGACGGAACAGGGCCAGGACCGCGGCTTCCATCGCCGCGGTGCCAGATGCGGTCAGTAGGACCACGTCCCCCACCGTGTCCACGACGCGGCGCAGCCCATCCACGACCTCGAAGGTGATGGCCGAAAACTCCGCGGTCCGCATGTAGGGGAGCCTCTCGGCCCCTACGCGGCGGATTTCCTCGGGGATCTCGACCGGACCAGGTACGAGCAGGCGGAACGGCTCCATTTCGACCCGATGCTCCAACACAGGTTGCCGCTTACTGCAAGAATCATGCGAGGACCCAAGAACCGGGTCAGGGGCGGCCGTTTCAGGACCATCGAGTGGCCACCCGGGAATGAGAGGCGTGCGTGTAGCCTTGCGTCCTGCCACGGTGGGATGGCGTGGGAGCCGACGTTTGGGGGCGAGTGCCCCGAGGTCGCGGAGGTTTGACGTGTCCCTGCAAGAGACACGGGATATGTGGAGCAAACGTCCTCCATTGGAGGAAATACACCCCACTTGAAACAACTTCTCCTCCGTCACTGCCTTGTTGCGCAGGCGTACTGTCGCTCCTTGGTCTGGTCCGCGGAACCGGCTAGTCCTCTTCGCTCTGCCCCTCTGCGCGCACTTGTGCCATGATCCGCGCGCGAGGAGGCGAGCGCGATGGACACTCGGCTGTCGGATACTGAGGTCCACGAGGGCGTCGGCCATCTGAAGGCGCTCCTGCGCATTGATTCTTCGAATCCTCCGGGCCGGGAGGGGCGCGTGGCCGCGTACCTCGCCGGGGTCCTGGACCGCGAGGGCATTCCTTACGAGATCGTCGAGGCGGTCCCAGGGCGGGGCCGGGGGATGCTGGTGGCGAGGCTGTCCGCAGGGGAGGGGAGGCCCGAGGAGGGGCTCCTCCTCTCTGCGCACATGGACGTGGTGCCGGCCTCGCCTGGGGAGTGGACCCACCCCCCCTTCCGTGGTGTGGAAGCGGACGGGTGCATCTGGGGGCGAGGCGCCTTGGACATGAAGCACATGCTCGCGCAGGCGCTGATGGTGCTCGTGACCGCGAAGCGGCGGGGGTGGCCCCTGCGGCGCGACATCGTGTTCGCAGCGGTGGCGGACGAGGAGGGGGGGTGCGAGCAGGGGAGCCTGTGGCTCGCGCGCAACCGCCCGGACCTGATCCGGGCTCGGGCCTGCTTGACCGAGGTCGGCGGGTTCACGCTGGACCTCGGTGGCCGGACCCTGGTGCCGGTCGGGGTGGGGACCAAGGGGTTCGCGTGGGTGCGGGTGCGGGCGAGGGGGGAGCCCGGTCACGGCTCCCTGTGGGACCCGGCCTGCGCCACGGCCCGGCTCGTACGTGCCCTCTCCCGCATCAAGGACGGGGTGGTCGAGGCGCGCCTGAACGGTCCTGGGGCCGCGTTCCTGGCCGCGGTGGCGGACTGCCTGCCGTTCCCGCAGTCGCTCGCGGTCAGGGGGCTCACCTTCGAGTCCCTGGCCCCGCGCCTGCTGAAGGCGCTGTCGGACCCCGAGCAGGTGCGCTATTTCCGGGCAATCACGCATGACACCGTGGCAGTCACGGTTCTGCGGGCCGGGGACAAGGAGAACGTGCTAGCGGGAGAGGCCGAGGCTATCCTGGACGTTCGCGTGCTCCCAGGACGCACCGTGCGCGAGGCGGTGGCGCGCCTCCAGGGGTTGCTCGGCGACGAGGTGGAGGTCGAGGTCCTCAAATCGGCGGAGCCCACCGAGACCCCTTGGCCCACGCCTCTGTGGGAGGTGATTCGCGAGACCGTCGAGGAATCCCGCCCAAAGGCGAGAGTCGTGCCATACCTGGTCTTGGATTTCACGGACGCAATCGCCTACGCCCCGCTGGGGATCGCGACCTACGGGTTCGCGCCAGTGGCCCTGCCCCCGGACTTGAAGTTCGCCCGGCTGTTTCATGGCGTGGACGAGCGCATCCCCGTGGAGGGCTTCCGCTGGGGATTGCAGGTCCTGGTCGAGGTCGTTCGCCGCTACTGCTCTGGCGAGCGATGACCCGGAAGGATCATGTTTGACGAACATGATGCTTCTGATGCATGATTGACGCATGAAGATCCCCTTTCTGAATCGGGAGGAAGAACAGCGCCGCTTGAAAAGATTTTTTGCGCGAGACGGAGGGGGCCTTGCCATCGTGTACGGGCGACGGCGGTGCGGCAAGTCCACGCTCGTCCAGCGCGCGAGCGGGGAAGGCGACCTGTATTTCCTCGCGGACCAGCGGGATGCCGTGCTCCAGATCCAGGCCCTGGCCACCGAGGCTCAGCGACTTATCCCGGGCTTCGCGAGCGCGAGATACGAGTCCTGGGACGCCCTCTTCGACACGCTCGATGCCCGGGCTGGCCGACCTCTGAACGTCTTGATCGATGAGTTCCCCTACCTTGTCGCTGTAAGTCCAGCGCTCCCGAGCATCCTTCAGCGCCTGGTGGACAGGCCCGGAGGGACCCGACTGAACTTCTTGCTGTGCGGCTCCTCCCAGCGCATGATGCAGGGATTGGTGCTGGACCGGACGGCCCCGCTGTATGGCCGTGCGCACGAGATCCTGAAGGTCGAGCCCCTGTCGGTCGGGTGGATCCCGGATGCCCTCGGGGTCTCGGGCCGGGCCGCGGTCGAGGCATTCGCGGTTTTTGGAGGGGTCCCGAGGTACTGGGAACTGGCCCGGGAACATTCCTCGCTGTGGGAGGCCATCCGGGAACTGGTCCTCGACAGGCGCGGGGTGCTTCACGACGAGCCGATGACCTTGTTGCTCGACGAGGCGCGCACCGCGGGCCAGGCCTACTCGTTGCTCTCGCTCATCGGCCAGGGGTGTCACCGGCTGTCGGAGATCGCCGGGCGGATGGGGAAGCCGGCCGGGAGCCTGACGCGACCGCTGTCCACCCTGGTTGAACTCGGCTACGTGCGCAGGGAGGTGCCGTTCGGCGAGAGCGAGCGCTCCTCCAAGCGCACCCTCTACCGGATTGCGGACCCGTTCCTGGCGTTTCACTTCCGGTTCGTTCAGCCTCACCGATCCCTCCTTGAACTTGGGCTCGTGGACCGCGTGGAACAACGGGTGCGGCGGGACTTCCAGTCGCACGTCGCGGGGGTCTGGGAGGACCTCGCGAGGCAGTCGGTCCCGTTCCTGGAAATCGCCGGGACGAGGTGGGGCGCGGCGGCGAGATGGTGGACAACCGGGGCGTCCGGGGGGCTCGAGTTCGACGTGGTCGCGGAGTCGCTGGATGGCCAGGCCGTCCTGGTCGGCGAGGCCAGGTGGTCCGAGAGAGGGTCGGACCCGGTGGGCCTGGCGCGTCGGCTGCGCGCCCTCGCCTCCACGGCCCCGTTCGCGATGGGCCGGAGGCTCCACGTCGCGCTGTGGCTCCCGCGTCGCTGCGACGCGGGTTCCGAGGTCGCGGTGCTGACGCCCCGTGAGGTCCTGCACGCGCTGCGATGACCCTGGGGGGGCCTGTCGTGGCCGCACCGCGGTTAGACGTGAATCGGCCGGCCCAAAACGGCCAGTGCGGCCTCGCGCAGGGCCTCGGGTAGGGTCGGATGCGCGTGGCAGACGCGAGCCAGGTCCTCCGATGTCGCCCCGAACTCGATGGCGGCCACGGCCTCGGCGATCAGGTCCCCGGCCCGCGGACCGAAGATGTGCACGCCCAGGATGCGGTCCGTACGCGCGTCGCTTAGGACCTTGACCTCGCCCTCGGATTCTCCGAGGGTCATGGCGCGACCGTTTGCCCGAAACGGGAAGGTGCCCGCGCGGTACTCGATGCCTGCCTCGCGCAGGGCCTCCTCGGTGCGGCCCACGGAGGCGACCTCCGGCTCGGTGTAGCAGACCGAGGGAATTGCGTCATAGTTCACGTGGCCGGAGCCGGTG
>FWWL01002119.1_pt1 | contig 43129 bp, 42 predicted proteins | sample 2228331 | NCBI WGS metagenome assembly FWWL01 (sample SAMEA103939775, study PRJEB20133) | metagenome | reverse complement strand
ACCCGGAACGCCGTGCAGTTGTCCCTAGCACAGGTGGGGTCCGGAACTCCGGAGGGGAGAAAAGCCAGGGTGTCCCCTGACGGATCCACGGTCACCCCGGTCGGGTACTCCTGCGAACTCATCAGCACGGCTCCGGAGGCACTCGTACAGTCGCGGTCCGTCACGACACGTACCTGCACCCGAGTGTCCCCAAAAGATACCGCCACGCACCGGGCCTCCGCGGACTTCGCCACCGCCGCCTGCTGGGCCACCCGGAGCAGGGCTGCGATTTCCCGGGTGGTGTTCTGCACCCGCCGCTCCATGATCACGTTCCGGTAGGCTGGCAGGGCCAGGGCTACCAGGACCCCCATCAGGGCCACCACGAACAGGGCCTCGGTGAGAGTGAACCCCGCCTCGCTCGTCCAGCCCCTCCGTCTCACGACGCCTCCCGTCCGGCCACAAAAAACAGGGACCACCGGGACGCGGACGCCACTCCCGGTGGTGCCTGTCCCGGCCTTCGGCAGCCCGGCTGGCTCTCGACGAGCCCCGTGGCTTTGCGCCCCCGCGTCGCCGCGGGTTTGCCCGTTCGTGGCCTACCGAAATTTTTCAGCACACACCGGAGCGTTGGCAAGCAAACCCGACGACGAAAGCTGCAGATTCTCTTCGCCTACCCGACGGGCTGGAGCAACTCCGGTGCCACCTGTTCAGTCTCCCGGGCGGAGGTGCGAGACCCGGACGCGTCCTGTGACCCCCGCCAGCACCACGTACCGCACCGCTTCCCCGTTGCGGACTTCCACTGTGCCCTGGTGGCCGGGTAGCGGGGATCCGCTGCTGGCGAACGCCACGGTGAACTCAGACGCCCCCGACCGGAGCACAGTCACGCGGTCAGACCCCAGGGTGTGGGAGCCTAGGGGTGTGGCGGGCAAGCCGTCCCAGGGCACGCCCCACAGCTCCACCCGGGGGCCCTCGCCTCGGGAAAACCGCGCCTCCACCCGCCGGAACTGGCCTGCGTGGGCTGTTGCCAGCTGCTGGGCCGTGCGCAGGGCCCGCTGGACTTCGGCGGCGGCGCGGGAGACCCTTAGCTCGTCGAACAAACGGCTGAAGCTGGGCAGGGCCAGGGTCAGCAGCAGGCCCAGCACCGACAGGCTCAGGAGGACCTCCAGCAGCGTGTACCCGGCGGTACAGGCGCTCTGTCGCCGACGGTGCCCAGCTCGCTTCCCGTTCCACGTTGGCAGCCGCCAGCCCACGTCACCCTCCCTACTCCCGCCTGCAAGAGTCCGCTTCGTGCTCCCCCAGCACCTCGCGCCAGCTCACCACCCGCACCCGTTCTTGCGGGCTCGCCCTGGTCAGCACCGACTCCACCCGACGGGTGGCGGACCGCGCCGTCCCCGTGGACCAGACGCACAGACAGCCTTCCGGCCCGCACCCCTCGCCCGGCCAAACCCGCAGCCTGACGCGGAACGAGCCCAGCAGCCCGTCTTGAGGGAACGGTACGGCATCCGCGGCACGGGCGCAGACGCCGTCAGCTCCCGGGTCCAGGCAGAGACCAGACCAACCTCCCCCGGCCCGGTCCAGCAACGCCGTAGCACCCCTCCGGTCGCTCCAGTCCGGGTCCCGCACCAGCTCGAAAGTCGCCCGCTCGAGCCCCGCTTCCGCCACCTGGAAGGCGGTCAGGGAGTCCACGCTGGTGGCCGTCGCCTTCGCCTCGTGGGCCATCACCGCCAGGGCGGCCTGACCCGCCATGGCCACCAGCAGCAACACCGCCAGGGTGAACACCAGCCCCGCTCCACCCTGGTCGCGCACCACCGACTGTGCCTGCATGTCCCTCACTCCCGCTGCGCGAGCCGCAAGGTCACGTGTTCTTCCACGACAAGGTGCCGCTCAGCCGGCCGGAGCCCGGCAAACCGAAAGGTGACCTGCGCCCGGACCCGGTTCACCTGGGCCCTACGGTCCGCGTCCAGGGGGAGGGGCACAAGCTCCCTACCCGCCTGGTCGAAGTAGGCCAGCTGGAAAGACGTTACCTGCATCCCCTCGTCCTGGGTCGTCAACGGGAAGACGCCGCCGCCGGACCGCTCGCGCAGCACCCCGTCGCTCCCTAGGTAGAACCCGTGCGGCTCCGGGCCCGCGACCCCGTCGAAGTCCGCCAGAAACTCCACCTGCGACCGGTCTGCCACAGTCAGGGTCACGCCCCCTGCACCGTAGCCAGCCGACCGGAGCAGCACCACCACCCGCTCCACCGCGAGCCGGGCGTGGTGCTCCACCTCCGACCACCGCTTCGCGCCGGCCGTCAGCCGGACCGCGCTCGCCACCACCGCGGCCCCCGCTGCCGCGACGAACCCGAACAGGGCCGCGGAAGCCAGCACCTCCACCAGGGTCAGCCCGCGTGCGTCCCGCATGTGTCCCTCCACCGGCTAGTGCCTGACCCGCAGCATCCCGCCTCGGGCCAGGGGTTGGTCCCCACCCGGCCCGTACACCGCCACCCAGACCCAGCGTGGCCCGCACCCGTCGGGGACGGGGCCCAGCACGGGTTCCTCTCTGACCCTCACCTCGGCCCTCCCGAGAGGCGCAGGCGGGGACGGCTCCCCGGGCTCCAGGTCCGCAGGCAGCACCCGCACCGGTGGGAAGGGAGGTGGCCCGGCGACGTCGCAGGTGGCGGGGTCCCGGAAGCGCGCGTAGTCCAGGCTCCGGAGGTACTCCAGCTCGGCCTGCACGTACCGGGCCGCCCGCAGCCGTATGCTGCTCCCCGTGCTACCATTCCCCTCCGCCACCGAGGCCACAAGCCGGTATAGCGGCCAGACAAGCGTCATGGCCAGCGCCACCAGCTGCACGGACACCAACAGCTCCACGTAGCTGGACCCCTGAACTGCCGTCACCCTCCGCCGCATCTCAGCCCCTCCTGCTGTTTTCCATGGGAGACAACGCCGCCGGGCGCCAGTTTTGCACGTGGGACCTGGGGAATTCCGAGGGACTCGCCGGCGGCCGGGGGTCAGCGGCGGAAGAGCCTACCCACCATTTGCAGGTACTGTAGGACCGTCCGCAGCGGGGGGAGCTTGCTGCGGCCCCGCTTGAGGTCGTAACGGAGGACGATGGGGACTTCCTGGACCCGAGGGTGCAGCACACGGAGTTTAACGAGCAGTTCCGCCATCACCGCGAACCCTTGGGACTCCACCAGCCGGTCGCCGTACCGTTGCGCGGCCTGCTGGAGGAGCCCCGCCCGGTACGCCCGGAAACCGCAGGTGTAGTCCCGGACCCCCGGCACGCGGAACAGGGCGGTCAACAGGACCCGGGCCCCGAAACTCAGAAGCCGCCGCACGGCCGGTACGCCCTCCACGCGCGCGCCCGGCCGGTAGCGGGAGGCGATGGCCACGTCGGCCCCTCCCTCAACCGCTGCCACGAGCTGGGGGACCTGCCGCGGCAGGTGGCTCCCGTCCGCGTCCAGGGTGACCACCACGTCGTGCGGGGCCGCCTGCTCGAGGACGTGGCGCAGTCCTGTAGCCAGGGCCCGGCCGAGCCCCAGGTTCGTCGCGTGGCGCACCAGCTGCACGTACACGCGGCCGTGCCAGGACTCCACTACCGCCGCCGTAGCGTCCACGCTGCCGTCGTCCACCACCAACACCCGCAGGCGCGCGTCCCCGAGCTCTTCTATCTGGCGCAGGACGCCTGGAAGGTTCTCCTGCTCGTTGTACGCGGGCAGGACCACCCAGACGCGACTTGCGGTACCGGTTCCCGGAGTGGCCACCTGGTCGCAGCTCCTCACCACGCCTCGAGTTCTCGGTTCCTGGAACCGGTTCCACGTTCCGGTCGCGTGAACCTCCCCAGCGTCGCTGGTGGGGCCCCCTCTGACGTGCCACCGCCGCAGAGCGTAGCTGGAAGTCGAATCGCGCCCGTTGGCGCGTTCACTCTACGGAATCAGACAGGAGGTGTCAGAGGGTCATGGGTCGCCAAAGGCGGCGCGACACGCCGGGGACTGTGTACCACGTCACGGCGCAGGGCAACCAGCAAAGACGCATCTTCTTCACGGAAGAGGACTACCGGACCTACCTTTCGCTCCTGCGCGAGACCGTAGACCGGCTCGGCCTGCGCGTGGTCGCCTACGCGCTCCTTCCGAACCGGGTGCAGCTGCTGTGCCGTCGAGGGCCGGTACCCCTGGCCAAGGTCATGTACCACCTGCAGAGGCGCTTTGCCATTCACCACAACCGGCGGCTGGGAGTCCGGGGACACGTCTTCGCGGACCGCTACCAGGCCAAGCCCTGCGAGGAGGCGTACCTGTGGGTCCTGGTACGGCAGATCCACGACAGCCCAGCGCAGGCAGGGCTGTGCTACCACCCGGAGGACTATCCCTGGAGCAGCTGCCGGGCGTACGCCACGCGGCATTGGGGCCTGGTGGACCCGCGGGAGGCGGCGTGCGTGCTCGGGTCTGCCGCTACCGACACCCCCGTCTGCGAACCGGCCGCGCAGACTCGGGCCTCGGACGGCCAGGCGCACCGGGCATCGTCGAGACAGCCTGGGGAACGGTGGCAGGTGAACCCGGGGAGGTTGCCAGCAGACGGCCCCTGCCCGCGGGCTGTTGACGGCGCGCGCCTACCGCGCCCGGAGACTGGACCGGCCCAGGCAGGCCCGGCGCGGGCTCCTCCCGCGCTCCCGAACCGTTAGGCGGTTTTCAGCAGGCGCGCCTGCCCCGGCCGTAGCGGGCAAACGGACGGCCGCTGCTACATACACCTGCGCCCGCGGCAAGGCGCCCTAACCGACTAAGGCGGGACACCGGCCCGTGACCACCGCTTTTCGCTAAGCGCCCCGACCTGCCAACAGACGCGGACCGGGAGTCAGGTCCCCCGTTCCGGCGCCGGAGACCAGGAGAACCCCCGTAGATGGCCTGCGTAGTCCCGACGGACTGGAGCGGTACCGTCGGGGTGCCCCGCAGGAGCACCACCCCGCGGACGCTGCCAGGGACGTTACCAGGGAAGTGGTGCCAGGAACTCGTACCGCGAACGCGCAGGAGGAGCCGCGGGAGGGTACGGGCACCGCGTGCCCGTGCCGGTTGTGCGCCGCAGCCGGGCCCCCCGCCAACTTACGCCCGGGGAAGTTCCCCGGGACGGCTTACGGCAGCCCACCTACGGGCGTCTGTTCCCCATTGCCTCTGCCCCGGGCTCTGGCTATAATTTTTGTGTCAACGGGAGCGGGTCCCGAGAGGTCCGACCGGCGGAAGCCGGGAGGGTCACTTGGGGCGGCTCCCGTTGACCTTTTGTTTCGGCCTCCAGGTTTTGGGGGTCAGCGACGCTGCCGGCGGAGCCAGGCTCGCACGGCGTCGCGTGTGACGTCCCAGGCGTGCCACGCAGCGTTGCGGGCGATCCCGTAGGCGGCCTCCTCAAGGGCTGCGGGGAGCCTGCGGGCCCGCAGGGCCCCCTGGATGTCCAGGGGGAGCCGGGGGAGGATGTCCTGCTCGAAGTCCATGCCGTCCAGGAACCGCACCACCTCCTCTGGGGGGACGCAGCCGCTCACCTCCGCGGGCAGCTGCTCGAGGCGGTGGAGGAGTTCCAGGTGGCGCTGCTGGAGGCGTTGCTCCAGCCGCTCGATGGCCTGCACCGGGTCGTCGTCCCGGGGTGACTCCGCGTAGCCCTCGAGGAAGAAGGCAGGTGGCTTGCCGAGGACCTCACAGAGCCTCAGGAAGGTCTCGAACTTGGGGAAGGACTTGCCGCGTTCCCAGTCGCCCACGGCCACCGCGCTACGCAACCCGAGGGCCCTGGCCAGCTCCCGCTGCGACAGGCCCGCGCTCGTCCGGGCCTCGTGCACCCGGAGCCCGAAGCTCTTCCGCACCTCGGAGACGAGACGGCCCACGGCAACGCCCCAGACTGATTCTAGCAAAGCGTACGATTCGGTCTACCGACCCGTCAAGTTTGTCTGATTCGTTCTCAAGATCGATTCGACAGTATGGCGAACACCCGTATGCCCCTGGCGCCGCCGTCTCCGAGGATCCTGGGTGGTCGAAAACCCGCGCACGTGACGTTTGTTCCGGTAGGATGGAGGCGAAAAGCCATGGGCACCCACGACCCCTTAGAAGAGGCGCTGACCAGGCAGCTGCTGCGCTTCCGCTGCCCGGACCCCCACGTGCTCGGGGAGTTCTCCCTCGGGGTCTTGGAGGAGGGGCAAGAAGACGTCCGCGCGCACGTGACCCAGTGCCCCCGGTGTCAGGAAGAGCTGGCCGCCCTGGAGGGCTTCCTGCGGGTGCGGGACAGGCCCGACCTGCGGGTCGTGGTGGCCCGGTGGGTCCCCACCCTACGGGTGGCAGAGCCGGCTCCGGCCTACGCCCTGCGCGGAGACCTGCAGCTGACCTCCGCCACCTACCAGGCGGGGGAATTCACCGTGGCGGTCTCCGTCACGGAAGACCCGGAGGAAGCAGATCTGCGGACCCTCGTGGGGACGGTCTCTGCCCAAGGGGAGGTCCCAGAGGGCGGCACCGCGCGGCTTGTGGGTCCTGGATCCTGGCGCGCCACGGAGGTAGACCCGGCGGGTCAGTTCGCGTTCGACGCCGTCCCACCCGGGCGGTACACGCTGGAAGTGGAAGTTGGGGACACGCTCCTGCACGTGGCCCCGCTGGAGGTGTCCTGAACCCGGTTCACACCGGGGCGGCCTGGCGGAGGTCCGGCTGCAGGGCCACCAGGGTTTCCGCGATCTGGACGGCGTTCAGCGCGGCGCCCTTCCGCAAGTTGTCGGCCACCACGAAGAACGCCAGGTTGCCCGCTCCGTCGAACCGGATCCGGCCCACGTACGCGGGATCCCGGCCTGCCGCCCGCAGAGGCGTGGGGTACCGGGCAGACCGCGGGTCGTCCACCACCTCCACGCCGGGAGCGTTCCGGAGGATGTGCCGTACCTCCTCCAGGTCCGGGGGCTGCTCGAAGGTGGCGTGCACCGCCACGCCGTGGCCCACCAGGGTCGGGACGCGCACGCACGTGATCCCGACTTCCAGGGTGGGGTGTTCGAGGATCTTCCGACTTTCCGCCTGCGCTTTGACCTCCTCGCTGGTGTGGCCGCCGTCGCGCACGGACCCGATGGCCGGGATGACGTTGAACACAATGGGGTGGGGGAAGGCGGTGCCCAGGGACTCCTCCAGGGGCTCGCCCCGCTCCGCCGCAGCCTTCAGCTCCCGCCACAGCTGCTCCACACCCGCCTGCCCCGCCCCGGAGACGGACTGGTACGAGCAGGCTACCACCCGCCGCAGCCCGTACCGGCGGTGCAGCGGCGCCAGGGGCACGAGGAAGGTGGCCGTGGTGCAGTTGGGGTTGGCCACGATGCCCTTCGGCCGGTCCAGCACGCGGCGGCCGTTGATCTCCGGGACCACCAGGGGTACCTGGGGGTCCAGCCGGAAGGTGGCCGCGTTGTCGATCACCACCGTCCCCCGGGCTGCGGCCCGGGGCGCCCACTCCGCGGAAACCGGGTCGGGCACGTCGAAGATGGCGATGTCACACCCGTCGAAGACCTCCTCCGACAGCGCCACCACGGGGTGGCCGTCCACCCGCTTGCCCGCAGACCGCGGGGACGCGGCCAGACGCAGCTCCCGTACCGGGAACCGCCGCGCCTCCAGCAGGGCCACCGCCTGGCGCCCCACCGCACCCGTGGCACCCACCACCGCTACCACGTAGCCGTCCCGCATCGTCCTCACCTCGTCCCGCTCGCGTAGTCCATCAGTCCAGCAGGTGCTCCAGCCCCACCACCAGCTCGTGCAACTGGCCCACCCGGCGCACCGCCAGCAGGACGCCCGGTAGAAAACAGTCCTCGCTGTGCGCGTCGTGCCGCAGCGTGAGGAGCTGCCCCGGCCCGCCGAACAGGACCTCCTGGTGGGCCACCAGGCCCGGCAGCCGGACGCTGTGCACGCGGACGCCCTCCCACACCCCCCCTCGGGCGCCGGCCACCTTCTCTTCTTCTGCCACGACAGGCGGGGGGGCCGCCCTGCGCGCCCGCGCGATCAGCTCCGCCGTGCGCAGTGCGGTACCGCTGGGAGCGTCGCGCTTTCGGTCGTGGTGCAGCTCCACCACCTCCGCGTGCGGGAAGTACGGGGCCGCCTGCTGGCAGAACCGCATCAGCAGGACCGCGCCCAGGGCGAAGTTCGCCGCCACCACGCCGCCCGTGCCCCGCCGCGCGCACACCTGGCGCAGGTTGTCCAGGGCCTCGGGCCCGTATCCAGTGGCCCCCACCACCGGCCGCACACCCACCTCCGCGGCGCGGGCCGCGTTGGCCATGGCGGCGTCGCCCAGGCTGAACTCCACCAGGACGTCCGCCCTGCCCCCCAGGTCCGCGATGGCGTCCGCGGGGCGGATGGGCACCCCCAGTTCGCCCACACCCGCCACCGCGCCCGCGTCCTCCCCTAGGTGCCGCTGCCGTCCAAAAGCCGCCACCAGCTGCAGGTCCGGCTCCCTGCGCACCGCGCGGACCACCGCGCGGCCCATACGGCCCGCGGCGCCGCTCACCGCCACCCGGAGGGGTTCTGGCACGCTACACCACCGCCTCCAGGGCCGCCCGCGTGGCGGCCTCCGCGTCCCCAGGCCCCACCGCCGCCAGGGCCGGCCGGTCCGTGAGCAGCCCCTGGGCCAGCGCCTGCACCCGCTCTGCGGTCACCGCCTCCAGCTCCTGCAGGACCTCGTCGGGGGTGATGCGCCGGCCGTGGTACAGCTCCGCACGGGACAGGAAGAACATGCGGCTTGCGGTGCTCTCCAGGGACAGCATCAGGCTGGCCTTCAAGGCCTCCTTCGCCCGGCCCAGTTCCTCCTGGGGAACCGGCTCCTGGCGCAACCGGTCCAGCTCCCGCAGGGACACCTCCAAGACCTCCCGGGCGCGCTCGGGGCTGGTGCCCGCGTACACCGCGAACGCCCCTGCGTCCCGGTACAGCACGGAGAACGTCCCGATGCTGTACACCAGCCCCCGCTTTTCCCGCACCTCCTGGAACAGCCGGGAGGACATCCCCCCGCCCGCCACGTGGTCGAGCACGGACTGCACGTAGCGGTCCGGGTGCCCCTGAGGCAGGCCGGGGTAGCCGAAGCACAGGTGGACCTGCTCGGTGTCCTTGGCGCGGTACGTGGACTCCAGACACACGGAGGGGGCCGCATCCTTCCGGGGCGCAGCGTCCGCGGTGAGGGGGCCCAGCAGCTCCCCCGCCTGCTCCACCACCTGCTCGTGGTCCACGTCGCCCGCGGCGGCCACCAGCAGCCGGGGAGACCGGTACTCCTGGGCCACGAACTCCAGGAAGTGGGGCCGCTGCAAGGCCTCCACCGTCTCCCGGAACCCGATCACGGGCCGGCCCAGGGGGTTTTGGGCCCACACGGTCTCCAGGAACAGGTCCTGTACCAGGTCGTCGGGGCTGTCCTCGTACATCTTGATCTCCTCGAGGATCACCTGCCGCTCCCGCTCCACCGCCTCCTCCTCGAACAGGGAGCCGGTGAGCATGTCCGCCAGCAGCTCGGTGACCTTGGGGAGGTGTTCGGACAGCACCCGCACGTAGTAGCAGGTGTGCTCGCGGTCCGTGAAGGCGTTCAGCTGGGCACCGAGTGCGTCCGCCTCTTCCGCGATGCGCTGGGCGGTCCGCTTGCGGGTCCCCTTGAACATCATGTGCTCCGTGAAGTGGGCGATCCCGCTCCAGCTCGGGGGCTCGTACCGGGAGCCGGTCTCCACCCACACGCCTAGAGCCACGGTGCGCACGCCCGGCAGCGCCTCCGTGACCACCCGGATCCCGGAGGGCAGCACCGTCTTGCGATAGTCGGTGTCCCGGAGGTGCACGGGCAGCTCCCGAGCCCTACCGGGGCGTCCCCGGCCGGCGGGGCGGCCGCCGCGGCGGGCGGTCGTGGCGGGGGCGGTCGGCGGGCGCCGCGCCCACCGGGGCCGCCGCCTCGCCGCCGTCCTGGGACGTCAGCCCCCGGCGGGTGAGGTTGATGCGGCCCAGGGAGTCGATCTCCTTCACCCGCACGAGGATCTCGTCCCCCACCTTCACCACGTCCTCCACCTTGTCGACCCTGCGGTCCGCCAGCTCCGAGATGTGCACCAGGCCCTCCTTGCCGGGCAGCACTTCCACGAACGCACCGAAGTTCACCAGCCGCGTCACCCGGCCCAGGTACGTCTGGCCTACCTCCACCTCCCGGACGATGTCCTGGATCATGCGGATGGCCTTCTGCGCGGCCTGCGGGTCGGTGGAGGCGATGACGACGCGGCCGTCCTGCTCGATGTCGATCTTCACCCCGGTCTCGGAGGTGATCTTGTTGATCACCTTGCCGCCGGGTCCGATGACCTCACGGATCTTGTCGGGGTTGATGTGGAGGGTGAACAGCCGCGGCGCGTGCGGCGACAGCTCCGGCCGCGGGGCCGGCAGGACCTCCAGCATGGCGTCCAGGATGGCCAGCCGTGCCTGCCGGGCCTGCTCCAGCGCCTGGCGGAGGACCTCCCGGGTGAGTCCCGGGATCTTGATGTCCATCTGCAGGGCGGTAATCCCCTCCCGGGTGCCCGCCACCTTGAAGTCCATGTCGCCCATGGCGTCCTCGATGCCCTGGATGTCCGTGAGGATGGCCATGTGTCCGTCTTCGCCCGTAATCAGGCCCATGGCGATGCCCGCCACCGGTGCCCTGATGGGCACCCCCGCGTCCATGAGGGCCAGGGTACTGCCGCACACAGACGCCATGGAGGTGGAGCCGTTGGACTCCAGCACCTCGGACACCAGCCGGATGGTGTACGGGAAGGACTCCTCCGGCGGGATCATGCGGCTCAAGGCCCGCTCCGCCAGCGCCCCGTGGCCGATCTCCCGGCGGCCCGGACCCCGCAGGGGCCGCACCTCCCCCACGCTGTACGGCGGGAACACGTAGTGGTGCATGAACCGCTTGCTCTCCACGATCCCCAGGTCGTCCAGGATCTGCTCGTCCTCGCCGGTACCCAGGGTGCACAGGGTGAGGACCTGCGTCTGGCCCCGCTGGAAGAGGGCGCTGCCGTGGGTGCGGGGCATCAGACCCACCTCCATGTACAGGGGCCGGATCTGCGTAGGAGTCCGGCCGTCCGGCCGCACCCCCTCCCGGAGGATCATGCGCCGTACCAGCTCCTTCTGCAGGTCCACCAGCAGGGAGGAGATTTCCTGGACCCGGTCGGGGTAGCGCTCCGCCAGTTCCTGCGTGACCTCCTGGAGCACCCGCTGTGTCTGCTCCTCCCGGCTCCGCTTGTCGGGGTGGCGCAGCGCCGCGTCCAGACGGGCCTGTGCGGCCTCCCGGACCGCCCGGACCAGGTCTGGGTCCGCAGTCGCCAACGGCACGTCCCGCTTCGGCTTGCCGGCCCTTGCGGCCAGGTCGCGGATGGCGGAGGTGACCTTCCGGCACTCCGCGTGCGCCAGCTCCATCGCTTCCAGCATGCGCTCTTCGGGGACCTCGTCGGCCCCGCACTCCACCATGATGATGGCGTCGTCGCTGGCGGCCACCACCAGGTCCAGCTGGCTTTCCTTCTCGATCTGCTGCAGGGTGGGGTTCACCACCAGCTGTCCGTCCACCAGGCCGATCCGCACGCAGCCGATGGGCCCGCCCCACGGGATGTCCGACAGGGTCAACGCCGCGGACGCCCCCACCACCGCGGCCACGTCCGGCGGGTGGACCTGGTCCGCGGACAGGGTGGTGGCGATCACCTGCACGTCGTTCCGGAACCCCTTGGGGAACAGGGGCCGGACAGGCCGGTCCATGAGGCGGGCGGTCAGGATGGCCTTCTCCCCCGGCCGGCCCTCCCGCTTGAAGAACCCGCCCGGGATCTTCCCCGCCGCGTACAGCCGCTCCTCGAAGTCACAGGTGAGGGGGAAGAAGTCCACGCCTTCCCGGGGCTGGTCTGACGCAGTGGCCGTCACCAACACCACGGTCTCCCCGTACCGGACGGTCACCGCGGCGTTGGCCTGTTTGGCGAGCTTACCGGTTTCGATGGTCCACTCTTTGCCCCCGACCTCGAAGCGCACGCTCCGGACGTCGGGTTCGCTCCACTCCACGTGCATGTTTCCCACTCCTTCCTCGTTTGCCGGCAGCCCTCACGCCGCCCGCGGCAGGAGGAGGGGATCGGTCACCGGGATCCGGACTCCCCGCGGGAGTGCGGGTCTCGGTGATCGAAAGACCCCCGCTTCCTGGCCGGGGCCTCGGTGGCCGCCGGGGATCTACTTCCGCAGGCCCAACCGCTCCAAGACCTCCCGGTAGCGCTGCGGGTCCTGGCGCTGCAGGTACCGGAGCAGCCGGCGCCGCTGCCCCACCATCTGCATCAGCCCCCGGCGGGAGTGCAGGTCCTTCGGGTGCACCTTCAGGTGCTCCGACAGGCTGTTGATGCGGTCGGTGAGCAGGGCCACCTGCACCTCCGGCGACCCCGTGTCGTTGGGCGACCGCTGGAACTCCTCGATCCGCCGCTGCTTCGCCTCCCTCGTCAGCGCCACCGTCTTCCTCCCAGCACGAAAGTCGCCCGTGGCCGAGGGGTCGGGGACCTCCCGGCCAGGGCCAACCCGATGGTAGCACGCCCGTTCGGCGCGGGCAAACCCCTCCTACGCGGCCCGCTCCGCGGCCGCCACCACCCGCCGGTAGGGTGCGCCCAACTGCATGCCGTCCGCCGCAGCCCAGCGAGCCGGACCCCGCACCACCACGCCCGTACCCGGCCGCACCCGGTACGGCAGCCAGATCTCCAGCGTCTCGGGGACCACCAGCCGTCCCAACGGGTGCACGTCCCCCTGGCGCGGGACGTCCGCCACCTCCCGGACCGCCCGCCAGAGGGCCTGCTCCGGCGCCTCTCCGGGCAGCAGCGGGACCTTGGGCAGGCTCACGCCGTCTCGGCCCTCCACCACCAGCACCTGGCCGCTGTCCAGGACGCACGCCACCACCTCGTGGTGCGCGAGCAGCTCGCAGGCCTCCTGCACGCGTCCTTCCCGCAGCAGGGCCCGGACCCGGGAGCTGCTCACCCGCTCGCCGCCCGCCACCACCGGGGGGCAGACCTCCACGGAAAAGCCCAGCTGGCGGCCCAGCACCTGCAACACGTCCGGGTCGCCGCGGCGGTCGCGGCCGAACCGGAAGTCGGGGCCGCACACCACCCCGCGGGCTCCCAGGGAGCCCACCAGCACCTGACAGACAAACGCCTCCGGCTCCGTGCTGCGCAGGCCCTCGTCGAACCGCAGGACCAGGGCGGCATCCAGCCCCAAGGTGGCGATGCGGCGGAGCCGCTCCTCCAGGGGGAGGATGAGGAAGGGGTCCGGGGTGCGGGCGATCACCTGCTGCGGGTGCGGGTGGAAGGTCAAGGCCACGCTCTGCCAGCCGTTCTGTCGGGCGACCTGGGCGGCCCTGCCGAGAACCGCCCGGTGCCCCAGGTGTACCCCGTCGAACACCCCCAGGGCCACACACGTACCCGCCGGGTGCCGGGGCACTTCCGCCAGGTCGTGGTACACCCTCATGGGGAGGTCGACCGGAGCACCTTGAGTGGCTTCAGCTTGCCCGCCTCCGCCCTGCCCACCGCCAACAGCTGCCCGTCCTCGTCCAGGACCTTGACCAGGGACTTGGGCGGCACCTGCAGGTGGGGGGCCACCTTCCACAGGGGCACCGCCTGCCCGTGCACGATGGCCGCCCGCAGCCGGCCGGTGACCTCCACGGACGGCAGCCCGGGGAGGGCCTCGGCGCCCGGGCTCACCAGGCGGTCCAGGCGGCCCGCGGCCGCCTCCTCCCTGAGCTCTTCCAGGGTCACGCTGTCCTCCAGGGTGTAGGCTCCCACCCGCGTGCGGACCATGAAGCCCGCGTGGGCCCCGCAGCCGAGCCGCTCCCCCACGTCGTGGCACAGCTGGCGGACGTAGGTGCCCTTGGAGCAGGTGATGTCGAACAGCACCCGGGGCGGAGAGCAGTGCAGGACCCGGAGTTCGTACACCGTGACCTCCCGGGGCGTGCGGGGGACTTCCACTCCCTTGCGGGCCAGCTCGTACAGCCGGCGGCCCTCGTGGTGGACCGCGGACACCATGGGGGGGACCTGCTGGATGGTGCCCACGAAGCCCTGCAGCACCTCCTCGATCCGCCGGCAGTCCCGCTCCGGCTCCCGGCGCTCCAGCACCTGTCCGTACGCGTCGCCGGTCTGGGTGCTCACCCCCAGGACCAGCTCGACCCGGTAGCTCTTGTCGGCCTCCATGAGGAACTCGCTGAGCCGCGTGGAAGCCCCCACGCACAGCACCAGCACACCCGCGGCACCGGGGTCCAGGGTGCCCGTGTGGCCCACCCGCCGCGTGCGGAGGATCCGCCGCACCGCGTCCACACAGTCGTGGGACGTCATGCCGGGTGGCTTGAGCAGGTTGATGACACCGTCCAATGGGCCCTCCTCACCGGGACGCGGTACGGACCTCCTGGAGCGCGGCCTCCAGGGTCCGCCGCACCACCTCGTCCGCCTCCCCCTGCGCCACGAACCCCGCGGCACCCAGGTGCCCCCCTCCCCCGAACCGCGCGGCCACCCGGTTGGCCTGCGCCCCGTCCCGGGCCCGCAGGCTCACCTTCACCCGGTCCGGCTCCACCTTGAACAGCAGCGCCAACCGCACGCCGGCGATGGACCGCAAGGTCTCCACGATGTTCTCCGTGTCCTCCCACCGGGCCCCCGCCTGCCCGAGCATGGCTTGGTCCACCGTGGTCCACGCCACCTGCCCGTCCGGGGACACCTGCAGGCGGGACAGGGCAAGCCCCAGCAGGCGCACGGCGCCTGCGGGGCGCGACTCGTAGACCCTCTCGTAAATCCGGTCCGGGCGGGCGCCCCGCCGCAGGAGCTCCGCCGCCAGCTCGAAGGTCTGGGGGCGGGTGGAGCTGTACCGGAAGGAGCCGGTGTCCGTCAGCAACCCCGTCATCAGACAGGTGGCCACGGGCTCGTCCACGTCAGCCCCCAGCTCCGAAAGCAGGGCGTACACCATCTCACACACGGACGCGGCCTCCGGGTCCTGCCACACCAGGTGCCCGTACCCGGTGTTGTCCCGGTGGTGGTCCAAGTTCACCAGCAGGGGCGCGGAGGCCAGCACGGAGGCGAACCGCCCAGCCCGGTCCAGGTCCGCGCACTCCAGGGCCACCGCCACGTCGAAGCCCTCCAGGCCCTCCGGCCGGTCCACCACGTGTTCGGACCCGGGCAAGAAGCGGTACACCACGGGCACCCCGTCGGTGCTGGCCACGGTGACCTGCTTGCCCAGGCGCTCCAGGCTCCACCGCAGGGCCAGGCTGCCGCCCAGGCAGTCGCCGTCGGGGCTCTCGTGGTTGACCACCAGGACCCGGCGGGCCGCCCGGAGGGCGCTAGCCACCCTCCCCTTCACCCTCGCTCCCTCCCTGGGACGTCCGCAGCTGGCGCAACAGCTGCAGGACCCGGGTGGCGCGCTCGATGGACGGGTCCAGCCGGAACTGGATCTCGGGGGTGTGGTAGGTCCGCAGCCGCCGGGCCAGCTCGGTCCGCACGAACCCCGTGGCGCGCTGCAGGGCCTCCATGGTCCGTTCCCGCTCCTCCTGCGAACCGAGGACGCTGACGTACACCCTCGCGTGCCGGAGGTCGCTGCTGAGCTCCACGTCCGTCACCGACACAAAGCCGATCCGCGGGTCCTTCGCCCCGCGGTGCAGGATGTCGCTCACCTCCTCGCGGATGAACTCCCGGAGCTTCTGTACCCGTTGCGGCGAAGCCATGGCCAGCTCCCTTCCCCTCGGGGCGGGGTGGGCTCGCGGTCCCACACCCAGCTTTCCTACCGGATCTCCACCTCGTAGTCCACCACGTACGCCTCGCGTTCCCGCTCCAGGTAGCGCACCACCTGTGCCAGCACCCGGTCCGCGTGGCGTCCGTCGTTGCTCACGAACGCCACGCCCAGGGTGGCGCGGGTCCACACGTCCTGGTCGTCCACCTCCGAGACGGACACCGGGAACTCGTTGTGCAGCCGCCGGACCAGGCTCTGGACGATCCGCCGCTTTTCCTTCAGGCTCTGCGCGCCGTCCAGGCTCAAGGTGACCCGCAACGTCCCCACCACCATGGCCGGACCTTCCCCCGGCGGCACCCCGCTCCCGGGGCTAGCTGGCCGCCGCCTGCTCCTGCACCGCGTATGCCTCGATGATGTCCCCTTCCTTGATGTCCTGGAAGTTCTCCAGCACCATGCCGCACTCGAACCCGGCCGCCACTTCCCGCACGTCTTCCTTGAATCGCCGCAGGGACGCAAGCCGGCCCTCGTAGACCACCGTGCCGTCCCGGACCAGCCGCACCTGGGCCGACCGCGAAATACGCCCGTCCAGCACGTAGCACCCCGCCACCGTCCCCACCCGGGAGATGTGGAAGATCCGCCGGACCTCTGCCCGGCCCAGCACCACCTCGGTGAGCTTCGGCGCGGCCAGCCCCTTGACCAGGGCCTGCACGTCGTCCAGGGCCTCGTAGATGATGCGGTACAGGCGGACGTCCACCCCCTCCTGCTCCGCCAGCTTGCGGGCCGCGGGGTCGGGCCGGACGTTGAACCCCAGGACCACCGCCCGGCTGGCCGCCGCCAGCATCACGTCCGACTCCGTGACCGCCCCCACGGCCGCGTGCAGGACGTTGATCTTCACCTCCTCCGTCTGCAGCCGCTGCAGGGCGCCGGTGATGGCCTCCAGGGAGCCGTGCACGTCCGCCTTCACCACAAGCCGCAGCTCCCGGACCTCCACCAGCTCTTCCAGGCTACCCTTGCGGGCCTGGGCCAGCTCCGCCGCCCGCCGCCGCTCCCGCCGCTCCTCCGCGATGGCCTTGGCCCGCCGCTCGTCCGCCACCGTCTCCAGCAGGTCGCCCGCGGTGGGCACGTCCGACAGGCCCACCAGCTCCACGGGGGTGGAAGGCCCCGCCTCCTGCAGCCGCTGGCCCCGGTCGTCCGTCATGGCCCGCACCTTGCCGGACACCTCGCCCACCACCACCGCGTCGCCCACCCGCAGGGTGCCCTCCTGCACCAGGACGGTGGCCACGGGGCCGCGCCCCCGGTCCAGCCGGGCCTCCAGCACCGTCCCCCGGGCAGGCCGGCGGGGGTCTGCCCGCAGGTCGTGCAGGTCGGCCACCAGGAGGATCATGTCCAGGAGGTCGTCGATCCCCCGGCCCGTGCGCGCGGAGACCGGCACCATCACGGTGTCGCCGCCCCACTCCTCGGGCACCAACCCCAGCTCCGCCAGCTGCTGCTTGACCCGTTCGGGGTTGGCCTGCGGCAGGTCCACCTTGTTGATGGCCACCACAATGGGGACCTGTGCAGCCCGGGCGTGGTTGACGGCCTCCACCGTCTGGGGCATCACGCCGTCGTCTGCGGCCACCACCAGCACCGCGATGTCGGTGACCTGGGCCCCTCGGGCCCGCAGGGCGGTGAACGCCTCGTGGCCCGGGGTGTCGATGAAGGTGATCCGCCGACCACCCCGCTCCACCTGGTAGGCGCCGATGTGCTGGGTGATCCCGCCCACTTCCCCCGCGGCCACGTTGGTGTGGCGGATGGTGTCCAGGAGCGTGGTCTTGCCGTGGTCCACGTGACCCAGGACGGTCACCACGGGCGGCCGCGGCTCCCCCTCCTGACTCACCCGCAGCCGCTGGACCGGGGCGGGCGCCTGGGGCATCCGCGTGACCACCCGGGCACCCAGCGCCTCTGCCACCGCCCGGGCGGTCTCCACCGGGATCTGCTGGTTCACGCCCGCCAGCACGCCCACCTCGATCAGCCGCTTGACCACCTCCGCGGCAGGGACCCCCAACCGCTGCGCCAGCTCCCCTACGGTGAGGGAGCCTTCCAGGTGCACCTCCGCAGCCACCACGGGTGCCGCAGGGGCAGGCGGCGCTTCCGCCGGCTGGCGGACCTTCGGCACCGGCGGGGGCGGGGGAGGCTTACGCGGCTGCCGCAGCGGCGGCGGCGGGGGCGGCGGCTTGCGGACCTCCGGCCGCGGCTGGCTGACCTTCTTCAGGACCTCCGGAGAGATGGTCACCGCAGGCTCCGCGTGCCGCTGCGGGAGCGGGACGCTGGGTGGCGGTGCCGCCTCCTGCGGAGGTGGCGGGGGCGGGGCTGGAGCAGGCTCTGCAGGCGGAGGGGGTACCGCGGCGGCCTGCTTGAGCTGTTCCTCCGCCAGGCGGGCGGCCTCCTCCGCGGCCTTGCGGGCGGCTTCCGCAGCCAGCCGCTCCTGCTCCTCCCGCTCCCGGGCCACCTCCTCCGCGCGCTTGATGATCCGACGGCGCGGGCCGACCGGCTCCGGCGGGGGCGGGGGCGGGGCTGCCTTCTTGGGCTTGGGCTGCGGCCTGGCCGCGGTCCGGGTGCCTCCGTCCAGGGACAGGTCCGGGTGCTGTTCCCGCAGCAGCCGCAGGGCCGCCTCCGGGACGGCTGCCTGAGGGTTCGGCTTCACCTCGTGCCCCAGGGCCGCCAGCCGGTCCGCGGCCTCCTTGGTGCTCACCCCCAGCGCTTTCGCCAGCTCGTGCAGTCGCATCCACGCCTCCTACTCCGGACGGGCCGCCAGCGCCGCGCGGCGGCGGACCTCCTGTTCCAGCTCCGCCAGCACGGTCTCGGGCACCTGGCACTCCAAGGCACGGTCCAGCTTGCGGCCCTTGCGCACCGCCTGCAGGCACTCCTCCTTCGGCTCCACGTACGCTCCGCGGCCGGCGAGCTTCGCGCTCCGCGTGGTGTCCACCTTCACCTCGCCCTGCGGTGTCCTCACCACCCGCACCATCTCCATTTTGGGCCGCATGCTCCCGCACCCCACGCACATGCGGAGGGGCACCTTGCGGGCCTTCGGCACCGCCTACCCCCTCACTCCACCACGGGGTTCGGAGAGCCCTCCGCCACCTCCGCGGGTTTGGGGCCGCCGTCCCCCGGGGGGCTCTGGTACTGGGCCAGCTCCTCGGGCGACAGGTCCACGAACAGCTTCGCGGCTTCCTGCTCCCGCACCTGGGTCTCGCTCTTGATGTCGATGCGCCAGCCCGTCAGCTTGGCTGCCAGGCGTGCGTTCTGGCCCTCCCGGCCGATGGCCAGGGAGAGCTGGTTGTCCGGCACCACCACCCGAGCCGTCTTGGTTTCCTCGTCGATCTCCACCCGTACCACCTTGGCCGGCTGCAGGGCGGAGGCCACGAACTGGGCCGGGTCCGGGCTCCACGGGACGATGTCCACCTTCTCTCCCCGGAGCTCGTCCACCACCGCCTGCACGCGGGACCCCTTCGGCCCCACGCAGGCACCTACCGGGTCCACGTTCCGGTCCCGGGAGTACACCGCGATCTTGGTGCGCGCCCCAGGTTCCCGCGCCACGTTCTGGATCACCACGATCCCCTCCCGGATTTCGGGGACCTCCTGCTCGAACAGGCTCCGCACCAGCCCCGGGTGCGCCCGGGAGACGTGGATCTGCGGGCCGCGGGGAGTGTCCCGCACCTCCATCACGTACACCTTGATCCGCTCTCCCTGCCGGTAGCCCTCCCGGGGGATCTGCTCGGTCTTGCTCAGGACCCCCTCGATGCGCCCCAGGTCCACGTACACGTTCCCCTTCTCCACCCGCTGCACCACGCCCGTGACCACCTGCTTTTCCCGCTCCTCGAACTCCCGCTTGATCATCTCCCGCTCCGCCTCGCGGATCCGCTGGACCACCACCTGCTTGGCCGCCTGGGCCGCGATGCGGCCGAAGTCCCGGGGCGTGATCTCCTCCTCCACCACGTCCCCCACCTCCGCGGTGGGGTCCTCCTTGCGCATCTCCTCCAGGGACAGCTCCGTGGCCGGGTCCTGCACCCGCTCCACCACCGTCTTCACGCTGAACACCCGGATCTCGCCCGTCTTGGGGTCCACCTCCACCCGCACGTTCTGGCCCGTGCCCCCGAAGTTCTTCTTGTAGGCCGACACCAGGGCGGACTCCACCGCCTCCAGGAGCACGGCCTTGGAGATCCCGCGCTCTTCCTCCAGCTGCTCCAGCGCTCGGATCAGCTCGCCGTTCATCGGTCCACCCCTCTTCCGCTCTGCCTGTTCCGCTTCAGGTCCCGGAGGAGTTCCTCCGGGTCCACCCGCAACCGCGCCTCCGCCACCTCCGCCAGGGGCACCCGTAGGTCCCGGCCGTCCGGCAGGTGCAGGACCACCCGCCCCCCCTGCAGCCCCCCGAGCCGGCCCACGAACCGGCGCTGGCCCTCCACGGGCTGGCTGGTCACCACCTCCGCCATCCGGCCCGCGAACCGGTCGAAGTCCCCTGCCCGCCGCAGCGGCCGGTCCAGCCCCGGGGAGGACACCTCCAGCGTGTACCGGTGCTGGAAGGGGTCCTCCAGGTCCAGCTGGCGGGACAGCATCTCGCTCACCCGCGCGCACTCCTCCACGGTCACCCCGCCCTCGCGGTCCACCAGCACCCGGACCACGGTACGCACGCCTTCCCCGGTCACCTCCACGTCCACCAGCTCCACCCCGAGCCGGTCCGTGACCGCCTGGGCCAGCTCGTGGACCCGCCGGACCACGTCGTCTCGTCGCACCGCCCGCTCCCCTCCGCAAAACGAAGGAGTGGGCGGACGACCCACTCCTCCTGCACCGCGGTAGGTTTCCAGCAAAAATGGGCCTTTTCGGCCCGCCGCGCTTAGTATACACGCCGGGGCCCCGGGGCGCAACACACGGCCTGGACCCGGTGGTTTTCCCGGCACGGGCACCGGGGGCCTGCCTTCCCGCCCCCCAGGACCGGCACGGCCCCGGCAGACGACTGGAAGCCTTCACGGACGGGTCCGCGGGACTCTTCCGGCCGCGCTCACCCAGCCCCGCCGGGCTCCTCCTCCTCGCCGCCTGGGAGGACCTGGATCCCCAGCTGCCGGGCCAGCTCCAGCGCCCTCGGGTGCGCGAAGGGCGCGATGAGCACCGGCTCGAAGGGCTCCCCGAGCTTCCGGGAGGCGAAGGTGGCCTTGCGGTGAAACAGGAGCACGTCCTCCGGGTCCGCGAACGCCTTCACCTCCACCAGGAACCGCCGGCCATTGTGGATCCAGGCGTCGAACTCCACCGGGGATCCCGGGGCCCCGAACACCTCTCCCGCGTCGTCCTGGACGGTGAGCCGCTCGGCCGTAAGGGGCCCCAGGCCTGCGAACTCCTCCACGATGGCCCGTACCGCCTCCTCGAACCCCACACCGAAGCGGCGCCCGAGACTGCCCACGGCTACCGTCAGACGCCACACGCCCCGCTGGACGCTCGCCAGCTGGGCTGCCTGCAAGGCAAAGCGTTGGTCCATCTCCCGCCGGACGGCTTCGAAACGGCGGTCCATCTCCTGCTGGAGGGCCTCAAACCGCCGGTCCACGGCCTCAAAGCGCTCCGCCATCTCCCGCTGCAGGGCCTCAAACCGCCGGTCCACGGCCTCAAAGCGCTCCGCCATCTCCCGCTGCAGGGCCTCAAACCGCCGGTCCACAGCCTCAAACCGCCGGTCCACGGCCTCAAACCGCCGGTCCACGGCCTCAAAGCGGCGGCCGAAGTCCTCGCGCAGGGCCGCAATCTCCTCGAGCACCCGCACCAGTTCCGAGCGAGGGCTCAGGGTCTGGGCGAGAATGCCCACCACCTCGGCCCCGAGCCGGGGGTCCTCCTGCAGCAGACGGGGAAGCTGGCTGCGCAGCCAGTCCGCGAGGTCCTCGGGCTTCCAGAGGACCGCCCGCAGCGCGCCCCGCAGCTGGGGGTCTGTCTCCAGCAGCTGCATCAGCTCCTGTACGTCCTGTGCGGTGAAGGGCATCTCGGGCCCATTGTACCGGACGCGGGCGCGGACCGTCCGGGCCCCGCAGCCCGTTCTGGTACCCTGGGTGGCGGAGTCCGGGAAACGCGGAGGTGCAGGATGTCGGCGGACTTGGGAATCCTGGTGGGCGGCGGCCCCGCGCCCGGCATCAACGGGGTCATCAGCGCGGTGACCATCGAAGCCCGCAACCGGGGGCTGCGGGTGTGGGGCATCTACGACGGGTGGCAGGGGCTCATGCGCTACGACGCGGACACCCTGAAGGCGCAGGGGCTGGTGCGGGAACTCAGGATCGAGGACGTCTCCCGCATCCACTTCGACGGCGGGTCTATCCTCCGGACCTCCCGTGCCAACCCCACCCGCAGCCCGGAGGACCTGGACCGGGTGGTCCGCAACCTGCAGGCTCTGGGGATCCGCTACCTGGTCACCATCGGCGGGGACGACACCGCCTTCGCCGCCGGGCGGGTGGCGGAGCGGGCCGCGGGGACGGTCCGGTTCGCCCACGTGCCCAAGACCATCGACAACGACCTACCCCTGCCGGGGGGAGCACCCACCTTCGGCTTCAACACCGCACGTCACCTGGGGTTCCAGCTCCTCCAGAACATCATGGAGGACTCCCGCAGCATGAACCGGTGGTACTTCGTGGCGGTGATGGGCCGGTCCGCGGGTCACCTGGCCCTGGGCATGGGGAAGGCCGCGGGCGCCACGCTGGTGGTGATCCCGGAGGAGTTCGGGCCCCGCGTGTCTCTGGAGACGGTGTGCGACGTGCTCGAAGGCGCCATGCTCAAGCGCCGGGTGATGGGGCGGCAGGACGGGGTGGCGGTGGTGGCGGAGGGGATCCTGGAGCGCGTTCCGGAGGAGGAGCTGGCCGCCCTGGAGGGGGTGCGCATCGTCCGGGACCCCTACGGGCACATCCGGCTGGCGGAGCTGGACTTGGCCTACATCCTCAAGACCATGGTGGAGGCCCGGTTCGCCCGGCGGGGAGACCCGGTGACCATCGTGCACAAGAGCCTGGGCTACGAGCTGCGGTGCGCCCCGCCTGTAGCGTCGGACTCGGAGTACGTGCGGGATTTGGGGTACGGGGCGGTGGAGTTCCTGCTGGCCGGCCACCCCGGTCCTGGAGCCCTGGTGTGCGTGGAGCACGGCCAGCTGCGGTTTGTGGACTTCCGGGAGCTGCTGGACCCGGACACGGGCCGGCCCCGCACCCGGCTGGTGGACGTGACCTCCACCTCGTACCGGGTGGCGCGTAAGTACATGATCCGCCTGGAGCCGCAGGACCTGGAGGACCCCGAACAGCTGCGCAGGCTGGCGGAGGTGGCCCGGACCACCCCGGAAGCCTTCCGGGAGCGCTACCGCCGCGCCGCGGAGCTGCCTTTTACCAAAGGTGCTTGAAGCGGGACGCGAACCGCCGGTCCAGCTCCTCCCGGTACAGGTGGTAGACGGGGCAGTTCCGGAGCATGCACACGTGCAGGGCGTGGTTGCAGTAGGCGTCCGGGACCTCCCAGCACCGCCGGTTGAGGAAGTACGCCTGGCAGACCCCCTTGCGGGGGTCGTACTGCGCCAGCTCCCACCTGGGGGGCTCCTCCACCGGAGGCTCCGGCCGGAGGTAGCGCACATTGGCCCGCCGGGGCTCTTCCGGGGGAGGGGACGCCTCCGGGGGGGAGAGGTCCTCGGGCCGCGGCAGCAGCGGCTTCGAAGGAGCACCGCCGCCGGACTCCAGCTCTTCCAGCCGCTGGCGGGTGTCCTGGATGAGGGCCCTAATTCCGCGCCGTAGCTCTTCCCGCGACCTGCTCACGGGCGATCACCTCTTTCGCCAACGCCATGTACTCCTGCGCGCCCCGGGACTGCGGCTGGTGGAGGAAGATGGGGACCCCCACCATGGCCGACTCCACCAGCTTGATGCTGAAGTGGATGGTGGTGTGGAACACCCGGTCCCCGAAGAACTCGTAAATCCCCCGCACGATCTCCTTGCTGATGTTGTTCCGGGCGTCGTACATGGTGGCCACCACGCCCAGGATCTCCACCGCGTGGCCCACGTCGTCGCGGACCATCTGCAGCGTCCGCATGAGCTGGCGCATGCCCAACAGGGCGTAGTAGTGGGTCTGGATGGGGATGATGACCTGGTCGGAGGCCACCAGGGCGTTCAGGGTCAGCAGCCCCAGGGACGGAGGGGTGTCCACCAGCACGAAGTCGAAGCGGTCCCGCACGGGGGCCAGCTTGCGGCGCAGGGCGTGCTCCCGGCCCACCCGGGCCACCAGTTCCAGCTCCGCCCCCGCCAGGTCGATGGAGGACGGAGCCACCGTCAGGCGCTCCACGGTGGTGGGCCGGAGGATGTCCGCCAGCTGCACGGGCCCGCCGTCCACGGGGGCGTCCACCAGCACGTGGTACAAGGTGGCGCTGAGCTGCGCGGGGTCCAGGCCCAGGCTCACCGTGGCGTTGGCCTGGGGGTCTAAGTCCACCAGCAGGACCTGCCGCCCCAGGGCAGCCAGACAGGCGGCCAAGTTCACCGCGGTGGTGGTCTTCCCGCACCCCCCTTTTTGGTTCACCAGGGCGATGACCCTCGGCTCCATCAACCCTCGGGTTCGACCCCGCGGGAGCCTTCTCCTCCGGCGCCCCGGCGGCGTGCCTCCTGGGCCGCCAGCTGGAGCGCCTGCTCGCGGTCTGTCACCCTTCCCTCCAGCTGCGCGTCGTACACCGCGTCCAGGATCTCCCGGAACACGGGGCCGGGCTGGAGGCCCAGGGCGATCAGGTCGTACCCGGTCACCAGCCGCGGCGGCCGTAGGGGTTCTGCCGCCCGCTCCCGCAACCACGCCTGGATCTGCTGGTAGGTGGTGAGGTCCCCGTGGGAAGCGAGACAGTCTGCCCGCAGCAGCTCCACCAGTTCCGGGAACTCGGGGGAGGCGGCCAGCCGCCTGCGTTTGGCCTCCCGCATGTGGGGGAAGTCCTTGATCCGCATGTGGCCCCGCACCAGGGCCACCACCCGCTCCTGTTCCTCCCGGCTCAGGCGCAGCCTGCGGGTGACCTCCTCCGCGATGCGCGCGCCCACCTCGTCGTGGCGGGGGAACCGGACCCGGCCCTGGACCGTCATGGTGGCAGGCTTGCCCACGTCGTGGAGGAGCGCGCCAAAGGCCAGGGGAACCGTGGGGTCCCGCAGGGCCTCCACCACGCGGACGGTGTGCTCAAAAACGTCCCCCTCTGGGTGGAACTCGGGGGGCTGCGGCACCCCCACCAGGGCCGCCACCTCGGGCAGCAGCTCGCGCAGCAGGCCGGAACGCTCCAGCAGGCGCAGCCCCGCACCGCGCCCGGGCGAAGTCAGCAGGCGGCACAGCTCGTCCCGCACCCGCTCTGCGCTCACCTGGCGGATTTCCCGCGCGTGGGCGCGGACGGCCTCGAGGGTGTCGGGGTGAACCTGGAAGCCCAGCTCCGCGGCCAGGCGGACCGCCCGGAGCATGCGCAGGCGGTCCTCCGAAAACCGACGGCAGGGGTCGCCGATGGTCCGGACGGTGCGGGAGCTCAGGTCCGCCACCCCGCCCACCCAGTCCAGGACCGTCCCGGTCTGTGGGTCCAAGAGCAGGCCGTTGACGGTGAAGTCCCGGCGGAGGACGTCGGCCTTCGCGTCCGCGAACTGCACGGACGCAGGCCGGCGGCCGTCTTCGTAGTCGCCCTCGGTGCGGAAGGTGGCCACCTCCACGGGGACGTCCCCCACGAGGACGCGGACAACTCCGAAGGCAACACCCACCGCCACCGTGCGGTGGAACAGATCCTGCACCTGGTCCGGCGTGGCGGAGGTAGCGACGTCCCAGTCCTTGGGCGTCCGTCCGAGCAAGAGGTCGCGGACGCAGCCGCCCGCCAGGTAGGCTTCGAACCCCGCCTGTCGCAGCTGCTGGACCACCGCCAGGGCGGCCTGCGCGGCGGGTTCCTGCGGCAGCTTTACCCGGGCCGGCGGGGTCAGCTTTCCCCCAACTCCTCCAGGCGGCCCAGCAGCTCCTCCCGCTTCTCCTGCGCGGCCTCCACGCCGTGCTGGTACGCCTGCCGGACCCTCTCCACGCCTTCCTGGATGGCCTCCCGGCCCTTGTGGGCCAGCTCCGCGGCGGCCTCCCGCGCCTTCCCCGCGGCCTCCGCGGCTGCACCCCGCACCCGGTCTGTGGCCTCGTGGGCGCGCTCGCGCACCCGCTCGCCCACCTCCGAGGCCTTCTTGCGCACGAGTTCCCGGGTCTCCCGGCCGGGCCTCGGTGCGAACAGGAAGCCCAGACCGATGCCCAAGCCTACGCCCACGAGGGCTCCCACCACCAGCCCTGTCAACAGCTCCGTCCGCTCCTCGCTCACACGCCTCCCTCCTCTCTGGCCCCGTCGGGCCACCTACACCGCCGCCCGCCGCGGGGCGTGCTCTACAGCGGGCAGCACCACCTGCGCGATCACCCCGCCCCCCAGCACCTCCTCGCCCCGGTAGAAGCACGCCACCTGGCCAGGGCTGGGCGCGCGCTGGGGCGTGTCGAACTGCACACGCACGGCCGCGGCGCTCACCTCCAGCCACGCGGGGGAGGCTGGCCCGCCGTGCCGGACCCGCACCTCAGCCCTTACCCGGGGCCGGTCAGGCGGCTCCACGGTCCACGTGGGGTCTTCCACCACCAGCTCGGTGGCCTGGACCGCGTCGTCGGTGCCCACGAACACCGCGTTCTGCTCGGCGTCCAGGGCGACCACGTACACCGGACGGCCTGTGGAGACCCGCAGCCCGCGGCGCTGGCCGACCGTGTACCGAGCCAGCCCCTGGTGCGTCCCCAGGTACCTGCCCTCCAGGTCGTAGATGGGGCCTGGCCGGAGCCCCTGTGGGGCAAACCGGGCCACGACTTCCGCGTAGCCGCCGTGCGGGGCGAAGCAGATCTCCTGGCTGTCCGGCTTGTCCGCCACCGGTAACCCCCACTCCCGCGCCAGGGCCCGCACCCGGTCCTTGGTGAACTCCCCCAGGGGGAACCACACGTGCTCTAGCTCCCGCTGGGTCAGCCCGTAGAGGACGTACGACTGGTCCTTGCGGGGGTCTGCGGCGCGCAGCAGCCGGACGCGGTCGCCGTCACGCCGGGTGCGGGCGTAGTGGCCGGTGGCCAGGAAGTCCATCCCCAGCGCCCGGGCACGGTCCAAGAGCAGCGAGAACTTCACCCGCCGGTTACACGCCACACACGGGTTGGGGGTGCGCCCGCGGGCGTACGCCTCCGCGAAAGGCCGGATGACCGATTCCTGGAACGCCTGCCGGAAGTCCAGCACGTAGTGTCGGACGCCCAGGTGCTGGGCCACCGCCCGGGCGTCCTCCGCCGCGCGGACGCCGCAGCACGCATGGGGGTTGCCCTCCTCCGGCAGCCAGGACGGCCACAGGTTGAGGGTGAAGCCCACCACCTGGTGGCCCGCCTCCACCAGCAGCCCGGCGGCCACGGAGCTGTCCACGCCCCCGCTCATGGCCACGGCCACGCGCGCCATCTGTCACCTCCGCCCCCATCATAACAGCGGCGGACCGAAGCCTTCACAGGCTGTCGCCGAGGAGCAGGGCTGCGGCGGCGGCGCCCGGCCAGGCAAACCACACCCGGGTCCGGGGCCGCCCCGCGTCCGGGTCGTAGGACTCGCACAACAGCTGGTCGTCGAAGGCGACGTCTCGTAGGCGGCGCCACGCCCTCCGCACGCGTGCGGTGTCCCCGACGCTACGGGCCACCAGGCAGGCCTGTACGTCGCCCAGGGTCCACGGGCCCCGGGCATGCGTGGACCCCAGCCCACCGTACCGGCCCGGGAAGAAGCCTGGGTTTTCCGGACTCCAGGCAAACTCCACCGTCCTCCTCCAACGCTCTTCACCCGGGTCGAGGAAGCCCCAGCGCGCGGCACACGCCAGAGGTAGGTCGTTCGCGTCGTGGTACCGCATGTAGCGAACACCGTCCGTCGCGTACGCCAGCAGTCCTTCCCGCGTGGTGAAGGCGCGGAGGACGGCCTCCCGCACGCTATACGCTTCCCGTTCCCAGGGCCCCCGGGGGTCCAGGTGCGCCAGGCGCGTGAGGGTCCGCCAAGCCAGAACGTGTGAAGACAGGTGATAGGGCAGCGAAAGGGGGTCGTCCGCAGGGGTCTCGGTAGTCGCCCACAGCCCCCCTGGCTCTCTAGCTTGCAGCAGCCGGCCGGCTACCTCCAGCACCTCCGTACGGTGCTCGGACCAAGTTCCCGGAAGTCCCCAGTCCAGAGCTGCCCTGACGGCCTCCAGGACCGGGTACCACTGCTGGTCCAGCTGGAAGGCGGCGTCCTTCACCGCGCCGTGGGTGAGGTGGCTCCTGCCCCACCATCCCCCGGGCCTTTGCGCCACGCGGAAGAGCCATCGCAGGTGTCCCAGCAGGGCTGCGCGCGCCCTTTCCGCCAGCGGCCCTGCGCCCAGGCGGGCCGCCGAGCCCAGCAGGCACGCCATGTAATATGCGTCCCGGTTCCACGAAAGCGGCAGCAGAACCGGGTCCGTTACCAGGCACGTGGCGTCTGCCACGGGCACCGCGCACGCGTCCAGGACGAAGACCAGCTGGCGCTTCACGAATCCGCGGAGGCGCGGGTTCCGGGGCAGGTGGGCGCACCACCGGCGTCCGCGGAGGACCTCCTCCAGCGCCGCCTCCGCGCCTCCCTCCGGGGTCCACGGTCGGCTCAGGTCCGGGGGCCGGTCGCAGACCTCGACCACCAGCACGCGGTCCGCGCGGCCGCCCGCCAGGGGCAGCTCCTCTACCCAGCCCACCTGCAGGGGCGGCGGGCCCTCCTGCGGCGTCACAGGGGGCGCAGGCCGCACGACCGCCCACGCGGGAAGCCCGGGCGCCTCCCACACTACCGCGTCCTGTGCCCACCACAGCCGGTTCACCGCCTCCGGCACGGGCAGAGGCCCTCCCTCCGTCACCTGCGCGTACGCGGCCCGGCCCAGGCCCCACGAGGCGCGAACCCGAACGCGCAGCCGGTCCGGGGACCCTGGGCCGGTGCGGCGGGCAGTCAGCCACAGGAACAGACGGCCCCCGGCCACGAAGGCGACCGAACGCGCCTCCACCGCCCCGCCCCGGTACACGTGTTCCGGTACGGCGTCCTCCAGGAACCGGCGGCCCGCGGGCACCAAGCCTTCCACTTCTAGGCTCAGGCCCGGGCCGTCCGGGTCTTCCAGGATCCTGCGGTACGCCCGGACCGACTCCGGGTCGTAGCGGCGGTTCTCTTCGAAGGCCGGAAAGCCGCTGAGGTGCACCCAGCCCCAACGTGGGTGGGCACGGTGCACGGACACGACCTGTCCCCGGGAGCCCACCGCGGCGGCCAGGTGGCCGTCCCCCACGTCCCACGGCTTGGAGGGCGTGCGGCGCCCCACAGGCTCCCGCCTAACGGCGCGGGAGGGCCCGCTCCGTCCCCGCGTCCATGATCCTCAGGTGGGCTTCCGGCAGCCCCAAGGACACCCGGTCGCCCGCGCGCACGGCCCGCTCCGACCCCACGGCCACCTTCAGCACGTGCTGGGCGGTGCGCACGGTCAACAGTTTCTGCGCCCCGAGAGGCTCCACCACCACCACCTCGCCCCTCAAGGGACCTGCGTCCAGGGACACGTGCTCGGGCCGGACTCCCACCAGGACCGCACCGCCCCGGCGCTCGGCCAGTGCTTCCGCGTACGCTGCTGGCGCGGGCAGCCTGGCGTCCTCCACCCGCAGGGCGCCATCCTCGGGGTCCACGGTGGCGTGGAGGAAGTTCATGGGCGGGCTGCCGAGGAAAGACCCCACGAAGCGGTCCGCGGGGTGTTCGTAGATGGCCGCCGGCGTGTCGAACTGCACCACCTGGCCGTCCCGGAGGACCGCCACCCGGTCCCCCAGGCTCATGGCCTCCACCTGGTCGTGCGTCACGTAGACGGTGGTGGAGCCCACCTCCCGGTGCAACCGCTTGAGCTCCGCGCGCATGTGCAGGCGGAGGAGGGCGTCGAGGTTGCTGAGGGGCTCGTCCATGAGGAGCACCTGGGGCCGGACCACCAGGGCCCGGGCCACCGCCACCCGCTGCCGCTGCCCGCCGCTCAGCTGCGCGGGGTAGCGGTCCAGCAGGTCCGCGATCTGGAGGAGCTCCGCCACCTCCCGTACGCGTCGGCGTTGTTCCTCCGGGGGCACCCCGCGCATGCGTAGACCGAAGGCCACGTTGTCGAACACCCGCATGTGCGGGAACAGGGCGTAACTTTGGAACACCATCCCCAACCCCCGGCGGCCTGGCGGCAGGTGGGTGACGTCCCGGCTGCCGATCCACACCCGCCCGCGGTCGGGCGTCTCCAGCCCCGCGATCAGCCGCAGCAGGGTGGTCTTCCCGCATCCGGAAGGCCCCAGCAGGACCACGAACTCGCCGTCCCGTACCTCCAACGACACGTCCCGAACGGCCACTACGCGGCCGAAGCGCTTGTGGAGGTCCTCCAGGCGGATATCTGCCACCGCTCACCTCACGGTCACGCCCCACAGGGTCAACAGGTAGCGCCGGATCAGGAAAATGATGACCAGGGCGGGCAGCACGAGGAACAGCCCTCCCGCGTACCGGTAGTGGAGGGGCGCCCCCTCCGCCACCACGGAGTGCACGAGGAGGGCGGGCAGGGTGCGGTGGTTGACCGTCAGCAGGGTGGCGGCGAACACCTCGTTCCACGACAGGATGAAGGTGAAGATGGCGGCCGCGGCCAGGCCGGGCAGGGCCATGGGGAGGGTCACCCGCAGGAAGGCGCCCACGCGGCTCGCGCCCAGGCTCATGGCCGCCTCCTCCAACTCCGCGGGCACCCCGCGGAACACGCTCGCCACGATGAGGATGACGAAGGGGACGCTGAGGGCGGTGTGTACCAGGGCCACCCCTAGGAGGGTGTCGTACAGGCCCCAGCGGAGGAACGCCACGGCGAGCGGCACCGCCAGGGCGGTGGCGGGAAACATCTTGGTGGCTAGGATCCCCAGCTGCACCGCCTCGCGGCCGCGGAAGCGGTACCGGGCAAGCGCGTAGCCCGCGGGCGCGCTGAGGAGGGTGGCGAGGACGATGGTGAGGGCCGCCACCACCAGGCTGTTGCCCAGGGCCCCGACCACCGCCTCCTGCCGCGCAAAGGAGGCCAGGGTCTCAAAGGACAAGCGGCCGGGCCACAAGGGCCGGGGCCAGCGGTACAGGTCCTCCCGGGGCGTGCCAGCGGCCAGGGCGACCAGGAGGATGGGCAGGAGCACCCACGCGCTCAAGAGGAGCGCGGCCGCGTACAGCCCTAGCCTCCGCAGGGTCACGCCCCCTCTCCCTCCGTCCGCAGGGTCCGCAGGTACACCCACACGCACACAGCGGAGAGCAGCAGCACGAGGGTGGCGTACGCGCTCGCCACGTACGGGTTGCGGTACAGCGCGTACCAGAAGTACGTCTCTCCGGCCAGCACGGGAACCAACCGCCCGCTGAGGGTCACCACCGTGGCGAACAGCTGGAAGGCCAGCACGGTTCGGATGATGAGGGCGGTCTGCAGACTGGGGCGCAGCAGGGGCAGCAGGACGTGCCAGAGGGTCTGCCACCGGCTGGCACCGAACACCGCGGCCGTCTCCGCGTAGTCCCGCGGGAGCAGCTGCAGCCCCGCCACCAGGACCACCATGACGATGGCGGTGGCCCGCCACACCTCCGTGGTCACAATTGCGCCCACCAGCCAGCCGGGGTGCTCGTAGCTGAGGAAGTTGAAGGGCGACCGCAGGACGCCCCACTGCACCAGCGCCGCGTTCAGGTAGCCGCGCTCGGTGAACAGGGACAGCCAGATGAGCCCCGCGGCCAGGTCGGACACCGCGAGGGGGATGGCGCACACGTACAGGAACACACTGTGGCCGGGAAAGCGCGTGTTGACCAGCAGCGCGATGCCAAGAGCCAGGACCACCTGCAGGGGGACCGCCAGCGCGGTGATCCACAAGGTGTAGCGAACCGCGGGCCAGAAGTGCAGGTCCGCCACCATGCGGCGTATGTGCTCTAGGGTCCAGCTCCCCGTCTGCGGGTCGGCCACGCCCAGCCGGACCGCCTGCGCCACAGGGTACAGGACGAACACGGTCAGGTAAGCAGCCGCGGGCAGTACCAGGAGGTACGGGCCCGCCGCGCTGGCCGGAAAGCGCCGCGGCCGCTCTCCTGCCTGCATGGAGGAACTCAGTCAGGGCGGCAGGGCCGCTCCGGCGGGTCAGGCGGCGGGCACGGCGCGTTGGTGGCCCGGTACAGCTCTTCCAGCCGGCGCGCCTGCGACGCCAGCACGTCCTCGATCCGGCGCCCCTCGATGGCGATAAGCCGGAACGTGTCCACGTAGATGGGCACGAACTCCCCCGTGCGGGCGCCCAGCCCGATGGGCAGCAGGGCGGTGCGGGCGTCGGGGGCGGCCGCCTGTGCGGCCACCCCCTCCGCCATCACCTTGAGCCCTCCTGTGGGCACCTCCCGTGCGGCCTCCGGCGAGACGGGGAAGAACCCCACGCCCTGCAGGGTCAGCACCTGCGTGGACGGCCGCGTCAGGTACTCGACCAACCGCCCCGCCGCCTCCGCGTTCGGCGCCCACCGGGTCAGGCTCAGGCCCACCACCACAGACAGGAAAGACCGCCCCCGAGGCCCTGCGGGCGACGGCAGGACCACGAAGTCCCCGGGCCTTTGCCGCAGGGCCGGCAGCAGGCGCGCGGTGTGGTCCCACGCCACCCAAACCTCGCCCAACAGCAGCGGCTCGTGCATGAACTCGTACCGGAAGGAGGAGGGGTGTGTGACGCCCCACAAGCGGCGCAGGTACTGCCACATCCCTACCGCCTCCGGAGACTTGAACTTCTTGACCTGCGAGCCCGTGAAGGACGGGTAGGCGTAGCCGTGCAGGAACCGGCCGTACAGCCCCCGCGGCCCCACGGGGAAGCCTAGCCGCCGTTCCCCGGTCGCTTCCCGGATGTTCTGGCCCCACTGCAGCAGGTCGTCGTACGTCATCCGCATGGGGTTGCGGCCCTGCGGGAAGTACCGCATGGCGTCCCGATGTGCTGCCACCACGTAGGTGGCCTGCATCCACGGCACGAAGGCTTGGATTCCCTCCATCCGCGCCACCGCGAGGAGGTCTCGGTAGAAGGTCCGGTCCCGCCGGGCTTCCAGCTGGCGCTGGACGTCGCCCATGTCCCGGACCACGCGCTCGGCCACCAGTACCGGGAAGATCCCGTGGAGGGTTCCCGTGAGGTCGATGCTGCCGCGCCCTGCCCGCGCCTCCGCCAGCAGACGGTCCACGTACGGGCCCTCGGGCTCCGTGACAAACCGGACCCCAATTCCCGTCTCCCGTGTGAACCCGGCCAAAAGGGTCTGGCGGGCCCACTCCTGCTCTTCCACGGGCGTGAGCTGGTTCGAGGTGAACACCACCTCGCCCGCGGGCCCTGGCCACGCGGGCCCCGTCAGGACGGCCACCAGCAGCAAACCCCACCTCAGCACTCCACGCATCGTCCGCTCACCCCCTGGCATACAGGTTTTTCCCCGAAGGCGCCAACCCTGCCCCTCATGCGAAGCGAACCACCTGCCGGACCACGGCACCGTCCGCTAGGAGGTCAAAGGCTTCGTTGATCTCCTCTAAGGTGAGGGTCCGGCTCAGCAGACGGTCTACGGGGAGCACCCCAGCCCGGTGCATGGCCAGGTAGCGGGGGATGTCCCGCCGGGGGACAGACGACCCCATGTACGAGCCGCGCACGGTCCGCTCCTCGGTCACCAGGCTCACCGCCTGGATGCTCAGCTCCCGGCTGGGGTGGGGCAGGCCTACCGTGACCGTGGTCCCTCCCCGCGCGGTGGCCCGGTACGCCTGCTCCAGCACCTTCTCGTTGCCCGCGCACTCGAAGGCGTACGCCGCCCCGCCCTCCGTGAGCTCCCGGACCCGGGCCACCGGGTCCTCCTCCAGCCCGTGGACCACGTGGGTGGCGCCCACCTGATGCGCCAACTGCAGTTTCTCTTCCCGCACGTCTACCGCGACGACGGGGTAAGCTCCCACGGCCCGGGCACCCAAAAGCGCGCTCAAGCCCACCCCGCCCAGCCCGAACACCGCCACCGACGCCCCGGCTTCCACCCGCGCGGTGTTGAGCACCGCGCCCACCCCCGTCAGGACCGCACACCCAAACAGGGCGGCCACCTCCGGCGGTACGTCCGTGTCCACCCGCACCAGGCTTTCCTGGGCCGCCACGGTGAACCGGGAGAAGGCGGAAACCCCCAGGTGGTGGTGTAGAGGCCGTTCCCCGGACCGGAAGTGGCGGCACCCGTTCAGCAAGGTACCCGCCGCGTTGGCCGCATTCCCCCGCTCGCACAGCGCAGGACGGCCCACCGCGCAGAACCGGCACCGTCCGCAGGCGGGCACGAAGCTGAACACCACCCGGTCCCCTTCCCGCAGGTCCGTCACACCTGGCCCCACCGCCCGCACCACCCCCGTGGCCTCGTGCCCGAGGACCATGGGCATCACCCGGGGCCGGGTGCCGTCGATGACGGAGAGGTCGGAGTGGCACAGGCCCGCGGCCTGCACCTCTACCAGCACTTCCCCCGCCTCGGGCCCCTCCAGCTCCACCTCCTCCAGCTGCAACGGCCGGGTCTCCCGGTAGGGCCGTGGCCGGCCCATCTCGTACAGCACCGCGGCCAGCGTGCGCATGGGGCACCTCAGCGTTCTCAGCTCGGCGTCCGGATCACCACCATCTGCACGTTCGTCATCTCCTCGATGGCGTACCGCACCCCCTCCCGTCCGATGCCGCTGCCCCGTACGCCTCCGTACGGCATGTGGTCCGCCCGGTACGCAGGCGTGTCGTTGACGATGACGCCCCCGAAGTTCAGCCGCCGGATGGCCCGGAACACCCGGTCCACGTCCCGGGTGAACACCGCCGCCTGCAGGCCGTACTCCGTGGCGTTGGCCTGCTCCAGGGCCTGCTCGAAGTCGTCGCAGCGGATCACCGAGGCCACGGGCGCGAAGGCCTCCTGGGCCACCACCTTCATGTCGGGCCGGACGTCCGTGAGGACCGTGGGCCAGTACACGGCCCGGTCCCGGCGGTGGCCCGTGAGCACCCGTGCTCCACCGGCGAGGGCTTCCTCCACCCAGGCCTCGATCCTCCGGGCCTCCCGTTCGTCGATCATGGGGCCCACGTCCACCCGTTCGTCCAGGGGGTCGCCCACCACCATCGCCTCGCTGGCCCCCACGAACCGCTCCAGGAACGGCTGGTAGGCTTGCGGGAGGGCGTAGATGCGCTGTACGGAGATGCACACCTGACCGGAGTTGTAGTACGCGCCCACCGCGCACCGCCGCGCGACGAAGTCCAAGTCCACGTCCGGGGCCACGATCACGGGGCTGGTGTTCCCCAGCTCCAGGGTGACCTTCTTGATCCCCGCCAGCTCGGTGATCCGGCGGCCCACGGGAGGGCTGCCGGTGAAGCTCACCTTGGCCACCCGGGGGTCGGCCACCAGCCACTCCCCTACGGTGCTGCCCGGCCCCACCACCAGGTTCAGGGCTCCGGGGGGCAGGCCTGCCTCCTCCAGCACCCGGCACAGCAGGACTGCCGTCAGTGGGGTGGTGGTGGCGGGTTTGAGGACCACCGCGTTCCCCGCGGCGATGGCGGGGGCCACCTTGTGGGCGACGAGGTTGAGCGGAAAGTTGAAGGGGGTGATGGCGGCCACCACGCCGACCGGCCGGCGCACCCAGAAGCCGAAGTAGCCCTCGCCAGCGGGTACCGCGTCCATGGGGACGGTCTCCCCGTGGATCCGCTTGGCCTCCTCCGACGCCACGGTGAACGTGCTGACCGCGCGGTCCACCTCCACGCGGGCGAACTTCAACGCCTTTCCGGCCTCCGCGGCGATGGTGCGGGCGAACTCCTCCCGCCGCTCCCGGATGAGCTCCGCGGCCTTGCGGAGGACCTCGCCCCGCCGGTGGGCGGCCATCTCCGCCATCACCCCGCTGGCGGCCCGGGCGGCCTCCACCGCGGCGTCCACGTCTTCCCGCCGTGCCTCCGGGATCGTCCCCAGGACGTCGCCGGAGTACTTGTTCCGGACCTCCACCCGGGGCCCGCCGTCTACCCACCGCCCGCCGATGTACAGCTTCGCCTCCACGGCACACCTCCCGCCCTACCGTCTATGCGTGCACCTCCCCCCGCTCGATGGTGTACACCCGATCGGCCAGGGCCTCCACCCGGTGGTGCTCGGACTCCGCCACCAGCATGGAGCGGCCCTGGCGCGCGGCCTCCCGCAACGCCTCCCCCACCTGGTCCGCCAGCGCGGGGGCCAGCCCCTCGAAGGGCTCGTCCAGCAACAGCAGGCGGCTTCCGGCCACCAAGGCCCTGCCCAGGGCCACCAGCTTCTGCTGCCCGCCGCTCAGCTGCCCCGCGGGTCGCGCCGCCATGGCCCGCAGCCCCGGCATCCACGCGTACACGGTCTCAAGCCTCTGCTGGGCGTCCGGAAACCCGTTCACCCACGCGGGCAGGAGGAGGTTCTCCTCCACCGTGAGGCTCGGGACCAGTCGCCGGTCTTCCGGCATGTACCCGATGCCGAGGGAGGCCCGCCCGTGCGCGGGCAGCTGCGTCAAGTCCAGCCCGCCGAACCGCACCGAACCAGTGGCCACCGGCATCAGCCCCATCACCGCCCGCAGGGTGGTGGTCTTTCCGGCCCCGTTTCGGCCCACCAAGCCCACCACCGACGCCTCCGGGACCTCCAGGGTGACGCCCCGGAGGATGGTGATGCGGCGCACGGTCACGTACACGCCCTCCAGGTGCAGCACCCTACCGCCTCCCCGTGACCGCCAGCCGGACCTCCGGGTCGTCCAGCACCTCCTGCGGGTCCCCGTCCGCCAGGATGCGGCCGTTGCTCAAGACCAGCACGCGGGTGGCGTACCGCCGGACCACCTCCATGTCGTGCTCCACGAACAGGGCGGTGACCCCTGCTTCCCGCAGCGCCTGCACCAACGTGTCCATGACCCGGAACTTCTCCTGCGCGCTGACCCCGCTGGTGGGCTCGTCCATCAACAGCAGCCGCGGCCGCAGGGCGAAGGCCATGGCCACGTCCAGGAGCTTGCGGCCTCCCTCGGGCAGTTCGCCCGCGGGGCGCTCCGCCTGTGCCAGCAGGCCGAACTGCAGCAGGACCTCGTCCGCCGCCTGGACCCGCGTGGGGTCGTGAAGCGGTCGCCAGAAGCTGCCCCACCGTCCTTCCCGGGTGGCCAGGGCCACCAGCACGTTGTCCCGCACCGTCAGGGTCAGGAACAGCTGGGGGATCTGGAAGGACCGGCCCACGCCCAGGGCGGTGATCTGGTGGGGCCGCAGGCCCACCACCTCCTGGCCCCAGAACCGCACGGTCCCCCGCTCCGGCCTCAGGTAGCCGGTGATGAGGTTCAAGAAGGTGGTCTTGCCGGCGCCGTTGGGCCCCACGATGCCCACGTACTCGCCCGGGTACACCACCACCGTCTCCCGCTCGGCGGCGGCAATACTGCCGAAGTGCAGGGTCAGGTCTTCCACCTCCAGGATGGGCGTCCTCACGCCTGCTGCCTCCGCCACAGGCGCTCCACCGGGGACCACAGACCCCCGGGCAGCAGCAGGATGATGAGCAGCATGGCCGCGCCGAGCATCATCTGCCATGCGTACGGTGCGTACTTGAACGCGTAGCTGCGGATGACCTCGTACACCACCGCGCCCGCCAGCGGCCCGAGGACGCTGCCGGTGCCGCCCAGCACGGCGATGAACACCAGCTCCCCGCTGGTGGTCCAGTAGGCCAGGCCGGGGTCCACGTGGCCCACGTTGAGGGCGGTCAGGACCCCACCCAGTCCCGCGAGCCCCGAAGCCAGGACGAAGGTGCTGTACACGATGCGGTTCACGGGGGCACCCAGGTAGGCCACCCGCACCTCGTTGTCCCGGACCGCGCAGGCCAGGTACCCCGCGGGTGCCGCGGCGTACCGGGACAGCAGCCAGCTGGCCAGGGCCGTGGTCGCCAGGGCCAGGTAGTACACCAGCAGGCGGGCGTCGTCCCCGCCCAGCTGCACGCCCAGGAGGGTGGGGGTGGGGATGCGGATGCCGTCGCTGCCCCCCGTTACCGCGTACGCCTTGATCAGGATCCCGTACAGCACCATGGAGAAGGCCAGGGTGAGCATGGCGAAGAAGATCTCCCGGTAGCGGGCCACCAGCAGTCCCACCAAACCGCCCACGGCCACCGCCACCAGGACGCTCCACGGGACCAACAGCAGCGCCTCCCGCACGCCCCACCCCCGCATGGCGAACCCCGCCGCGTAGGCGGACGCGGCGAAGAACAGGCCCTGTCCGAAGGACACGAGACCAGCCCGCATCAACACCACCACGGACAGGACCGCCACCCCCTTGGCCAGGGCCAGGGCCAGGAGGAAGACCAGCCACCGGGGCAGGGCCATCCCCGCCACGGCCAGGGCCACCACCACCGCCGCACCGAGCCAGCGCGCGGGGGTCATATGCGGCGCGCCTCCACGCGGCCGAACAGGCCCATGGGCCGCACCAGCAGGACCGCGGCCATGACCAGGTAGATGGTGAACAGCTCCAGCACCGGCAGCAGGTGCACCGCGGCCGCCCGCACCAGCCCGATGAGCACCGCCCCCACCGCGGCCCCTTCCAGGCTCCCCAGGCCGCCGATCACCACCACGGCGAAGGCCAGCACGATCACCTCCACCCCGATGCCGGGGACCACGGAGATCATGGGGGCGGTGAAGGCACCGCCCAGGGCCGCCAACACCGCCCCCAAGGAGAAGGTGGTGACGTACACCCGGGACAGGTTGACCCCCATGGCCACGCTGATCTCCGGGTCGTGGATCACCGCCACCACCACCCGCCCGAACCGCGTGCGGCGCACGAACCACCACAGGCCGAGGCCCGTGGCGAGCGCCACCACCACGAGCAGGAAACTGTACGCGGGGTAGTCGATGCCCCCGATGCGGACTTGCCCCAGCAGCTGGTAGGGCTGGTAGGCGTAGTACGGGCTGACCCCCCACACCAACTTCGTGGCGTCCTCCAGCATCAGGAACACGGAGAAGGTCACCAGCAGCTGCAGCACGGGCTCCCGGCCGTAGGTCCACCGCAGCACGCCCCGCTCCACCAGGGGGCCGGTCACGAGCCCCGCGGCGGTGGCCGCCCCGAGCAGCACCGCCAGGGTGCCCGGAGCCCACAACCCCGCACCCGCGTACGCGCCGACCAAGCTCGCCCCCGCGTACGCTCCCACGGCGAACAGGCTCCCGTGGGCCACGTTCAGGATCCGCAACACCCCGTAGATCAGGGACAGCCCCACGGCCACCAGGAACAGCCACGAGGCGAACACCAGCCCGTCTACGCCGATGATGAGGAGCTGGCTCACCCCTCCTCCCCCGCTACGGGCACTTGGCCCCTGGGAAACCGCGGGCGATCCACTCCTCGCTCTTCATCCCCTCCGGCGGGTTCACGCACTCCGCGGGGTAGTGGAACACCTGCGTCAGCTCCATCTCCTTGGCGGTGGTGCTGAACCGGCTGGTGATCCCGTACGCCACGCCCTCCACCGCCTGGTGGCCGCCGCCCAGGGCCATGCGGATGGTCCCGCTGGGGGTGTCAAACGAAGCTCCCCGCAGGGCCGCGGCCACCTGCTCCTTGGTGGGCCAGGTGCCCCGGTTGGCGGCGATGGCCTTCTCGTACGCGTGCTTCACGCCCAGGATGGCCTGGGACATGTGGTAGGAGGGGTACACGGGCCGGACGTTGAACCGCGCCGTGTACACCTCCCGGAACCACCGGTTCAGGGGGACGTTGGGAGCCAGCGCGCCGTGGGGCCCGCGCGCGCCGATCACCACGCCCGGCGGGATCTGCTGGCCCAGGCGGGGCAGCACCGTGTCGCCCGTGGTCAGGACCAGGGTGCTGCGCTCGTGGACACGCCGGGGCAAGCCCTGGATGAGGAAGCTCTCCAGGTCCCCGCCCCAGAAACTGGTGTGGACCACGTCAGGCCGGCTGGCCAGGAGGGCGGACAGCTCCGCGGAGTACTCCCCCGCGAACAGCCTGGGGAACTGCTCCGCCACGATCCGCACGTCCGGCTTGAGCCTGCGCAAGGACTCCCGGAAGGTGTTCCAGGAGTCCTGGCCCCAGGCGTAGTTCTGGTTGATCCCCGCCACGGTGGCCACCTGGGGCTTGATCCGCAGGACGTACCGCGCGGCGCCCACGTTGTCCAGGATCTGGTGCCCGTGGGTGCGGAACACGTACCGGTAGCTGCGCTCCTCGAAGATCTGGTTGGTCCCGCAGTCGAACATCACCAGCAGGGCCCGCAGCTCCTCCGCCACCGGGGCCACCGCCAGGCAGTCCGCGCTGGAGATGTACCCGATCACGAGGTCCACCCGCTCGTCCAGCACCAGCCGGCGGAGCTCCGCCACCTGTTTTTCCGCGCCTCCCGCCTCGTCGATGATGACGGGTCGGATGGGCACCCCGCCGATGCCGCGGGTGGTGTACGGCGCGGGGACCCGGCCCGCGTTCAGCTCCTCGATGAGGACCTCCGCGGCGTTGCGGGCGGGGATCCCGAAGGGAGCTGCCGCCGCCCCCGACAGGAACGTCACGACCCCGATCTTCACCTCCCCGGGGCGGGGCGGGGCCGCCCACGTCCCCACGCCCGCCAGGAGCGCGACAACGGCAAAGGCAAGCGACACCGGCAGCCATCCACGCTTCCACCGTGCCATCCCTTCACCCCCTTTTGGGTCTGGTCAGCTTCCGGCACTCCCTCCGGGCGCGGCCGCCGCCCGGAGGCGCAGGACTTCCTCTTCCGTAGGGAGCAGCGCGTCCGCGGGGACCACCTCCCAGTCCCCCAGGAGGACCCGGGCGGGAGGGAAGTCGTCACAGGGCTGCGTGCGCCCCACGTACATCTCCTGCACGATCTGGTGGTCCACGGGCCGGACCCACGAACAGAAGCCCTCCCGGTCCCGCGGGGTCGGCAACGCCAGGCCCTCCCCCGCGCGCACCACGTCGTCCGGGTCCAGGCTGCCGGCCCGCTCCACCGCCCGGGCCAGGAAGTGTACCCCCACGTAGGCCCCGTGGGCGGTGTAAGAGGGGAACCGGCGGGCCCGCCGCCAGAACCCTTCCACGAACCGGCGGTTGGCGTCTGTGGCGGGGAAGTTGTTGTGGTGCCGCGCGCTCAAGATCAAGCCGGGCGGCACTCGGTCGCCCATGGCTTCGAACACCTCGTAGTTCCCCCCGGCGTCGAAGCTCACCACCTGTACTCGGTCGAACAGCCCCACCTCCGCCGCCTGCTGCAGGAAGGCGATGGTGTCACCGCCCCAGAAGCCACACACCAGCACCTCCGGCTGGGCCTCCAGGACCGCCTGCAAAAACGGCCGGTAGTCCCGCTCGAACAGCTTGGGCCACACGGCGCCCAGCACCTGGGCGTCCGGCATCACTTGCGGCAGGTACTCCCGGAAGTCCTGCCACTGGCGGTGGCCGTACTCGTAGTCGGGGCCGATGTAGTAGAACCGCCGCCAGGGGCGTCGGCTCAGGTACACAGCGCCCGCCCGCATGGACTGCATGGTGTTGTTGGTGACGCGGAAGTAATAGGGCTGGAAGGCCTCCAGGGTCAGGCGGGCGGAGGCGTGGTCCGTCCCCACGAACACCACCCGGAAGTACTGCGACACCCGGGTCACCGCCAGGGCCACGGCGCTGCTGACCACCCCCATCAGGAAGTCCGCCTGGTCCTCCAGGATGTAGCGCTGCGCCACCTTCACCGCGTACGTGGGGTCCGAGCGGTCGTCCGCGAACAGCAGCCGCAGCTCCTTGCCCAGAACCCCCCCTGCGGCGTTCACCTCCTCCGCGGCCATCTCCGCCCCCACGATGGAGTCGTGGCCGTACCGGGCCGCACGCCCCGTGAGAGGGTACAGACAGCCCACGGTGATGGAGTCCCGCCGGCGGACGCGCCGCCCCCCACGTCGCACGCTCCCATGCTAAGCGGCATCCGCGCCAAGTCAACGGCACTCCGTCACAACATGGACGGCAAGAGATGTGCGGATGGAACAGTGGTAGACTGTCATCCGGAGGGTCTACCGTGTCGCTGACCGTCCGGGACGTCCTGGCCTTCCCGGAGCTGTCCTCGGTCCAGGTGCTGGTGGACAGGGGCCTGGACCGGCCGGTGCGCTGGGTGCACACCTGGCCAGAGGTACTGCCCTGGCTGCACGGCGGGGAGCTGCTGCTGACCACCCCCTACAGCTGGCCTCAAGACCCCCGGGAACAACGCCGGATCGTCCGGGACCTCGCCCGCGCCCGGGTGGCCGCCATCCTGTTCCGTGCCGGCGGCCCGTTTTTCCCTGCCATCCCCGCCGCGGTGACAGAGGAAGCCCGAAGGCTGGAGCTGGCCGTGTTGCAGGCGGCAGAGGACCTGTCCTTCGTGGACCTCACGGAGACCATCAACCGGGCCATCATCCGGACTCACTTCGAAGCCCTGGAGCGGTCCGAGCGCATCCACCGGGAGCTCACGGAGGCCGCCCTGGAAGCGCAAGACCTCTCCCACATCACCTCCAGGCTCGCCGCCCTCCTGGGGCGGCCTGTGTTGGTGGTGGACGGGAGGAAGAAGCTTCTGGCCGGACCGGAGGAGGTGTTCCGCCAGCTCCAAGGGCAGGTCCAGCTGCCGCTCAACTCCCCCGGTTCTTCCGTGCGCCTGGGGGACGGCACGGACGTGTGCGCGTGGCCCGTCCGCACCGGGGAGGGGGTCCCCGCGCACCTGCTCCTGGTAGCGCCGCCCCACGCGCCCTTCCGGGAGGTGGACTTCCGCGCCGCGGACCACGCGGCCGTGGTCCTCGGCCTGCACCTGCTCCGCCAGCAGGCGGTGGCGGACGCCGAGTCCAGGGTCCGCAGCACGTTCGTGGAAGCCCTCCTGCAGGGCCGGCTCGCGGACGACCCCGCGTTGCGGGAGCGGGCCCAGCTGCTGGGATTCGACCCAGACGCCCCTTACCTGATGGCGCTGGCCGTCCCCGTGGACGCGGACGGACGGGCGTCCGCAAGACCCCTGCAGTCCACGGAGGACTTCCAGCTGCGCCACCTCCTGGGAGCGTCTGTGGAGCACGCCCTCCGGGCGCTGCAGGTCCGGGGCTACACGGCTTTCCAGCTCAACCAGGTGGTGGTGGTGGTGCCCGCGGACGTTCCTCCGCCGCGGCTGCGGGACCGGCTGGAAGCCCTGTACACGTTGCTGCGTACCCAGCTGCCTGACCGGCCCGTGGCGCTGGCCGTGGGGCGGCCGCGTGCGCAGTCCGCCCAGCTCCGGGCCAGCCTGCAGGAGGCCCAGGCGGTGCTCCCCATGGTCCGCGGGCCCGGCGTGTGGTGGTACGAGGACGCCCTGGTGCTGCGCATCCTCCACGCCTGCCAGGACCCAGATGCCCTGCAAGCCCTGGAAGAGACCACCCTCGGACGCCTGCGGGCGACAGGCCCCGCTTTGTGCGAGACCGCCCGGGCCCTGGTGGCTACTGGCTTCAACCAGCGGGCCGCGGCCCGGGCGCTGGGCGTGCACTGGAACACCCTCCGCCACCGGCTGGCCCGCATGGAGGAGGTGCTGGGCGGCAGCCTGGA